>ERZ1047985.1316-NODE-1316-length-17205-cov-6.358834_pt1 | contig 17205 bp, 14 predicted proteins | sample MGYA00383097_ERZ1047985 | MGnify/ENA primary metagenome ERZ1047985 (study PRJEB29581, sample SAMEA5548367) | metagenome | biome: marine; feature: coastal; material: water | depth 50 m | study: Short-term variability in the microbial, nano- and picoplankton...
TGAGGCGTCTCCATGAGGGTGATACTTCATTGTATGTCCAATTACATTTGCTACTTTGTGGTATCTTCCATCATCAATTTCCTTAAGTGAATGAAGAATTCTTCTTTGAACTGGTTTTAAACCATCTTTTATGTGTGGGACAGCTCTTTCAAGAATAACATATGAAGCATAATCTAAAAACCAATTTTTATACATACCTGAAACAGGTATAATATTGCCTTCTTTATTGTCTGTGAAATTTTGATCTTCTTGCTGCATATTTTAACTAATTTCTATGATATCCTCTTCTACTCTAAGATTATTAATGATAAAATTTTGTCGATCTTTTGTGTTTTTTCCCATATAATAATCTAGTAAATCTTTAATTTTGTCATCCTTGCCTAGAATAACTGGTTCTAATCTCATGTCATCTCCAATAAAATGTTTAAACTCATTTGGAGAAATCTCACCTAATCCTTTAAATCTTGTTATTTCAGCTGATTTTCCAATTTTAATAAGAGCATTTTTTCTCTCATTTTCGTCATAACAATAAATTGTTTTAGATTTATTTCTGACTCTAAAAAGAGGTGTTTCAAGTATAAAAATATGCCCTTCTTTAACTAATTCCGGAAAAAATTGCAGGAAAAATGTTAAAAGTAGAAGCCTTATGTGCATTCCATCGACATCAGCATCTGTAGCTATAACAATTTTGTTATATCTTAAATCATCAATACCTTCCTCGATATTGAGTGCTGCTTGCAGTAAATTAAATTCTTCATTTTCATACACAACTTTCTTCGTAAGCTCATGTGAGTTTAATGGTTTTCCCCTAAGACTAAATACTGCTTGAGTTTGAATATCTCTTGTTTTTGTTATTGAACCAGATGCTGAATCACCTTCAGTGATAAAAAGTGTTGAATTAACTCTGTTTTCTTTGTTGTGATCATTGTAATGTATTCTACAATCTCTAAGTTTTTTATTATGAAGGCTAGCTTTCTTGGCACGCTCTTTAGCTAACTTTTTAACACCATCCATTGCTTTTCTTTCAAACTCAGCTAATTTGATTTTTTTCTCAATAGCATCAGCTGTTTCAGAGTTTTTATGTAGATAGTTATCTAAATATTTCTTTAAAAAATCTTGAATAAAAGTTAGAACAGTGGTGCCGTTTGGTTCCATTTCAGTAGAGCCTAACTTAGTCTTTGTTTGTGATTCAAAAATTGGTTCAATAACTTTAATACTAATTGCGGCATTTATTGATTGCCTAATGTCTACTGCATCATAATTTTTACCAAAAAAATCTCTAACAGTTTTAACTAATGCCTGTCTAAATGCTCCTTGATGTGTACCTCCCTGTACCGTATGTTGACCGTTAACGAAAGAATAGTATTGTTCTGAATATTGATTTTTACAGTGAGTTATTGCAACCTCAATATCATTTCCTCTTAAATGAATAATTGGATATAATATTTCTGTATCGATTCTTTGTTCTAATAAGTCGAAGAGTCCATTTTCAGAATAAAACTTTTCACCATTGTAAATTATTGTCAAACCAGGATTTAGGTAACAATAATTCCACATCATTTTTTCTACATAGTCGTTTATAAATCTATATTTTCCAAAAAGTTCTTCATCAGGAACAAATGTTACTTTCGTTCCTCTTCTACCAGAATTTTCTTGAATTGGGTTTTCGTTTATAATTATACCTTTTTCAAATTCTACAAGTTTAGATTTTTTATCACGAATAGATTTAATTTCAAAATATGAGGATAAAGCATTTGCAGCTTTCGTTCCGACACCATTTAATCCTACAGATTTTTTAAATACTTTAGAATCATATTTTGCTCCAGTATTAATTTTTGAAACACAATCTACAACTTTTCCTAAAGGGATTCCTCTACCAAAATCACGAATTGATACTTTATTATTTCGTATAGTTACTTCTATTGTTTTTCCATTTCCCATAACAAACTCATCTATTGAGTTGTCTAAAACCTCTTTTAGTAAAATATATACGCCATCATCTGGAGAAGAGCCATTTCCCATTTTACCAATATACATTCCAGGTCTAAGACGGATATGCTCTTTCCAATCTAGAGATCTAATGCTATCTTCGTTATAATTTTCTGTAGCCATTAATTGAAATTAGATAAATTCAAAATAGATAACAAATTTATAATTCTTAAAGTTTGATATCAAACTGAATGCTACTCGTTATTAACAAGGTTTTCAACTAATTTATATGTTTCTAACTTTCTTGTAAAGAAATGAAGAATCTACACATTGAATCTGAAGTGCATAATATCGCCATCTTTAACAATGTAATCTTTTCCTTCTACAGAAAGCTTTCCATTATCGCGACAAGCTTGCTCGGATCCTAATTTTATAAAATTACTGTAGCTAATTACTTCAGCTCTTATGAATCCTTTTTCGAAATCAGTATGAATAACAGCTGCAGCTTGTGGAGCTTTAGTTCCTTTAGTAATTGTCCAGGCTCTTACTTCTTTCTCTCCAGCTGTAAAGTAAGTCTCTAGATTTAATAGTTTATAAGTAGATTGTATAAGGTAATGTACACCTGGCTTATCTAATTTTAATTCATCTAAAAACATTTTTTGTTCTTCAATATCAGTAAGTTCAGCAATTTCTGATTCTATTGCTGTTGCAATTAATAAAACTTCAGCATTTTCGTCCTTAACTGCTTCTCTTACTGCTTTGACATGCTTATTTTCATCATTTAAGCTGTTTTCATCAACATTACATAAATATAAAACAGGCTTTAAGGTAATTAGATGTAAATCTAAAATAATTTTTAATTCTTCATCATTTGTGCTAAGACTTCTAGCTGGCTGGCCAGTTTCTAGATGACTTATGTATCTATTGGTTGTATCAATAATTTTCTGAGCACCTTTATCTCCAGATTTTGCAGTTCTGATATTTTTATCTCTTAGTTTTTCAAGTGTTTCTAAGTCTTTTAATTGTAGTTCAATATCAATTGTTTCTTTATCTCTTACTGGATTAACTGATCCATCAACATGAATAATATTGTCATCTTCAAAACATCTTAGTACATGAATAATTGCATTGGTTTCTCTAATATTTGCTAGAAATTTATTGCCTAAGCCCTCCCCTTTGCTTGCACCTTTAACTAATCCTGCAATGTCCACAATCTCAACAGTTGTTGGCATGATTTTTAATGGATTAACTATACTTGCTAAGCGCTCTAATCTTTCGTCTGGAACAGATATTATTCCTATGTTTGGCTCAATTGTACAAAATGGAAAATTTGCTGATTGAGCTTTTGCTTTTGATAAACAATTGAATAGCGTAGATTTTCCTACGTTTGGCAATCCTACTATTCCACATTTTAAGGCCATAATACTTTAATTTTTCGCAAATATATAGTTTTTACTATTTAAGATATAGATTATTTATTTGAATATTTTGTCAACAATACGTTAATAAATTAAGATATTGTTTTTAAACTTTTACATACTCTGATATCATCATTTATTAGATTTGCAATAACATTAAATTATAAATATGCCAACAATTATCGAGCTTACAAAAATAGTTTCACAAGTTAGAAGAGACATAGTAAGAATGGTTCATTCTAATAGTTCTGGTCACCCTGGAGGTTCATTAGGTTGTGCAGAGTTTCTTACAGCATTATATTTTAAAATTATGAACCATAAAACTAAGTTTTCTATGGATGGTGTAGGTGAAGATTTATTCTTTTTATCAAATGGTCATATTTCTCCTGTATTTTATTCTGTTTTGGCTAGGTCCGGCTATTTTAATGTTTCTGAACTATCGACCTTTCGAAATATTGATAGTAGATTACAGGGACACCCAACACCTCACGAAGGCTTAGAAGGTGTTAGAATGGCATCTGGATCCTTAGGTCAAGGACTTTCAAACGCTATCGGTGCGGCTCTAACAAAGAAACTTAATAATGATAAAAGTATTGTTTATACTCTTCATGGAGATGGCGAACTTCAAGAAGGTCAAATATGGGAAGCGCTTATGTATGCATCAGCAAATAAAGTTGATAATTTAATTGCTACTATTGATTACAATCAAAAGCAAATTGATGGCTCCTTAGACGAAGTGCTTTCTATTGGAAATTTAACTGCTAAGTTAACTGCATTTGATTGGATTGTATTAGAAGAGTTTCAAGGAAATGATATCACAGCTGTTATAAATACTTTAGAAAGAGCTAAAGAATTAACAAGAAACAAAAAACCTGTTGCAATAATTCTACATACTGAAATGGGGAATGGTGTCGACTTCATGATGGGAACTCATAAGTGGCATGGTTCTGCTCCAAATGATGAGCAATTGGCAAAAGCATTAGATCAAAATATTGAAACTTTAGGTGATTATTAAAGAAATTAAAATAATATTTATTGTTTTACTACTAGTTTTTACTAGTTCAAATTCTTTTTCTCAGAACAAAGAAGTTCCTGTAAATCGTATTCTATTTATTTTTGATGCATCACAATCAATGCTATCAAGGTGGCAAAGTGGAAGGAAGATAGACATTGCAAAAAAATTATTAAGTAATATGGTTGATTCTCTGAAAAACGTTGAGAATTTAGAAATCGGCTTAAGGGTATATGGTCATAAAAGTAATTATCCCCCACAGGATTGTGATGATACCCATTTAGAGGTGAATTTTCTAAATGCATATATGGCAGCCGATTTAATAAAAAAGAAACTTTCTGTGATAAAGCCTAGAGGCACCACTCCAATTGCTAGATCACTAGAAGAGGGCGCTAAAGATTTTCCAAATGATAAAGGAAGAAATATTGTTATTTTAATTACTGATGGTAAGGAGGAATGCGGTATGGATCCATGTGCTGTTTCAAGGCTTTACCAAAGAGATGGTATTATCTTAAAGCCATTTGTTATCGGTGTAGGTTTAGATAAAGAATGGAAAAAATCATTTGATTGTGTTGGTCGATTTTATGATGCAAGCCGTGAAAAAGATTTTTCCAATATATTAAACATTGTTATTTCGCATGTAATTGACAATACAACCGCACAAGTAAATCTTTTAGATCAGAATGGTTTACCAACTGAATCAAACGTTAATCTTACTTTTTATAATAATTTTACTGGAAAATCTAAGTATAACTTTATTCATACCCTTAATTCTTCAGGCAATCCAGATACCTTGGTGATTGATCCAGTTTTATCTTATGATATTGTTGCTCATACAATTCCACCTGTCACCATATCTAACATTACTCTTAATCCTGGTAAACATACTATTATACCTATTGAAGCAGTTCAAGGTAAACTTAATATCAAAATGAGTTCAAAGATAAAATATCAATTCACAGTAAGTTCATCTGAAACAGATTCTACACTTAATTTACAGAGTATTAACGATCCTGAAAGGTATATTTCTGGTATTTATGATATTGAATTGTTTACATTACCTAGAGTTAAGTTTGAAGATGTTGAAATTTTTCCATCACAAACAACCACATATGTTATTCCATCTTCGGGATTAGTTAATATTATGTTGCCTTCTAAAGGTTTTGGTGGTATATATACTCTAAATGGTGACAATTTAAAGCAGATCTATCATTTTAAAGGGGAAAGAACTGATTATAGACTTAATCTTCTTCCAGGAAAATATAAAGTTGTTTTTAGGTCTTTGTCATCTAGAGAATCTATATATTCTATTGAAAAAAACTTTACAGTTAAATCAGATAAATCTAAACTTATTAAAATCTACTAATTATGGAAATGAAAGATACACGATCAGGATTTGGCGCAGGACTTACTGAGCTAGGAAAAAGCAATACAAATGTAGTTGCTCTTTGTGCCGATCTTACAGGGTCATTAAATATGAATCAATTTAAAAATGATAATCCAGATAGATTTTTTCAAATTGGAATAGCTGAAGCAAACATGATGGGAATTGCTGCTGGAATGACAATTGGTGGTAAGATTCCTTTTACAGGAACATTTGCTAACTTTTCAACATCACGAGTTTATGATCAAATAAGACAGTCAATTGCATATTCTAACAAAAATGTTAAAATATGTGCATCTCATGCTGGATTAACTTTGGGTGAAGATGGTGCTACTCACCAGGTTTTAGAAGATATTGGTATGATGAAGATGTTGCCCCATATGGTTGTAATAAATCCTTGTGATCATAATCAAACAAAAGCAGCTACTATTGCTATATCTGAGTATGTTGGTCCTGTTTATCTTAGATTTGGTAGACCAAAAGTACCTAATTTTACACCTGAAAATCAGGAATTTAAGATTGGTAAGGCTATTCATTTAAAGAAGGGAAACGATGTCACCATTATAGCTACAGGTCATCTAGTTTGGGAAGCACTTGAAGCTGCAAAAATATTAGAAACTGATGGAATAAGTGCTAATGTGATTAACATACACACAATTAAGCCACTTGATACGGATACAATATTAAATTCAGTAAAACATACTGGATGTGTTGTAACTGCTGAAGAGCATATGTTGAATGGTGGTTTAGGTGATAGTATCGCACAATTTTTATCAACGAATAATCCAGTACCAATTGAAATGATTGGCGTTGATGATAAGTTTGGCGAAAGTGGTCCACCAATGAAATTAATGGAAAAATATGGCCTAACATCCAAAGAAATTGTAAAAGCAACAAAGAGATCTATATCAAGAAAATAAGATGCAATCTTCAAAAGATATCTTTAAGCTTCATCAGGCACAAACTTTTTCATATGCATCCTGTTTAGAGATATATTCTGCCAACGGAAGTTATATTTATGATGTTGATGGAAATAGATATCTTGATTTTGTTGCTGGTGTTTCGGCTTGTACTTTAGGACACTCTAATCCAGTTGTTATTAATGCTGTAAAAGCTCAATTAGACAAGTTCACTCATGTTATGGTGTATGGAGAGTATGTTCAGTCTCCTCAATACAGGCTAGCTAAATTACTTTCTGAACAGCTACCAGAAAGTTTGTGTACATCCTATTTTGTAAATTCAGGTGCGGAGGCTATTGAAGGAGCAATGAAACTTTCTAAAAGGGCAACAGGAAAGTCAGAAATTATTTCATGTAAATCTTCTTATTATGGTTCAACTCATGGTGCATTGAGTATAATGGGTAATGAAAGTTATAAAAGTAATTATAGGCCATTACTTTCCGATTGTAATCAAATCATCTTTAATGATATTGATTCTCTGAAAAACATTTCAAATAAAACCGCTGCAGTTTTTGTTGAACCTATTCAAGGTGCTAGTGGTTTCATACCAGCAGATTATGAGTTCTTATTGCAACTTAGAAAAAAATGTGATACAACTGGATCTCTGCTAGTTTTCGATGAGATTCAAACTGGTTTTGGAAGGCTAGGTACATTATTTGCATTTCAACATTTTAATATTGTTCCAGATATTTTATGTATTGCAAAAGGTATGGGAGGTGGGATGCCAATTGGTGCATTTATATCATCATTTAAACTAATGAACTTGTTTACACATAATCCTGAACTAGGACATATTACAACTTTCGGTGGTCATCCTGTAAACTGTGCGGCATCCTTGTCAGTTTTACAATATCTTCTAAAAACAAATCTATTAAATGAAATTAAAGATAAAGAGATGCTTTTTAGAGGAAACCTTGTGCATCCAAAAATTAAGGAAATTAGGGGAATTGGACTTATGTTGTCAATTGAATTAGATAGCGAGGCTCTTGTCAAAAAGGTCGTTGATGAAGCTATGAAAAACAATCTATTGCTTTTCTACTTTCTATTTACTAAAACATCTTTTAGGATAACCCCACCACTTACTATCTCAAATGAAGAAATTATAAAAGGCTGTAAAATAATAAAACGTATTTTAGGTTAGTTAATGATTTTTATCATTTAGCATTGGAACAAATGAAAAGTTTCCATGCTCTGTAGTCTTAATATTTTTCTCGTCTATCTTTTCGATTAACTGCATAACTTGGATATCTCCTTCTCCTACAGGAGCTACCATTTTACCACCTATCTTTAATTGATTTAATAAATCCTTTGGAACAAATGGTGCTCCACATGTAATAATTATTTTATCAAATTTTGCAAATTTCTCAAGTCCCTTATATCCATCGCCGTAAAAGAATTTACAATTATATCCAAGAGTTGGTAAAAATAATTTGGTTTTATTAAAAAGTTCTTTTTGTCTCTCTATTGTAAATACATCAGCTTCTAGTAAGTATAGAACAGCAGATTGATAACCTGATCCTGTTCCGATCTCTAAAACTTTTTCATGTGGTTGTACATTTAAAAGTTGAGTTTGAAATGCAACAGTATATGGCTGTGATATAGTTTGATTTGATCCAATAGGAAAAGCTTTATCCTTATATGCAAAATTTACAAATGCATTGTCAATAAATAAGTGTCTAGGAATAGTATTTATTGCATCTAATACACTAGTATTTTTAATACCTTTTCTAATTAATTCATCTACTAATTGCTTTCTTAGTCCTTTATGTCGAAAACTATCTCCCATTGTTTATTTACAATCAAATTTTTAAATTATTTTTACCTATTTTTAGATTACAAAAAAACAATAATTTATTATAAGTTTTATCAAATAAAAATATGATTTTTACAAATCTTTGTTAATATGTACTATGAATAAAATATTTATAATTTTCTTTAGTTTACTTCTCTTCTCTTGTAATGAACTTGATTTGGGTATCCCAAATTATTTAATTATTGAAGAAATAAATGTTAATGATAATACTACAGCTAATATTACAGATGCTTGGGTGTATGTTGATGACAATTTAATTGGAGTTTATGAACTGCCTGCTAATTTTCCAACCTTAGAAGAGGGAGTTCACCAAGTTAGAATAAGAGCTGGAATCAAAGATAATGGCATTTCAGGTACTAGAATTCCTTATCCTTTTTATTCTTCCTATGTTATAGATACATTTGATTTTAATTCTAATAATGCTTTAGTGATAACACCGCAGGTAAGCTACATTGAAAATATAGATTTTTTTAATGAAGATTTTGAAGGTGTTGGTTTAGATTTGGAGATCACTTCTATCTCTGATACTACAATATTGAAATTTAATAACTCAACTAATAATTATGGTGGTGCCATTTTAATAGATTCATTATTTAATTTTGAATTATCTACTGATGAATTAAGTGATCTTCCACAAGCTGGCGCGCCAGTTTATCTTGAGCTTGATTACAAGTCTAATACACAGTTTTTAGTTGGTGTTTATGTTAATTTTCCTCAATCAGTTTTGCAAAAAGATTTGCTTTACATTAATCCAAAAGAAAATTGGAATAAAATATATATTAACCTTACTTCAGCAATATCAGAAGCTGTTGGTGCTAATTCCTTTAAGGTTTTTATTTCTATGCAACGAGACTTTGCATTAGATACTAATTCAATATTCTTTGATAACATAAAGGTGGTTTACTAATAAATAAAATATATAATATGAAAAGAATTACTGTCATTGGTGCAGGTACTATGGGAAATGGAATTGCGCATACTTTCGCACAAAATAACTTTAAAGTTAGTATAGTTGATATTTCAATAGAGTCATTGAATAAAGCTCTAGCAACAATAGAAAAAAACCTTAACCGGCTAGTAGCAAAAGAAAAGATTACTGAAGAATTAAAAGTAACTACTATTAATAATATCTCTACATACACAAGTCTAAGTGAAGGTGTAGAGTCTGCTGATTTAGTTGTCGAAGCAGCTACAGAGAATCTAAATTTGAAACTTAATATATTTAAAGAACTTGATAGTATTTGTGACTCAAAAACAATCCTTGCTACAAACACATCGTCTATTTCAATAACACAAATTGCAGCAGTAACAGCTCGTCCTAAAAAAGTAATCGGAATGCATTTTATGAATCCTGTTCCAATTATGAAATTAGTAGAGGTTATTAGAGGTAAACTTACATCTGACGAGGTTACTAAAGAAATAATGCAATTAAGTAAGACATTGAGTAAGATCCCAGTTGAAGTTAATGATGCACCTGGTTTTGTAGCGAATAGGATTCTTATGCCAATGATTAATGAAGCTATTTACACTCTACATGAAAATGTTTCTTCTGTTGAAGGAATCGATACTGTAATGATTTTAGGAATGTCACATCCAATGGGACCATTACATTTAGCGGATTTTATTGGATTAGATGTATGTTTGTCTATTCTTGAGGTTATGTACTCAGGTTTTGATGATAAAAAATATCAACCATGCCCCCTACTAATAAAAATGGTAGAAAACGGAAAGCTTGGCATAAAATCTGGAGAAGGGTTTTATAATTATTCAGATGGTCCTAGAAATAAAAAGGTTGCCTCACAATTTGTCTAATTGTTAGAAATATTCTCTTTAAGTATCGCATCATTTATTATGTGTTCTATCAACATGTCTTCACTATTGATTAATGGATCATATTCAGTTTTTAAGTTATTATCCCAAAACTTTGCCATTGATTGCCAAAAAAAGGCATTAAACTTTCCTCTGTAAGATCTAATAATATCATATGAGGATATTTGTGTTTCTCTGTAAATAAGTTTAACTAGAATTTTACCTTCAGATTTTGTTAATTTTTTTAATCTATCTGCATATTCTGATTTTATCCACTTAGTTATACTTTTGGTATATTTTTTCTTTTTCCTTTTTTTGGGTATTGAATCTAGGGCTACAGAGATCTCATTAAGCTTCTCTTTAGCAATTTGTGAATATGGATACACTTTTAATACTTTTCTTCTTAAGTTATAATAGGCTCTTTTGTCATTTATAGTTTTGAATTCTATAATTTTAACTTCCTTAATATCAGAAAAAAAAATAGTATCATTATTTATGACTTCGTAATTAATATTGTTTTGACTTTTTAAGCTATTGGATAAAATTAAGTTTAAAAAGATATAAAGTAAATATATTCTCACACAACAAATATAGTAAGATAAAGAAATTATTGTCTATTAAATGTAGTTTTGCATTAATGATAAAGAATGTTCAGATAAAATTAAAACCAAAGGATGCAAGTGATATTAAATCTATTACGTTGTGTGTGTCTGAGGAGTTTAATATTCGTATTACAGATATAACCTATGTTGATATTATTAAAAGATCTGTAGACGCAAGACAAAGAAATGTAAAAATTAATTTAACATTAGAAATTTATATTTTAGAACCCTTTAGAGACTCTAATAAATTTGTTTTTAATTTTAATAATGTTGAAAATGCTAAAGAAGTTATTATAGTAGGTTCAGGACCTGCAGGTTTATTCGCAGCACTTGAACTTATATCTAAAGGAATTAAACCAATAATTATTGAAAGAGGAAAAGATGTTAGATCAAGAAGAAAAGATCTAGCTATCCTCTCTAAGGAGCACTTTGTAAATAGTGATTCAAATTATTGTTTTGGTGAGGGAGGTGCCGGCACATATTCTGATGGCAAATTATATACTAGAAGCAAGAAAAGAGGTGACGTAAATAATATTCTTGACCTTTTGGTTTTTCATGGAGCCAATCCAAATATAAAGATTGATGCACACCCTCATGTAGGTACTGATAAGCTTCCAAAGATTATTAAGGCCATAAGAGAAACTATAATTTCATGCGGTGGAGATATATTATTTAACTCACGAGTAATAGATATTATTATTAAAAATAATAAAGTTAATGGTGTTGTTCTAAAAAATGGAGATACAATTCATTCTAATAAGGTTATATTAGCTACTGGTCATTCAGCAAGAGATATTTATTTATTATTAGATAGAAAGAATATTGCATTAGAGGCTAAGCCATTCGCAATAGGTGTAAGAGTAGAACATTCTCAGGAGCTTATAGATCAGATTCAATATAATTGTGAGCATCGAGGTGAATACCTTCCGCCAGCACCATATTCATTTGTTAATCAAGTAAATGGTAGAGGTGTTTATTCATTTTGCATGTGTCCAGGGGGAATTATTGCACCATGTGCAACATCTCCAGGTGAGGTTGTTACTAATGGGTGGTCTCCTTCTAGAAGAAACTATAAGACATCAAATTCTGGAATTGTAGTTGAATTAAAATTGAAAGACTTTTCAAAATATGATAAACATGGCCCATTATCAGGAATGTATTTTCAAAAAAATATTGAACAATCTGCATTTAAAATAGCAGGAGAAACTCAGAAGGTTCCAGCTCAACGTCTAGTAGATTTTATTAATAATAAGAAATCTTCTTTCATTCCAAAAACATCTTATTTCCCTGGAACTAAATCTGTTGAACTTAGAGACTTATTTCCAAATTTTTTAAGTGATAATCTTAATATTGGTTTTCAAAAAATAGGTAATAAAATGAAGGGCTATCTAACAAATGAAGCGGTTGTCCATGCTCCTGAGAGTAGAACTTCTTCTCCAGTAAGAATTCCAAGAGATAAAATTAGCTTACAGCATCCACAAGTAATTGGTTTGTTTCCATGTGGTGAAGGCGCTGGCTATGCAGGGGGAATTATATCAGCTGCAATTGATGGTCAAAAATGTGCTAGATCCGCTAGTGCTATCTAATTTCAGCTCCAGCCTTATCTATAAATGATGTTATAAGTTTATTCATTATTTTGTCAATTATTTTATCAGTTAAAGTTTTACTTTCATCTTCAAAAATAAAAGATAAAGAATAAGATTTTTTGTCTTTAGATAATTGTTTCCCTTCATAAACATCGAATAGATTTATCTTTTTTAAAATTCTATTATCAGTATTGACAGCAATATCTTTTAGTTCTTCAAATGTTACAGACTTATCTAGTAATAAGGATAAATCTCTTCTCATTGATGGGAATTTTGAAATATCCTTGTATTTTATCTTATTTTTTTTAGTGATTTTAAGAATGTTATCCCAATTAAAATCAGCCATAAATACATCTTCAGAAATATCAAAATAATTACATATCTCACTACCTACTTTACCAAATGAAACTAATTTTTTATGGCCTAAACTGTAAGTTACTGAAAGAGACCTTCCATATCCAGGTTTACTAATAGAATCGAAGTTATTTATTCCAAGTTTAGATAGAACTGATTCAACTAGTTTCTTTATAAAATAAAAATCAACATCTTGATTTTTTGAATTCCAGTTTTCAGAGCTTATTCTTCCTGTTACTAAAATTTGTAAATGTTTTTTTTCAATATTTTTATCATCTATTTTATGATATGTTTTTCCAAATTCATAGAATTTTAAATCTTTGTTCTTTCTGTTTAGATTGTAAGCTATATTTTCTAATCCATTAAAGAGAAGAGTCTGACGCATTATGTTTAAATCTTGCGATAATGGATTTAAAAGCTTAATGTTATGTGAGATATCAAGTTCTGGAATTAATGTGCTGTATTTATCTTTAGTGAGAGAATTATTCATTATTTCATTAAAGCCATTGTTTGATAAAAGATTTGATATTGATGCACTAATCTTCTCCGAATTATTACTTTCATTTGATGTAATAATTGTATTAAGTTTAGAAGGGATTGTAACATTGTTGAACCCATATATTCTTAATATTTCTTCAATTACATCAACCTCCCTTCTAACATCAGCCCTATATGGTGGAATTAACAATGTTAATCCATCATCTTTTGAATCTACAATATCTATCTCAAGATCTCTTAGAATTGAAATAACTTTATTTCTATCTATATATTCTCCTATTAATTTATCCATTTTATCATAAGACAAGACTACTTTAAAATGTGAAATCTTTTTTGGATATAAATCGTTAATATCTGATGACAAACTGCCACCGCATATTTCCATTATTAATAAGGCTGCTCTTTTAAGTGCATAAACTGTTATGTTTGGATCACAACCTCTTTCATATCTAAATGATGCGTCTGTGCTCAAGGCATGTCTTTTAGACGATTTTCGAATGCTTATTGAATCAAAGTATGCAGACTCTAAAAAAATATCTTTGGTGTCATTATTTACGCTAGATTCAACTCCTCCCATAACCCCTGCAATACACATTGGTTTCTTCGCATCATTTATCATTAAATCTTCAGATGATAATTTAATTTCTTTATTGTCAAGTGTGACAAATTTAGTGTCATTTTTTGTTCTTGATACTACAACCTTCTTTCCTTGAATTTTGTTCATATCAAATGCATGCAAGGGTTGTCCAGTTTCATGTAAAACAAAGTTTGTTATGTCGACAACATTATTTACTGGATTAAGACCAATGGCTTTAAGCTTGTTTTGCAACCAATCTGGAGAATTAGTTACTTTTACATTACTTAATGTTAAAGAAGAGTATCTTGGGCATAAATCATAATCTTTTACTTCTACAGAAATACTACTTTTTTTATTTATTTCTTTGAACTCTTTTACTGATGGCTTGCACATTTGTAGCTTCTCGCCCCTGTAGTTTAAGGAGGTAAGAAGATCTCTTGCTACACCTATATGCCCCATTGCATCGGATCGATTTGGTGTTAATCCAATTTCAAAAACTGTATCAGTTTCTAATTTAAAATAATCTTTTGCTTTGATACCTACTTCTGCATTTTTATCTAACACCATTATTCCATCATGGCTTTCTCCTAATCCTAGTTCACTTTCAGAACAAATCATTCCATATGAAAGCTCACCTCTAATTTTACCTTTTTTTATCTTAAAACTATCTTCACCTGTGTGTAATATTGTGCCGATTGTAGCTACTGGAACTTTTTGTCCGACATCAATATTGTTTGCACCACAAACTATTTGTAATGGTTCTATTTCACCCACATTTATAGTTGTTAAGTTTAGTCTATCAGCATTAGGGTGTTGTATTTTAGATAGAACTTCACCAATTACCACTCCTTTTAATCCCCCTTTTACGGTTTCTATTTCTTGAACGCCTTCAACTTCTAAGCCAATATCAGTTAAAATAGATGAAATCTCATCTATAGGTAGATTAAGATTTAAATAATTATTCAGCCAGTTATATGATATTTTCATTTAGAGTTATTGTAATTTAAACAAAAATATAAAAAATAGAATCGCATGTGTTAAATTATCGATTTAGATTTGAGGATATTTTTTTTGATTAAATAAATTAATTAATGAATATTTTTAGTTACTGCTTTAAGGCTAAGCAGATTCATTGCATTTCCTTCTAATCCTGAAATATTTTTACTTGAAAATCTTAAAACATTATCATAGTAAAGCGGTACAATAACAGCGCTATCAAGAATTAGCTGATTCATTTTATTGTATAACAAATATCTATTATTAGAGTTATTTTCAGAAAGAGAAGCTACATACAAGCTATCAAAATAGCTGTTACTAAAATGTGTATAATTTGGACCGTTAGGACTCTTGTTTTTACTATAAAACAAGGATAAGTAGTTTTCAGCATCTGGATAGTCCGCAATCCAGCTGCCTCTAAAGAAATTTAGTTTAGATGTTGCGACCATTTGCCTGTGAGAAGATGGTAAATTAATTTGAATCTCAACATTTAATCCAATATCTGTTAAACTATTTTGAATATACTCGCATAAATCAAGGTAAGATGATGTTGTAGATAGTGTAATTTTTTGATTTATATCAAAGTTACATTTCTTAATTAGTGCTTTTGCTTTTTCAGGATTATAGCTATATCCATTTATATTATTATTAAAAGAAGGTAGTCCCATTGGAATTATCCCTTTTGTAGCAGGATAACCAATGTTATTTCTTAAGTACTTTATCATTTCCAATCTGTTAAAGCCTAAGTTAATAGCTTTTCTAATTTCAATTGGTAAGGGTTTTTCATCAATTAAAAATCCAAGATATTCGGTATTTAAATACGATAGTTTCTCAAGATTAACTGTCTTATTGTATTTTGGGTTCAATTCACCAGTTCTGGTAAGTATTTCATCCTTATAACTTGCGTCTATTCCAGAAACGAAATCTAAATTACCATTTAAAAACTGTAAAAATGCTGATTGCTTGTCTTTAATAAATGTTATAGCAATAGCATCAAGAAAAGGCATTGCTTTTTTGTCTTGATTTTTTTCAAAATAATTATTGTTTTTTCTCATAACTAGCTTGACTCCATCTTTCCATAATTGTAACTTGAATGGTCCCGTTCCAATAGGCTCCCTGCTAAAGTTAATGTTTTCACTTATTTCATGAGGAACAACTGAGCAGTACTGCATACTTAATAGTGATAAAAATGCTGGGAATGGCTTTTTAAGAGTGACTTTAAATGTACTATCATTAACAGCTTTATACGACTCTACATTTGATAGTACCCATTTTCCTGGAGCAGCTAATTCTTTACTTAATAATCTGTTGAATGAATATTCAAAATCTTTTGCAATAACTTTTCTTCCAATACTATCTGAGAATAGATAATGATCGTGAAAATAAACATCATCTCTAAGAGTAAAATTATAATGTAATGAATTAGATGATATATTCCAATACTTTGAAATAGAGGGTTTTACATTTAAATTATTGTCAAGTTGAACGAGTCCGTTAAAAAGTTGGTTTGTTGCCCAAATCGTTGCCTGATCTTTTGCAAATGCTGGATCTAGCGTGCTTATTCCAGATGATTCATTATATTTAAAAATAGATAAATTTGAATTTTGGTCTGTATTACTACATGAATACAACAAAGTTGCCATTGTTAACAGAATTAATCTAATCATAATTTTAATTACCTTGCAATATTAACTAATTATATCACTAATACAATGTCCAAAATATTCAATTTACATTTAAATGCCTGTATAATTTATTAAAATAAATATTGTCGTAATAAGCTTTTAATATCTTGGATAATATAATTGTAAACAATCATAAATTGGACATTACATTATTTTTAGTTTTCTAATCAAGTAACTTATTTTAAATAGACTCTTTCTAATTAATTTTACGAAATCAAATAAAAATATGTTTCGTATTCACTATGATTAATGAATTATATATTTTTGGCAAATGTTTGATCAAAAGAAAGTTGCTTTTTACACACTTGGCTGTAAGCTTAATTTTTCTGAAACTTCTACTATCGGAAGGCAGTTAATAGATATTGGTTTTCAAAAAGTAGACTTTAGCCAAGTTGCAGATTTATATGTAATCAACACATGCTCAGTAACAGAGAATGCAAATAGATAATGCAGGAGGATAATGAGGAAGGCTAGAAGATTATCTCCAACCTCTTTTATTGTAGTTACAGGATGCTATGCACAGCTTAAACCAAATGATATTTTGGAAATTGAGGGAGTTGATATGGTGCTTGGGGCTAATGAC
>ERZ1047985.1327-NODE-1327-length-17064-cov-4.303192_pt1 | contig 17064 bp, 8 predicted proteins | sample MGYA00383097_ERZ1047985 | MGnify/ENA primary metagenome ERZ1047985 (study PRJEB29581, sample SAMEA5548367) | metagenome | biome: marine; feature: coastal; material: water | depth 50 m | study: Short-term variability in the microbial, nano- and picoplankton...
TACTCCAACAGAAGCGGGAGCCTTGGGCGGCCTCGGTGCAGTTGGACTCGCTGCTGCGAATCGCAGACTGACGTTTAAAGCGCTCAGAGAGGCGATGGATAGCACAACACGTCTAACGGCGATGGTCCTTTTTCTGTTGATTGGTTCAACCGCATTCGCATTAGTCTTTAGGGGACTGAACGGTGACCTTTGGATTGAAAGCTTGCTGACTAACCTCCCGGGTGGGGTAATCGGATTATTGATCGTCGCCAACCTGACGGTCTTCGTACTCGGATTCTTTATCGACTTCTTCGAGATCGCGTTCATCGTGATCCCGCTTTTGGTACCTGCCGCTGCTTTTCTAGGCATAGATCTGGTCTGGTTTGGGGTCATGCTAGGCATGAACTTGCAGATGTCTTTCCTGACACCACCCTTCGGATTCGCATTGTTCTATCTCAGAGGAGTCGCTCCACCCGAAATATCGACGGCCCAGATCTATCGGGGAGCCATACCTTTTATCATCATTCAGGCTCTGGGCCTGTTATTGATCATTCTCTGGCCTGAACTCGTGACCTGGGCTCTTTAGGGACTTGGTTATTCGAACCGTTTCATCCATTCCTGACGTTCTTCGCTGAAGAAGTATTCCTTAGATCGATAGGGTGGTACGTGATGTACCATCAATTCGATAAGACTTTCCTCAGGTAGATCAATTGGGTTATCCGGAATGGCTTCTGCAAGACGTGCTTTGGTGTCTGTATGATTTGGACTTTGAGCCAGGTTATACCACTCTTCAGGATCCTGAGACAAGTTATACAGCTCTTCGGAATCATCAATATATCGGATGTAGTGCCAGTCGCCTTGGCGTACCGAGTAGCTTCCGTAATCATAAGTGGTTATGACAGCACGCTCAGTCGGCTCGGTTGGGTTCGCCAACATGCCAACTAGGCTTTGTCCGTCAAAGTCATTTCGAGGAGATAGATTACTCAACTCTGCCAGAGTCGGATAGATATCCAGAAGCGAAGTCAGGTTCTCCGTTGCGATGCCGCGAGCTGACCCATCTGGCATAGCCTCCAGACCTTCTGGGACTTGCATCATGAATACCGTGCGAATGACGTTTTCCCAAAGGGCGAATTTGCGCCAATGTTGCTTCTCTCCTAGCTGCCAGCCGTGATCGGACCAGATGACGACGATCGTGTTATCGGCGTAGGGGCTGTTTTCTAAGGCATCTAGCAAGTGGCCTACCATGGCGTCGGCATAAGAGATGGAAGCCAGATATCCCTGAATCCCTTTTTCCCACTCACCGGCCTCAACAACATGTTTATGGTAGTTACCTCCTCGCACGATTAGCTCTTTCGCCACCGGACCCAAGTCATCTAGGTCGTTCTCCAGAATGGCCGGCCGTTTAATGTCTTCGAGCGGAAACCGGTCGAAATACTCCTGCGGGACATGCCAAGGTAAGTGAGGGCGGTAAATGCCGGCGGCCAAAAAGAAGGGCTTATCGTGATCGCGTTCAAGCTGATCAGTGATATAGCTCACGGTTTCAAAGTCGGCCGTTTCCTCATCAGTAATATCTAATGGACCCCAATCAAACATGTTGTACATGTATTGGAATGGGGGCATGTTGGCGGGACTTTCTTCCGGGAAATCATCCTCAGGCATGGGGTTTAAGATGCTGGGGTAGTAGTCGTCCCAGCCCAGCGTATCGACTTGTCCATAATGAAAAATCTTGCCGGCACCCGCCGTGAAGTATCCAGCACTTTTAAAGTGTTGGCCTATTGTCTGAACGCTTTGTAGCTCAGGCACATTACGCCATTCCTGGTAATTGGAATACATACCCGATGAAGTCGTGTGCAGACCAGTCAGGGTTGCTGACCTAGACGGGTTACAACCCGGGCTTGGTGCATAATTACGCGTAAAGTTGACACCTTGGCTGGCAAATCGGTCCAGGTTGGGAGTAACGGTCATGTCGTTCCCGGCAAGAGGCTCTACCCAATCGTTCATGTCATCTAGGGAGATGAAAAGCACATTGGGGTGCTTAATCAACTCCGTGTCGGTAGTCGTATTGCATCCGGATATCAGCATGGTCAAGAAGACCGATAGGCAACAGGTGAGATACAGAGGTCTGTTTGGAAGGCGATTCATGTTTTCAAGACTCATTATTTCATTCGCTCGAACCACACGTTCCGGGTTCGCGTGTTACCGCCCATGAATCCCGTCACAGTACCCGACGGGTCGCGGTCAAAAGTGATCGAGCTGAGAAACCACTCTCCGCCGGCAAACGCTTCGTTTTTGACATGAGTGAAAGGGAATGCATCGACCCATCGATTATGGGCCATCAACTTACCATCTACCAGCTTCAACGTATACATCGTTTCTAGCTCTTCACAGTAGTACCGTCCTTCGTATTCAGCCAAGGTTTCAACGGTGATCGTATCGGCCACGACCTTTTCCATCGGCGCATTTTGGCCTTGGTGATGTGTTGCTCTCGTTACCGTACCGTCCTCTTCAAAGTGAAAGGTCACAGAAGCAGGAACGCCTACGAATGTGAACGTCGAATCACTAGTTGGCTTAACCTCAAATCGCGGCTGGTTGGTAGCTTGAGCATACATATTCCCATCCTCGACCGAGTATACAATCTGAAGTGGCGCACCGATAAACTGCCACTTGCCAGCGATGGCTTCCATCTGCTCAGTGGTAGGCATGGTGTGATCGGCCTCGATTTCGTCGGCCTGAGCCTCCTCTTCTGGTTCCAGGAATTCTTCGAACCATGCTTCAGCAATGGTCGGCGCTACTCCATTTCCGTATGCTGGGTTGGCGCTTGAAATGAACAGACCACTTTCAATGTCGGGGAGGTAGGCAAAGTAGGTTCGGTGGGCAGTTTCTCCACCCGTGTGGGACCACCTCGTCAGGCCGCGCCAAGTACTCACACTCAAGCCCAGTCCGTATCCCGTGGTATCTCCTGTAGTTAGGACACCACGGGTTGTGATGGCGTCAATTGCGGCATCACCACCTACTTTACGGTCTCGATAATTGAGCATCCACTTTGCGATGTCCAATGCAGTCGTGTTTACTCCACTTGCGCCGTATGCCTCTGGCAAATCATGGACGTAATTATATCCGCCTTCTTCGGCAAACTGATATCCTTGTGAGCTGCCCTGGATGACTTGGCCTTGATCAACTTTGACCGTCGTGTTGTTCATACCCAAGGGCTTGAAAATGCGCTCTTCCATGTACGTCTTCCAATCCTGTCCAGAGACCCGTTCCACTGCTCGAGCCAGAAGCATGAACGTCGTATTGTTGTAGCTGTACAAGGAGCCCGGTTCATTCTGAAGCGCAGCCTGCCTTTGAACAATGTAAATAGGCTCCTCATTTCGGGTTCGATCCGCATTAATTCTCCCAGACATGGGCAAGAAGTTGAAGATTTCTCGGTATCCGCTCGTGTGGTTGAGCATGTTACGCAGCGTGATGGGCGTACCAAAATCCTGTAACTCTGGGATGTAAGTCCGAATGTCTTCGTCGAGATCCATTTTATCTTCAGCAACCATGAGCATGACAGCCATACCGGTGAATTGCTTGGAGACCGAAGCGATACTCATCCCCGTGTTTTCATCCATTGGGATATCATACGTTAAGTTGGACATGCCATATCCCTTCGCAAAAACGATATCGCCTTCCTTCAACACCATCACAGACACACCTGGGACGTCGTTTCCAGTGAATGGCGTCATTACTTGATCGACCAAATCTGAAGGGTCTTCCGCCTTGGGTTCTGCTGTTACAAGCTCGATCTCGTACTCGCCTTCAGCCCCTTCAAAGGAGCTGATTTCAACGGTATAGGTCCCCGGTTCGTCAGATGAGAACTGAAACGATGCAGGCCCCCGCGCCGAGCCGTCGATGGTTGACATCACCTTTCCTGCTGTGTCATAAATCTTCGCCACCGTGTCCACGGTGAGCTGATTTACCACTCCGTAAACGAAGTATGATCCAGGTACTTCAATCGTATAAGTATCCTCTGAGTCAGCGGTAAGGGTGCCACTTTGTGATTTTCCAATCTCAAGGTCCTGAGCAGCAACAGTCGTAGCGACAAAAAAGAAAAGAGCAGGAAGGAATCGTTTCATAGTTCTGAGAGATTAATGACCGTGTTTCTTTACGACGCCGTTTTGCATGACGAAATCAATATGGTATAGGGCATTGGTGTCTTCAAGAGGGTTATCTGGCATAGCTACGATATCAGCCGCATATCCTGAAGTTAACTGACCTCTCTTTATGCCCATTAGCTCGGCAGGCGTCTGCGTGATGCCTTTCAATTGGTCCGCGTTGGATACTTCGGCTTCGCGCCAACTGTTCAGCACATCCAGTGATTCGTAGCCGCGTCCGTGCTCGGCATTCCGGAAGACCGCGTCAGACCCGTACACAATTTTTAAATCCATGGCATAAGCTCGACGAAGCCGATCCACGAACTGATCGTGCTCAGCCTGAAAGGCAGACAAGTCCGCAGAAGGGTCTGCCCAAGCGAGTCCGGCTAGCGTGAATTCTGTCCCTACGAGAAAAATACCGGCATCTTTAGCCATTTGAAGGACTTCATTTGGCATGTTGGGGCCGTGTTCAATAGCGCGTACTCCCGCAGCGATGGCGTTTCGTACTCCACGCTCTGTCCAGCAATGAGCCGAAACATAGGTTCCTGCAGATTCAGCTTCTTCAACGGCCGTTCTGATTTCTTCGACCGAGTAGATGTACTTCTGATCGTCTATCACAATTTTGATAAACGTCGCTCCAAAATGAAGGTTTTCCCGGACGGCTTTTCTGATTTCCTGAGGACCATCCGCAAAGAAGTACTCGGGGTTTCCGACGTTTCGCTTCTCTGGTTGTAGATGGAATTGGCCGCCGAAGGGAGCTATAATTCGTCCAGCAACCTCCATGTGGGGTCCAGGCACGAGTCCTTCGTCAATGCCCTGCTTAATCGCGACGTCTCCGTAGTTTCCACTATTACCGATGTCGCGGATGGAGGTAAATCCGGCCATCAGCATGTCCTGAGAGTTACGTACGCCCTGAACAGCCCGGTAGGCCGTGGAATTAATAATGCCCGTGACGAAATAATTGCCACCGTCCTTTGTCGGGTCGACTTCGAGCGCCATGTGCGCATGGGCATCGATCAAGCCAGGCATCACGAATTGATCAGACAGATCAACGACTCCTTCCATTGAGCCTGACCAATCGGAGATGGAAACGATCTTTCCATTCTCTACGGAAATACGTTGATCAACAGAGGTGGAGCCATCCTCTACGTGGATGACGGTACCAGCTCGAAGAACAGCGTTTTGAGCCTGAGTCGGAAGGGCAAGGAACAGAATTAGGACGAAAAAGCGCATGGTAACCTTCGGGTGAGTTGGCCCATAAGATAGCAGGATAGATATCTTTTGCACCAGTTGATTAAATGAGTAAGCCGATCCTTTTTAAAATGTTGTTTTGGTAGCATCCTCACTACCCTGTTGTGAACTTATGAGCCTGTTTGATAGAGAGATAGGGCACCTCATGGTCGAATCGAATTTAGCCAAACGTGAGCTTCAGATTGAAGAGACATTTTAGCGAGTATGCTTCCTCGCAATAGCGATATATAATGTAGAAGAGTTATCTGAAACGCTTCTTCCACAGTTTGTCATAGGGCAGCCTGCATAACCGGGATTTCTATCGTAATCTTAAGGCAATAGAATCACTAATCCCTCTGCCATGAAGACCTACCGGACACTATTGCTTGCCATGTTCATTTGCTGGATTCCTTCCAGTGCGTTGGCACAGGCCGATCTCTCCTCACTTGATGAGTATTTCGAATCATCTCGTTCTGATTGGGATGTACCCGGTATGGCTGTTGCCATCGTCAAAGATGGTGAAATCGTTCACATCGGTGGGTACGGCGTGCTTGAAGTGGGATCGTCTACCAAGGTCGATGAGCACACGTTGTTCGCCATCGCGTCCAATACCAAAGCGTTCATTTCATCCTCCATTGCCTCGCTGGTTGATGCTGGCAAGATGTCTTGGGACGACCCTATCAGAAAACATTTGCCGTACTTCCAGTTGGTGGATGAGGTAGCCACGCAACGGGCTACAGTGAGGGATGCTCTCAGCCATGGAGTTGGTTTAGGGACCTATAGTGGAGATGTGATTTGGTATAAAAGCAACCACACAGCAGAGGAAGTGCTCAAATTGGTTTCTCATCTGGAGCCCGCATTTGAGTTTAGGACAGGCTATGGATATTCAAACGTTATGTTTGTAGCGGCAGGAGAAGTCATTGGAGCGGTAGCGGGTAAGCCGTGGGACGAATACGTTCAAGATCACTTTTTCGACCCTCTCGGAATGAGTCGATCTCAAACATCTACGGCCAGGCTGAAAGAGCTCGGTAACGTGGCAACGCCTCATAAAATCAGCGCAGGTGCCAATCTGGCTATCGGATTTGCTGACTGGTATTCCATGGGATCGGGCGCGTCAGCATCAGTCATTTCATCTGCTCATGACATGGCGCAATGGGTTCGCATGCATCTAAATGAAGGCGAACTGAATGGGACTCGGTACTACTCTGAAGCCGCACAACAACAAATGTGGCATCCTCAGTTCAACTACTCCGTCACTCCAAGTACGCGTGAGACGTATCCCGGACGAAACTTCAACGGGTATGGATTGGCATTCGGTGTTTCGGAATACCGTGGTCAATTCATGGCCGCGCACGGCGGTGCGTACGATGGAATGTATTCCCGAGTGGCAATGGTCCCGGACATGGAGCTCGGGATAGTTGTGCTCACAAACACGATGAAAAATATGGGTCCTTGGCTCGTCTACGATATCGTGGACGCATACCTAGGAGACTCTGTGCGAGACTGGAGCGGCTATGGATTGGAACGGGACAACCGGTCCAAGACGGCTTTTGCGAACCGCATGGACTCGTTTAGAGATGCGAGAGTAGAGGGCACTAGTCCCACGTTGGAACGGGATAACATTGAGGGGACATATCACGACGATCTGTATGGAGGCATCGTTGTGGCAACGGAAGAGGGTACTCTGAGACTGACCTTTCCTCGCTCACCAGATTTAAACGCCACACTTGAGCACTTCCACTACGACACCTACGAAATCAAGTGGGATCAGACTCACTCTTGGTTCGATTTTGGCACGGTCCAATTCGAGTCAAACCATAAGAGGGAAGTGGTCGGCATGTCCTTCAGTGTGCCGAATGAAGATATTTTCTTTGAAGAGATCAATCCCAAGAAAGTGAATTAGTTTTCTTGAGCTTTTCTATCGAGTAGAACGCCGATGCGACGGCGCGCTTCTGCGACCTGGGGCTGCAAGTCAGCTTCAGCATCATTCCAACGATCGGCAAAATAGGTATATCGCCGAATAGCCTCGTCCAAATTGCCCAGTTCTTCGTTGAGAGCTCCCAGTCGGAAGTTGGTAGTAGCAATAGTGCCTTCATCCATCCTAAGCTTAAATAATCTAAAACCATCGGTGTATGCCATGTAGTGCTCCATGGCTTTCTCACGGTTGCCCCGGGACTCTTCGATATCGCTACCCGTCTTGGCTTCGACAATCGCATCATGAATGCGACCAAATGCCTCCACTTCATCACCTTCTCGCTGGTGATACGCATTATGTAGAGTACGATATTCAAGTGCTTTTTCAGTTTCTCCCAGGAAAGAGGCGAGCATGGACACTAAAGAGATATAGGGGTGATTCTCGTTGACGAAAAACTCCAAAGCTACCTCACCAGGGGAGGAGGAGATTCCACCGCCATCCAAAACAAATCCAGCGGTACCTACCTGTCGCGCCGATTGGATTTCATTGCGCAAGGTAGATTTACTTCCTGTTTCCGCCATTTGCTCGATTCCGGCCGACGCTATTTCACCTTCGGTCCAAATGGAAATCGTGCCATTGTGCGTAGTCCCAATTAATCCAGAAAAATGAGGATTCGCCGGAAAACCCAGTGGGTGAGTCGTATTGCTCCATGTACTCGTAAAGACAACCGAGTAGGTCGTAGCCGGCTGCGCAACAACCAGAACGGGTAGAATCCACCAACAAACCACAAGAATGTAAGCGAGGCTGATAGGTCCGGATAGTAGGTCTCTTCTCACAGGTTTAGTTCGCGATCAAATAAAGGCCCATGTTGGCGGGAACGGTGACAGATTCATCAGCGCCGTACTGATGCGCTTCTTGCAGTCCTTCAACGGTAGGGACTTCAAATGAAAACCCAGAGTCCAGTCCGAGTCGTTCCATATTGAGCGTGAGGTCAATTTGCAGATCCTGGTCCGACCATGAGGCGAGCGCTATGAGCACAGATCCGTCTTCACGCACGAAAGCGGAGCCTTTTACAAGGTCATTCCCGGTATCAACGGGCGCATCCGTGAGCCAGTATCCAAGCATCCGGCTTTCAGCGATGCCAAAGTCGTTCATCATTTTCCAGACGGGCCGTGGGTCCACGTCTCCGTACATACGGGTTGTCATGCCGTAAAGTATTCCGCGATAGGGGTGTCCTCCGCCCTGGAGCATTTCGCCCATCAGTCCGAACGGTAATCCGGAAACTTCCGTCATCCAGTAATCGCCCCGCTGGTCGTAGTCAAAGTATTCACCGAACCAGAGTCTTGAGATGAAGGGGAAATGCTCCATGTACAACATGGCACTATTGATATACCCATCTGCTGGATTGAACTGATTGGCTGAGTGCAGGTCGATTACGACCTCATCCCGTTCAGCATGGAGGACTGAAATCATGCGCTTCACCGTCTCCCGGCTGAACGCGATGTCATCGAGGTAGAGTCCGTCCATTTCCTGATTGGCAGCAAGCCATGAAAGGCCTTCGATATAGTAGTTGGTCCAGCGTGAGGTGCCTTTGTTTAGCAGAGCCGCATCGTCAACGCGCCATGCATGCCATGCCGAGTGATAGTTTTCCCGAAGATGTTCTTGCATCCAGGAGTGTCCACCACCTTCCCCACCATTAAAAATTTCCTCGCCCAGGCTGCGCATCGCCTGCAGTTCGTAGGCTTTGTAGGTCAACTCCCGGATAGTATTGTAGAGCTTGACCTTGATCCCTTTTTCGTGGGCCTCATCGATGTAGGCCTTTGCGTCTTCCAGATTGAAGAAGGGGTAGTTGATGTACGGGTTGATCTCATTGGCATGATGAATGTTCACCACCGTGCCTCCCCATGCCACTACCGAATCCACAGGTACATACTTGTGTACGAACCTGGTGTTGAAATGCGTCTGGGTGTCGAGATGTTTAAATGGAGTAATGAGGAAACGCACATTAAAATGCAGCTCTTCTCCTGCCTTCATTGAGCGGGAGCCTGAGTAATTCTCCATGGTGATCCCGCGAGCCGTTTCTACCATGCGAATACCGCCTTTGCCTTCGTTTTCCCATGATATGGGCATATTCAGCGGCTGATTTTGGTAGAAATTGGTGTTTAGCGGACGCTCGTAGTTGTCATCTCTCAACACATACTGCAACCCTTTATTGACGGCGCCCATCCAGACGCCTTCCTGATGGTTTTCAACCTTCCATTTCCAGTCGATTGAGGCCGGTCGCTTCTGTCCTTTGTGTCCGAGCCCCAATAGCCATGTCGCGGCATCGCTCGCATAGGTAATGGGCAGTGTGATATTCTGTACTTCGATGTCATACTCAGCGGTCAGCGTGATGCGATAATCCAACATCCCGTCGTATTCCAGAGCACCTTCTACACGGAGATTGAAGTTTTCAGACTGTGAGTCCGTGACCCATTCAGCCCGACCGCGACCCGCATTGACGATTTCGAAGTCAGCAGGTTGCCACTGCTCTAAGCCCGGCCCGGCCTGAACGAACAACATGAGTGGCTCAGCCAAAATGGGAGCACCTGCATCAGACACGCTTGTCATCTCTTCTGTGAAATAACTCGTGATGGCAGCTGGAAGTCCGGTAGATCCTAGCTCTACATCACGGCCGAGAATGGAGAGGGTTTGTCCCTGAGCGGTAACAGGGAGGTAAGGATCGATGATGAAATCAGCATCGCGACCAGCTTGTGAGTTGAGCCACGCCAATCGAGACTGAGAGGCCGGATCATCGTAGCCTTGGTTGGTGATGAGAGACGGTAGCACTTCGATAGTGATTTCCACCGTTTTGGATCCTGCATTAGACGTGGAGACCGTTGCTTGACCGGAATAGGTGCCGCCCTCCATATCTGCAGGGATGTGAACGCCAATCCAAAGAGGTTGCACATCTCCAGAAGGGACAGAGATCACTTTGCTGAACGCCTCGTTGGTGAAGCTGACTCCGTCGCAGTTGTAGCAAGTCAGTGTGTTCATCAACTCGTCTGGAAAATCACTGAATTGAACGTCTACATCTTCTAAAGCTGTGCTGGCTGCAAAGACGCCCAATTGAAAAGCATGAGATTCGTCCCGATAGGCTCTTGTCGTGAAGTCCTCTGACGTACGCGAAGTCCAGTGGACCGGTACGTTATGCCGCATGCTGATCGGATATCGTCCGAATTCAGGAATGACTACCCAATCTCTCCCTTCGATAAAAGTCTCTGTCTCGCTTTCTGTTGCAGGGATTTCCATCGGGAAGAATGAGTGGAAATCATTGACTGATTCTAATCGAACGGTCGTGCCCTCCACGGCATCGTTCCCCGGAGCCCATTCGGCATCGGGTTCCCAAACTGAATCGGGATAGGTGATACGTGGGTAGTAACCACCAGTTGATTCCCAGGGTAGGAAATACACGTAATAGGTGCCGGATTCTCTATTGGGCTCGAATAACACCGTACCTGATTCGGCGGTCACCTCTCTGGCAAGTGCGTTTGGAATGGGTTCTCCGGAAGTAGAGTCCACGACAACAATGGCTTTTTCCTCAGGATCGGCGTCGAGACGCCTCCAGGGTATTTCAACACGGATTGAATTCGCCGTTGGGTTTTCTACATGAACGACTGCCCGATGATTACCCCACGACAATCCTTTATCTCCTGCCGCAAGATGGGGCTTCCAGTTTCCGGATACATACTTAACACCATCAACAACATTTGATGGGGAAGGAGGAATCCAAGCTGTGTCAGTTTTCGGATCTGAACACCCGATGATACCCATTATCAGGATGGGGATTATGACTCGGTTCAATTTGAAGCCTCCATTCTTGTGGCCTGATCGACCAACATTTTTGTCAATCCAACATTTGCGTTCTCCAATCCATATTTCGCGCGAGTTCGAAGGTCGTCTGCTTCTTCTCTGAACCCATTTCTCCTCATGACGTCGGCAGCCAGAAGATTAAGCGGGTTGGGAGATGTGAAGTCAGTTCCGGTGGAAATAAGAATAAGTTCAGCGGCTTCTTCAGCATCTGAGTTGTGACCTTCAGCTAGGGCGATTCGATAATCTAGATAGTCCGCCATTCGAACGTCGACATCATACGGTTTGCCTTGCCCAAGGCGTTCGGGCCATTCCCGAGATCTGGAAACGTGTTGCCTTGCCGATTTAAAATCATTTTTTGCAAAAAGCTGGATAGCGCGCATTAAGTGAGCCGACTCAAATAGGTGATGAGATTCCCGTCCGTTTTCGGAGGGAAGAACCCGAGTTGTTTCCATAATGCTAATAGCTTCATTAGGCTGAAGTAAGAACAAGTGTGCCTTCGCTTGGAGCAATTGTAGATTGAAGTCATCCGGCCAGTGTTGAGTGATTTTTTTTATCCAATCCATTGCTTGCTGCCACATGCCCGCAGATTGAAAATGGCGTACGAGCTCAACGTGGGTAAGCCGGTTCGCATCATCCTGTGCGACTGCCTGCAGCAAATCCGGTTTAGGATCGGTTTGATTCAGTTGACTGGCCAGGTTGGCGCGAGCCACGTAGAAGGCGGCGTGATCGGGAGTGTTTGCCAGATCAACCCACAATGGTAATGTTTCGTCTTGTCTGGCGAGCGCCCACAAATTCAAACCCTGCATATATGGCATCAGCCAATGTGAGCTGTGTGATCTTGCCCACTCCAGAACCGGTAGCGATTCTACTCGATAAGGTTTGCCAATACCGTTATTTATAGTGGTAGCCTGTTCGACGTATTTAGCGTCTTCAGTCAAATATCCCAGCCAGAGAGCGACCATGGGATCTGTCGCGTCAGCGAGATGATTTTCAAGAAGGGATACGGCCTCGGAGGATCGGCCAATTCGAGCATATCGAATAGCCAAGTCCAAAACGATCTGGTCAGGAAACTCGTTTCGCAGGATGGCCTTGAACGCGGACCAATCGTGATCCACAAAAAAGCGCTCTGCGTGCAGATAATGTCCGAGGGGATCTTGGGAATTTAACCGCATGCGATCAACAAGTCCCGATCCTTCCGATCCCCGATGCATAATGGCTAGCAATGAAGTGGCATGACTACTTTGGGTATCGTAGGACAACGCTCGTTCTGCGAATAGTTCTGCTTCGTCAAACCGATCGGCTTTCATAGCTAATTCTGCGAGACGGGTGTATGCCGCGGATCTGAACTCCATGGATCTGGCGGCCCAAGAAAACGCGTCCCTTGCGTCCAAGTCTGCGTCGGTTGCCTGATATAGCGAACCCGCTACAAAATTGGCCTCCGCATCGTGGGCATCCAATTGACGAGCTCGGTTTATGCGCTCAATTCCTGATGCGAATAATCCCTGTCTCAGGTCCAGTTTTGCCAATTCAACGAGGGCATCACGATTCCATTTTTCAGCCTCCAGAGCCGATTCGAAAAGTCCACGCGCATCCCTGTAGTATCGGGCTTTCATTAATTCACGCCCTTCAAATACATCTCGTTCGGTTTGTCGAAGAGATGGACGCGCTTCGGGATTGAGTTCAAAAGGTCTGTCTAGAGCTAGGTGAGAGCGATCAGCCCGCCATTCTAGGTCCAATTCTGGTATAACAATGCGATTGGCATCCAAGATGTTGGACTCCCAAAGAACGAGGGGAGGCATCGATACGGACTCCTCTTGCATATCGGACTCATTGCTGAAAATTTGAACAGTAACGTTCTTGGATACAAAAGAATTCAGGCCAATTTGCATTCCAGTCTTAGTTCGACTCACGTGGAGGGCGCCTTCATCTGATGCGTCAGAAAGTCCACCAGTACCCATAACAGGAAACCAGCGTTCTGACCACCTGTCGGTCGCCAGTGGGGGAAAGGCGGCTTTTGTAATCGGGTTCTGGTGGGCTCCCGGACTGTACTGTACCAACATGCGGCCTGCTTGATACTCGACATATTGTCCATCTGTATCAGTAAGCAGATCGTCCCAAACTTCACCTTCCCGAGAACTGGCCCACAACCAGAGTTTCTGCCCGGGTTGATCTTCAAACGGGGCCCAATGTCCAAACCCATAGTCGTCGACTTTGTAATACCCGCCAAAAAAGTCGTCATATTCACCCACTACGTGAAATGATTTATGGCCTTCATAGTTATTGTTGGCGTACGCTGGCAGGAAGCGCCCTGTATCGTCGTACGGCCAGGATTTCGATTCGCCGGAGTGTTTTAGATACTGCGTACCGGGGATAGAGACGACAAGATCATCTTGTGCAAAGGCCGCAGCTGTCATCCAATTGTAATACGGTTGTTCAAGAGACGTTGGGTTCGAAAACGTCACGTTTGTTTCGAAGTAGGACGTTTTCGCAGGTAGTCGGATTTCTACTCTCCATGTTGCATGCGAAGGAAGATCTGTGGACCCTACCCAGCAACTAACGGATCCGTCCTCGTTCTCAATCAGCTTGTAGTTTACGGCTGAAGCCGTTGACGGTGTGTGTCCAATGACCCCAAAATTAAATTCAATTCCCCCAGACGTCCAGGGTCCGCGCAGGGCGATATTTCTGAATTTCATGACCTCATTCCGGTAGATGAACTCCTGTCCGGTGGCCTTTTCAATTGCTCCCCATACCTTTCCGCCAGCTTCAGGCAAAACGTACACTTCAATGAATTCGTTTTCGAGTTTCACCACCTTCCAATTCTGCATCTCGGACTCGTGGCTATAGCCTTCGAAGGTATGATATGGATACAGCCGGGTATCCTTTACAAGAATTGGGATGTCATTGGGGTCGCCGAAAGGATAGGTTTTGAGGGATCGAATTTCTTCAGTTATCCGGGCTTGTTGTGCGGCAATGGGAAGTGCAAAAGCAAAGAGAAGTGCGGCAAAAATCGATTTCATAGTCATAAAAGGTGGTTTCTGACTGGAATCTACGCTCTGAGATTCCTCTAGACTACCCGTGCGTATAGAATGGCAAGGTCTTACGCACGTTGTGGTAAAAGCTAGTGGGTAGCCACGTTATAAGTATTGAACAGTTCAGAATAGTATCTCTGAGAGATAAGCAAGAGATTAGGACACCATAATAGAATGGCTTTCATGAGTATGTTAGTTGTGAATGACGAGATAGACATCGAAACACTTTATAGAATGCGTTTGCGTTAGATTGCGATGGATCCGTCTCCAAACCTGTTGATTTCAAAGCGTTGAAAGACAAGAAAAAAGAACTGGTAGAAACGTGGTTTTAGATATTACCCAAATTGGCAATCCTGTTCTTCGGGAGATCTGTGTGGAAGTCTCAGAAGACGTGCTCGAGCAGGATGATTTTCAGGCGTTTATCGATGACCTGATTGAAACGAAACGACATGCCAACGGTGCTGGAATAGCAGCCCCTCAAGTTGGTGAGCCCTTCCGGATTTTCGTGGTCGAGGTCAAGAATAACCCTCGGTATCCGTACAAGCCTGAAGCCGAACTAACGGTCTGTGTAAATCCGAAGATTACGTTTCTGACAGACGAGCGATTTGAGAATTACGAGGGCTGCTTGTCGATCCCTGATTTACGAGGCAAGGTCCCGCGATGTCCGCACATCCGGGTCGAAGCATTGGACAGACACGGCAAAGCCTTTACGAGGGAAGTCAAAGGCATCACAGCTGGCACGTTCCAACACGAGTTCGATCATATAGACGGCATTCTATTTCCTGATCGCGTGACCGATCCGCACACCCTCAGCACCTGGAACGAATTCAAGGAACGCCACGAAGACGGCGTTCGCGTTGAAGTTGAGGCCATTGTGGCAAAATGGGGCGAATAATCCCTTGTTATCTGTCTATTCAGGTTTTTCCCACACGTTGTCTGACGGATCCCGGTCTGGGAATCGTCCATCTGGATCGAGTGTGATCTTGGAAGGCTCGCGACCGGCAAATGCTAGCTCCGCTTTGAACGTTTTGTCGCCTTCAAACCACACGCTGACCGGCCATTCGGTGCGGAAAGGCTCTCCACCGTCCACGAATTCTACTTCCAACACGATGGGTGACGGCATCTGACCGTCCTGATGAACCGTGACGGTTGCGCCGTTCATTCGGGCATTAACGTCTGTAATAGACCCATCAACGGATTCGGTCGTGAACAACCAGTAGTACCAAAACCATCCCAGGTCCATTTCAAGGGCATTACTCATAAAGAACATGTAATCCCAAGGCGAGGGATGCTTAAAGGCCCAAGCGTGGGTGTAGTCACTCATGGCATCCTGAACTTTGTCGTCACCGACGATTCCTCCTAGCATAGATAGCATCATAGATGCTTTCTGATAGGTCTGAAATCGATACATATTGCCCCCATAGTTGGTCACGTACATAGAAGGGGCTTCTTCTTCGTTACCACTGATACGTCCATACTGCTGACCGCGGCCATTCAAATTAGCTGGTTCACCATTCACGTCTGCGCGGGAAAGGATGTTCATGTAGGAATTGAAACCCTCGTCCATCCAGCCGTACCACGTTTCATTCGTACCGACCATCATTGGCCACCATTCATGTGCGACTTCGTGATCTGCAGCACCTTGATTGGAATTGATCACCATCGGGTATTCCATCCCTGCGCTGGGTCCGTCCTGTAGGGTCAACTGAGGGAACGGATAAGGAGCCCATAAATCTGAATAAAATTCCAGAGCGTGCCGGGATCGTTCGGCGGCAAATTCAAAGAGATGCGCGCGTTCGGGAAGAAAGACCATATGAAGTGGAATTGGGCCTTTTTCAGGAATGATCGCACGCGTGGTCTGCCACACAAAACGATCTGATGTGGCCCAGGCAAAGTCGTTTACTTTGTCGGCGACGAAGTGCCATGTCAGGCTTTCACCTTGTGCGGTTTTTTGCTCGTCTTCGCCTACGATAGTTACAACATCATCGGTGCTTAAGACGGTGTCCATGCGAGCACGTGCCTCTTCCGTCATGACCTCCTCTGGATTCTGGAGAACACCCGTTCCGGACACGATCCAGCCGTTTGGTACGTTGATTTTTACATCAAAGCTGCCAAAGTTGTTAAAGAACTCGGCAGGGCCGAGATACACTTGGGTATCCCATCCGCGTAGATCATCGTATTTGGCTAGACGAGGAAACCACTGAGTAGGCTGGAAGAGGTAATTGTCCCAGCGCTGGGTCATACGATGACCACGTCCGTTGGGGCCACCAGGAAGCTTGGTTGTCCAATCGATCTCCACCGTGGCGGTTGTGCCGGCTTCGATGGGATTCGCCAAATAAACAACAGCCAATGTTTGATCTAGCCCAACGACATACGTACTCGGCTCAGGTTGCGGGCCGCCTCTCCGAGAAGCCGGACGTCGTGCGTTCAAATCTACCGTTTCTCCGTTCACGACGATACGCGTGACGACCATGCCGTCGGTGTTTTCAGCAGGAACGGATCCGCCTCGTGGTACCAGCCCTCGGAAAAGATTGTGATCCAACCTCAGATGGATTCGATCTAGTTTGTCACTACTGTTGTTGTGCACCTGAATGGTTTCAGATCCGGAGATTTTCTGGGTAGACGGATCGAGGCTGGCTTCAATGGTGAAATCAGTTTCGAGCTGCCAGTAGTTAGGCCCGGGTTGTCCGGTAAAGTCTCGGGTACCTGCTTCAAGCGCCCGGCGGTATACGTTCGTAAACGGAATATCACGACGGACGGCCCGTGAGTCTGAGTCGACAGAAGCCTTCAGATAGTCGGGGACTTGGGCATTCGCTGTCGATAAAACAGCTGCAAGAATGATGAACAAAGAAACGCGACGCATAACCTTGGTGGGAAACGTGAGGAGAAAGGTCATATAATCTGCATGTTTGACGCACGCGGT
>ERZ1047985.1333-NODE-1333-length-17021-cov-21.072793_pt1 | contig 17021 bp, 20 predicted proteins | sample MGYA00383097_ERZ1047985 | MGnify/ENA primary metagenome ERZ1047985 (study PRJEB29581, sample SAMEA5548367) | metagenome | biome: marine; feature: coastal; material: water | depth 50 m | study: Short-term variability in the microbial, nano- and picoplankton...
TTCCAGAACCAGAACCCTGTGTTGTTGGAGGAATTTCCATTATACCTTCTTTAATTAAGAATTGAATTCCTTGAACAAAAGAAGAGTCGTCAATTGCACCATCTGCCCACCAGCCTGCATTGTTTTTAATCCATGCAGGAATGTTTTGTGTAGGTGTAGGTGTAGGTGTAGGTGTAGAATCGCCTTCACCAGCATATATTGGAATTACAATTTCTAAATAATCTGCAGCACCTGATGGAACAATTCCTTCAGGAGACAAGCCGTAAATCCAAATTACATAATGTGCATCTCCTGGTTCTTCTTTTACAACAATATCAAGAGAAGCTAAGCCTGAAGGAGAATACAAAAAGTTTCTATTTTCTTCTTGAGCAATTGATCTAAGAGGGGTCAAATTATCATCCACCACTAGAAAATCATACTGAACTTGATTCAAAAATTCAGTGTCGTCATATTTACTGATAAATTTAATGGTTAATCCCATCTCACATCCTTGCACTGGATCTTCAGGACCATAAAACACATACACCTGATATTGATAGTTGTGAGTTGGTTTCTTTATACTAGTATTTTTTTGATAATTTGTGTCACACCCTAGAGCAGAATATTCATCAACTGTTGAGGTTAGTCCTACAAATGGACTTTGTTGTACATTTTCTTTATACTCCAATAATTCAAACTTGTATTCAGGTGGAGGAATTCCTTCAGATACATGAGTCAAAGTTGTAGCTTTAACAGGAAATGGGAAATCATCAACAATCCAAACTTTACTTGTAGCACCACCAGTTTTCCATGAAACCAAAATAGTATCCCATACTCCAGAAGCAGTGGTTATAGTTTCTAAGGCAGTAGGAATTACTTGTTCTCCCCCAATATTTCCAATCTTACCCCAAGATACAGATTTGAATTCCTTAGGCCCTTTACCACCAGCACTTCCATCAGATGTTGCAAATGCAGATAACCATACAACAGAAGACTTGAATGCACCTCGATAAATTCCTAATTCTTCACTACCACCAGTTGGTTCTGGAGCAATTTTTCCTAATTCCATTTCACCAACAATTCGTTTACTGCCATCATAAACAACAACTTCTGCTAGCCACTTTGTTTCACTGCCACTTTGGATATCACCTTTGATCCACATATCCATTTCAAATTCAGCACATTCCTTGTAATCTACATGGCACATAGAATATGAAAAGAAATCTCCATGTTTGAGACCCTCACCAGCATACCAGGTTCCTTCTTTATCAACACCTCCAGATTGGACTTGGGCAAATGAAGATTGGATCATAAAAGATCCTAAGAATAATGTAAGAACTATTGGAATAACAAGAAAGATGGCTTTCAAATCTGAAAAAAATTGGCAAAACGGATAGTTAAACGTTATTCATATTTTATAAAATAAGATAATTAAGTAATAAAATAGAATTCAAATAAGCAAATATAGAGGAAAATTTACTAAATTTTTAGAAATGTGCGAATGTTCAAAAGTTCACTTGTTTGAAGTAGAATTCAAGCTTGATGGAATGGCAGTGGTTCCAACACATAAGAATTGTGGATTTGCACTAGATGAAAAGCAATCAGACAAATTCCAAAAAGAATTAGTAAAATCTTGGGGATTCGAGGAAGAAGACGAATAATTATAAAAATAAAAAGTTAGAATGTAATTACTTTTCAATTACATATCTTTTGTAGCTTCTTTGCAAACGTCTGTTGAACATTGGCAATCGGAACTACAGATACAATGACCTTGCATTGCACAATCACATGAATAATCTGGATCTCCGCTATCAGCTTCGCATCCACATGCTTGATCTACCATGATAAACCAGTGATTGTACTTGTTTTAAAAGGTTAGTACAAGTCTAGAAGGTCATTTTGTTGAAATTTCAAGTAAATCATTACAGGATGCTTGCACAATGTCAGCCTGTTGTAATAATAAATTAGAATCAACATCAATATCAAAAGCAATTTTTAAAATATGAATAAGATCTTGTTGCCTATTCAGAGTATTCTTAATTTTTACAAAATTTTCTTTATTAATAAAACTCAGATAAAAATAACAATCAGATATCATTGAGTTTTTTACAAAAAAATCATGTTGTTGTTGAATAATTTTGGAATGATTATTTTGTTCAACCAGATCTGAAAAACCAATTGTGGATTTTAGCATTCGTTCAAGCAAGATAGGAGTTGCCCTCTGAATTCCAACGGTTTGTTCAATAATGGAAATATGTTCATTAATCGAACTTTTGTCTAATTTCCGAAGTAAATCAAGATTGTGTGAAGGACTTAATCTTTGATGATTTAAAGATAGAATTGCATCTGCTAAATAATATGAAGCACATTTTTGCCAACATGGAGCAAAAACATCACAAGTTTCTATCGCATCTCTAGTTTTTTGACAACAAAATAGTGACTCAATTAAAGAATTTTTTGCAAGATCAGCAAACAAAGAATAACGTTTTTCTTTAATTTTTGAGAGAAACATTCGTAAATCCCAAGAATCATCCTGAATAATTTGCAGATTATCATATTGAAGAAGTTTTTTTGAACTAGTTTCAGAGAAATTTGCATGATGAAGTATAACAAATCCATTATCAGATTGAATAATTTTTTCAGAATCAGACTTTCCATCAAAAACCATCAAATCAAATCCACATGAATCAAAATGATTTTCTGAAAGTCTACAACCACCCAAACCAATTGGGAAATCAGATAAATTTTGTTCTTGAATAATTTTTTTCAAATCCATTAGATTTCATTGAATTATTTTTTCTATAAAGAAATCAACTCATTAAATTTTACAAATTCATGTAAAGTGAAAACATTTCCTTTAAATTGAGATGAAGCCTGTTTTTCATCAAGCTCCTATAGTGTAGTCCGGTTAAGCATTTTGGCTTCTCAAGCCAAAGACTCGGGTTCAAATCCCGATGGGAGCACTTTGAATTTCAATAAATATCTCAACATGAATTATTACTTCTATGCTCAATTGTGATAATTAATTCAGATTATGACTTTAAATAATAAAATTACAAAGAATGAATGTTGGGTTTAAGAGAAATTGAATTAAAAGAGGAATATCGTTCAGATAAAAATGACATAGTTGCAGAATTTTTCTTCCCTTGCTTTAATCAATGCATAGAATATGACAGATGTGTAGATTTTCTATCAATTCAGACATTAACTACAATTGCCATGGCATTTGAAAATTTTGTTGGGGGGAAAGCAAGACTTAGAATGGTTACAGGCCATAGATTCAGAACTTCAGATTTAGATTTATTTACAAAATTATTTTCTCAAAAATATACAAAAACATTCGATGGTAGATTTATCAAAGATTCAAAAATGCAGAAACTGCAAGATATTGTCAATAATGGACAAATTGAACTTAAAGTAGCAATACCAAATTCTGAACAGGTTGCAGATTCATTTTCGGAAAGAATAGGAATATTCAGAGACGATGAAGATCAGGTAGTTGCATTTACTGGAACATCAAAAGAATCATTTTCTACCCAGACAAGAGATTTTGAATCAGTAGACGTATTTACATCATGGAATGATAAATCAAGAATTGAAAGAAAGGTAAAAGATTTTGAAGAACTGTGGGAAAATAAAACAAAATATGTAGAAGTATATGATTTTATGGAAGCAGAACAAAAAAATCTTTTAAAATATTCATCAGAGTGGATTACGCAAAACTAGAAAGAAAATGAGTTATCCAATCTAGATTTATTTTCATAGAAATTCATTTTGTTAATTTTATAATAAATTACTTCACCTCGGCGTTCAATCACTGCAATAATTGGTTCTTTTCCCATTTGAGTGATTTCTTGAATCTTTTTTTGCAAAGCCCCCATCTTTTCTTGTTGTCCTTCAACTAGACCAAAGATAAGGAATTTTGCACCTTTCTCCCCAAAATGTCCTCGCTCATAAACTCTAAAATCAGAACCAAATCCAAATCCATCTTTAACAACATACCCACGATTACGAAGATCACGATATATCAAGAATTGAGTCAAAACATCAGAATTGGTTTTGTGACATATATTCATAAAAGAATCAAAATCAATCTGCTTTCGGCCTTTTTTTAGAATTAGTTTTTTTGAATATAACAGATAAAGAGTTTCAAATTGCTTTAGAAATAATTGCTCATTTTCTATTTCCCCATATCCCTTTTGTTCTAATTCATGAATCATTTTCTTATTAGAGATACAAGTTTGATCTGAGATCATATCACCATGAACTAAAGGAGTTTCATCCATTCTGAAATGAAAATCAAAAGATTTCCATATAAGCATTGGAAAACACGAGTAAATTACGAGTAACCGTTAAAATATGGGCATTTTGATTTGAGGATATCATGCATGGTGCAAATTATAGAGATGGAAGAGGCCAAGTCTTTACAAGAAAAGAGTACATCAAAGGTAAACCACAGATCAAAATTGCAAAATTTCAAGGCGGTAAAAGAGGCACATACCAATATTGTGTTCAATTATTACTAAATGAAAAAATTCAGATTAGACATATGGCAATTGAATCAACTAGATTAGCAGCAAATAAAACATTAGAAAAAACAACTGGTGAATCAGGCTATTATTCAAGACTTAGAATTTATCCACATAATCTCTTAAGAGAAAATAAACAAATTGCTACTGCAGGTGCAGATAGGGTTTCAGAAGGAATGAGAAGATCATGGGGTAAAGCAACTAGTTTAGGTGCAAGAGTAAGACAAGGACAATGTATAATGGAATTATACGTTAATGGTGAAACATATCTAACTGCTGCAAAGAAAGCACTTCACGGAGCATGTGTCAAATTACCAGGAACACCAACAATCAAAGTGATTGAATGGAATAAACCATCACCATAGATGTTCTAAATCAGATTTCTTATTTTCAATAAATTTTAAAAAATCTTCAAATTCTTGTTTTGTAGGATCTCGTTTGAGAATTCTTTTACTTTGATAGAAAAAAGTATTGTATAATCTACCTACAACAATTCCCAAAGCAAAAGATTTTGAATCATCAATAGTTGAAAGTAATTTAATCAGTTCTTTAATATCATCCTTAGTTGTAATACTATCTTGAATTTTTTGTTCAATTTTCTTTAAAAGAATCTCATCCATGAATTACTACAGCAATGAAAGCTTAAAAACGCTTAAATCTGCAAATTCAACCCTTTGTATTGTTGCAGTTATAGTACAGTCTGGTTAGTACTCGTGCTTGCCAAGTACGTGACCCGGGTTCAAATCCCGGTAACTGCACCATCTATTGATTTTTAGGAATTAGGCCAGTTTTGATTATTTCAAGAGCATCATATGCTTTTTCAGGACGGGGCAATTGGATTGCAACAACATTATCTTTACCATATTTGGATTTTGGCGAGGAAAGTACAATCATAGAAGTATCTGCAAGGATTTCAAAAAACTTAAGATCAGTATTTGCATTGATAAGGAATTTTTCAGAGATATTCCCAATTGAAAAAGTTAAGAGAACTTCAACGAAAACATTTCCCAATCCATCTTGCATGACATTTAGTTCAGTGTTTACTGAAAATGGTTGGCCTTCAATTTTGGCACGAATAAGATCATATTTTTTTTCATCAATTACAATACATGAAGTCTCTTTTCCATCAAAATCAAAAGTTGTAATACCCTCATGAACTTTATCTAACAGAATTTTAAGCTCATCAGACATTTTCTTTATCCTCTAATGCAGCTATTACCTTATCACCAGATTTTACCAAGAAAGGGGAAATGAATGCTGTAATTATAGAAATGATACCAACTAGAGGGAACAAAAAGGCACTTACAGCACCAATATCAACTCCGGTTTTAATTATTACAATGGAAAATTCTCCTCTAGGGGCAGCAAGAGTAAATGCAGAACGTAACGATTTACTACGTTTTTGTCTAAATATAAAATTGCCAAGCATATTTCCACCAAACTTCATTCCAATTGCAACGGCAATCAATGCAATTGCTATAAACATATAATTTTCAAGTTGCGAGACATCCATCAAAGCACCAACGGAAATAAAGAAAATTGCAACAAACATATCTTTAATTGGACTAGATAGTAATTTTGCAACTTCAGCTGATTTTGAATCAGCAACTAAAACTCCTGCTAAAAAGGCTCCAATTGCAACAGATAATCCTACAATATTTGCAAGTAAAGCATATCCAAAACAAAGACCAAGAACACTAAGAAGTAAAATTTCACGATGTTCAGCTGATGCAACTCTATCAATAAGAGGAGGGATTACACGAATTCCAATGGTAAAAGTACCAATAATTAGACCAGCAGCAACAAGAACAACAACAACAACTGATTCAACAGAAATGGTTCCAACCAAAGCAATAGATTGTAATGAAGAGATCAAAATTACGGCAATTACGTCTTCTACAATCAAAACACCCAAAACAAGAATAGAAGATTCTTTTTTGATTTTTCCAGTATCCTCTAAAATTTTCACAATTATTGCAGTACTAGAAATAGATAATGCCGCTGCAATGAATAATGCATCCATAAATCCAAGACCAAATGCGGTAGCAGTATAAAATAAAACACCTAAAGTGGAAAACAAACCTAGAGTTCCAACACCTATTGCAACACGACCAATACTTTTGATTTTGGCATATGGAAATTCAATTCCAATGACAAAAAGAAGCAAAATAACACCAATCTCAGCAAAAAGATTCAATGCAGAAATATCAGATAAAATTCCCACACCATCTATTACATCAGAAGGAGGACCACTTTCAGGTAAAATCCAGGACCATAAAGGAGATAAGGGTCCAATTAACATTCCTGCAAAAAGATAACCAATAATCAAAGGTTGTTTGATTTTGAAAAAAGCTAGAGTAATTATGGCACCAATAATCATGATAAAAGCCAAATCAGTGATGAAACTAGTATGCGGAAGTTCAGGAGTAATTTGTTCAATTAAGCTACTTACAGTATTATTGAGTGAATCTTGGATTCCATCTGGATCTATCTGCAGTAAAAAATTTTGCATAATTTGATTAAACAAATTTCTTTAAAAATGATTTCGCATGATTCTAACAAAAATGAAAAAATGAGAAAAAATCAGGCTCAAGCAAATTTGAAAATCTTTAACCTCTTTATTTCCAATAATCATAATCTCAGTACAGAATGATGATTAGGTCAACTGAAAAAATGAAGAAATATGACCTGGGGTACCTGACTGTATTATGGTTACAGTGTAATCACCTAATTATTAATAGTACGGTACTATACCGTACTATATGATTCAATGTGAATTTTGTACAAGAGGGTTTATTGAAACAGTTAATGGATTAGCTGAAAAAACCTTTCACGAGTTACTTCATGAACCAATTGTTGTAAACAAGTAACCCTTTACATTTTTTATTTTAGACCCAACTTTTTTATCATTAAATTACAATTCTAATTCATATGGCTACTAAAAATAAGAAAACAAAAGCAAAAAAAGTTATAAAAAAAGTAACAAAAAAGGTTGTAAAAAAAGTTGTAAAAAAAGAACCAAGTCCATCAGCAGTATTAAAAAAAGTTGCATCAGTATCAGATTCTAACAAAACATTACAAAAAGAGATAAAATCAATGTCAAAGATTTTTGGAGAAAACCAAAAAGTATTGATTTCAATGAAAAATATGATAGATACACTAACATCAACATTAGAACATATTCAAAAACAATCAAAACAAATCAACATCATTGAAGAGGATACACAAAAACTATACGCAGGATTAAATCAAGTCAGAACACAATCTAATTTAGTAGACAAAATTAATAATCAAACAACAAAACTCCAAGAAGAAATTTCAGAGTTACAAAAATCATCAAAAACTCAAAACATCTCACAAAAAGTTGAAGATAGTATGAGTTCAATTAAAAATAATTCTCAGATGATCATCAAAATCGCTCAGAGAATTGATGAAGTACGAGATGATCTTAGAAATGTCTCGGGTAAAACAGAATCATTTTTAGAAATGGGTTCAGAAATGGACAAACTAAAAATCAGTGTAGAAAAAATTTCAGAAAAAGCAACAAAAATTGATTCAAGTTCTCAAGTTATTGAAAGCCTCAAACAAGAACTTGGAAAAATTACCGAGAGGGCATCAGATTCTTCAAATATCAATTCAGAACTGGATGCAATCAAGGTTGCAATTGATGCAGTTTCAGAAAAAGCAACAAAAATTGATTCATTAGGAGGAGTAATTGATGGGCTTAAACAACAATTTGGCACCATAACATCTCAAGTTAATTCAGTAGACAATTTGAGCCTAGAATCCATCAGAGACATATCAGGAAAAATAGATAAAATGGAGACAGATATGAAAACATTATCTCAAAGAGCAGATTCAACTGCATTTGTAGGGGAAGGACTAAAATCAGTTCAAGAAGAAGTTTCTAGTTTCAAACAAAATGTATTTGATAAAACAAATAGTATTGAACAAAAAATTTCTTCAGTTTCAGATATTCTAAAAAGACAAGATGCATCAACTATAGAATTTCATAAAAAATCAGATAAATTATTTGAAGAAGTCCAATCAGTCAAAAATGTTACAAACAAAGCAACAAGTGATTCGTCTAAAGAAATGATGGCATTGTTGAAACTGTCAGAATATCAATCAAATATCAGAATGAATAGCGAATCAAAGTATGGGGATGTTAAAGATCTTGAAAAAATGGCAACGCAAACCGCAGAGATTGTAAACTTGTTTGATAGAATTTCAATTGAGTCAGGCGAAAAAATTCCACTACCACACGAAGTAAGACAATGGGCAATTAGTAAAATTTTAGATTGTGCAGACAAGTGGGAGATAAGATTTAGTGATGTGTATGTGATTCTAACAAATGCTATTGGACGAGATATGTTAAAAGAATCAATAAGGATAAAACAGATTAGAGATATTTATGGAATTAGAGCAGTAGATGAGATTAGAAAAGATCTAAATATTTCTTAGATTCCTATATCGTCTTCTCTTTGAAGTTGTTCTTTCTTTCTTTTCAATACAATAAAGATTCCAATTAATGCTGCAACCCAGATAGCGCTTAACATCATATTTGCAGGGCTAACATACATGTACGGTGTTGCATCCATAATGTTGATTTTTAATAATAATGCTCTATCATTGATATCTAACATTCCTGTATGATATGCAGAATTATCTTTTGAAATAGATGAAATTTCATTAACGCTTGTAATCATAGTGTCTATGTTATTTTGAATTCTGAGGAAATTGGTGGATTCTGTTCCAAATATCCAAACAGGGTTTTTGGAAATCACTTTACCATTTGTATCAGTTGTTTCAGGAATATTTACCATTACTAAATCTAAATCAGATTGAATGGATACTAAATGATCATGAATTACTAAAGGATCAGAAGAAGACACAATACCATCAAGGTTACCTCGAATTCTATCTAAAGGGTAGATGTCAGTGTTATAACCAGAAATTGCCATGTAACCACCAAATACAATTATTGCAACAATTCCAACTGTTGCAAGTTTGTAAAGAGAATCAGACATTGTTGTATTACCACCAACATTCATAGTCACGTTATTTGAAGCTAATCTTGATTTGGCAGTTATTATTATGATACCCACTATTGCGATAGCCAATACAACTATTGCAATTGTATCAAATTCAGGCATTAATCAAATTATTGGTTGAGACACATAAAAATTCACTGAAATTTCCAGAAATAGAATTAGTTTGGTTTTACAGAGATATTATTTGGTAAATCAACTTTCTTGAGTTGCTCTTTCTTTCTTTTCAATACAGAAAAGATTCCAACAATTGCTGCAACCCAGATAATACTTGAGAGGATATTTGCAGGGCTAACATACATGGAAGGAGTTGCATCCATAATGTTGATTTTTAATAATAATGCTCTATCATTGATATCTAACATTCCTGTATGATATGCAGAATTATCTTTTGAAATAGATGAAATTTCATTAACGCTTGTAATCATAGTGTCTATGTTATTTTGAATTCTGAGGAAATTGGTGGATTCTGTTCCAAATATCCAAACAGGGTTTTTGGAAATCACTTTACCATTTGTATCAGTTGTTTCAGGAATATTTACCATTACTAAATCTAAATCAGATTGAATGGATACTAAATGATCATGAATTACTAAAGGATCAGAAGAAGTTATGACTCCATCAAGGTTACCTCGAATTCTATCTAAAGGATAGATATCATTAGTGTAACCAGAAATTGCCATGTAACCACCAAATACAATTATTGCAAAAATTGTAATCATTGCAAGTTTGTAAATATTATTTGCAGTTTTCTCCTTCTTAGTCAGTGATTTATCGTTATTTGATTTGTTTCTTTTAAATCGTGTATGAGACAAACTCATGTAAGCAATAAAGAAAAACCCAATAGTTTGAAGTGCGATTATAGGTACAAAAATAGGATTGTTTGAAAATATAGAAATGAAAATTGCCATTATTCCATATACACCAAAAAAGATCTCTAAAAGAGTAGTTTGAGTGAATGGTAAATTGTATGCTTTGTTTCTCCAATCATCATCTTTAGTTATAATTCCATATTTGGGAGTTCGAAGAAATTCATTTTTCTTGCCAAGAACTGCATCAAAAACTGCAACCGTATTGTTTACAGACATTCCTGCATTATAGACGAGTAATGCGGGAAGTAATTTTGCACGCGATTTCCAGGATTTACCATACATACCTTGTATAATTACAATAAAGGCACCAGGTCCCATTGCAAGATATGTTGCTAAAGTTATTGCAGGAAGAAAGCTTACTACATAGAGATTGATTTGTGCTGCCAACAATACGGGTAATGCTAAAAATTGTATTAGCATTAGAGGATAAACAATATGACGAGTGAGTTGTATGAATGCCTGAATTTTTGCCTCTATTGCAATTCTACGTTTCAATGTAATATCAGAAAGTAATTTTATTGCACATTGAATTGATCCCTTTGCCCAACGAAATTGTTGTCGTTTAGCTGCATTCATTTGAGCAGGTAGTTCAGCATCAACTACAACATCAGGTAAGAATACACATTTCCATCCCTTCATTTGTGCTCTATAACTTAAATCAAGATCTTCAACTAGTGTTGCAGTATGCCAACCTCCAGCATTCTCAATACAAGTACGTCTCCAAATTCCAGCAGTGCCATTGAAATTCATGAATAGATGTGAATCGCTTTTTGCTTTTTGTTCTATAAGAAAATGAAAGTCAAGACTTAGTGCCTGTACTTGAGTAATTGTAGAATAGTTTTCATTTACATGTCCCCAACGACACTGAACTAGACCAATATTGGGTTTAGAGAAATGAGGGATTGCTCGTTTTAGAAACCATGTTGGAGGTATAAAATCAGCATCAAAGATAGCAACAAGATCAGTATCAGTGGTTTGCATTGCATGTTTCAATGCACCTGCTTTGTACCCTTTTCTTGTACCACGTCTTACATGTTCGATTTGAAATCCTTGTGTTTTATAGTCATCAACAACTTTTCGAAGCAATTCAACTGTATCATCATCAGAATCATCACACACCATTATCCGCATTTTGTTTTTTGGATAATCTAAGTTACAAACCGCATCTACAAGTCTCTTAGCAACATACTTTTCATTGTATATTGGCAATTGAATGGTAACTGAAGGAACTCCCCAATCAGTACTAGTAGGAGTATCTTTTCTTTTTCGAGAAAGAAATGCAAGATAATAGAAATTAACAGTATATGCAGTGATTATAATGGCAGATAAAATAAATAGATCAAAAACAATTTGGGTGAAAGGATTTATCGCCATATTCCTAGTCTCACTGAAACACTAATTGTTATTTATAGTTGCAAAAATGGAACTATTTTTGCTCAAATATCTTAATTGCTTGTGGAGGACAAACACCTTCACATGCAAGACAGAAGATACAATCAGGTTCTTTTGACATGAGGGGTTTCTGTTCAGAGCCAGGATTACCAGGAGTATCAAACCATTCGTAAACACCAACAGGACATGCTTCAATACATGCACCATCTGCAACACAAATATCATAATCTACTGAAACAAATTCGCCCCAAACTCCCATGATTCCATTATTAGCACCTTTTCTTCCCCAAGTTTTTATTGTGTGCTCAGCAGCTTCATGGGATTTACTTTGTTTTGTTTTTGATTTATACTCAATATCAATAGGACCAGGTTTTGCCCCATCTGGAATTTCAATAGATTCATCGTCTTCATCTTCCTCATCATCTGTGACTTCAATTTGTTTTGGTTTTGCACCAAGAACAATTTTTGCCAAAGGAGTTAATTCTTCTAATCTTTGAATAGCTGCTACTTCAGAAATCTTTTCAGATTTTGCTAAATGAGAAATCATTTTATCAGCTAAAATAGTATTACGTAAAATAGTATCAATAGTCATTTTTGCAAAATGATCTGCTTTCTTTCTATAATCTTTAACCCAATTAGGATCTCCAAATTTCTCAATTGGAAAAACTTGATAAATAATATCTACAACTTCACCTGAAACAATTTCTACAGTGACAGATAAATCAACTTCTTCATACCCTTTTGCATCAGGATCTCTCATGTTTTGTTCTTTCCAATTATAGGTGGCAAATATTCGATCTGCATACATATCCATTTCAAAAACTTTTTTGAGACCGTCATGAACAGATTTCAATTCCTGAGGATCTTCAAGTGTAATGGGTAATCGATAAAGTCCAAGTTTGAATCCATGTAATGGATAAACACCACGTTTTGCAGTTTTAGCCTCCATTGACCAAACACGTTCTTTTAGAAGCAGAGACATTTGATTTTGATAAATTAATTTTATTTAAAAAGGTTATCAGTCACTATTTGAAGATATATACAAAAATCAGTGATTGAATCTTTTATTTTTTAGTTTTACGTAGATCTATTTTCAAGATCAGACTCAACATTTTACAATTTGTTCAAATTTGAGTTCAAAATTATCATTTTCCCAACTTGACTAAAAATATCATTTTTATGTAAATGAAATTCAGTAGAACTGTTTGAAACTACAAAAAGTTGCAGTGGTAAGTAAAGTCGGATCAAAGGATTCTGAAGAAGCTGCAAAAGACGTTGCAAAAAAATTGTTAGCAATTAAGTCTACAGTATATACAATTTCGCCAATTGAGGTGGAAGGAACTAAAAAAATTGATACTCTTGAAGAACTAAAAAAAATCAAACTAGACTTGATTATTACACTTGGAGGAGATGGAACAACACTCAGGGTTTTTAGGAATTTAGATAATGAAACACCAATTTTGACTATTAATGTAGGGGGGAATAGAGGAATTTTAGCTGAAATTACAATTGAAGAAATTGATAATGCAATCAAACAAATTCTAAAAGATAAATTTTTCTTGGATAAAAGAACAAGAGTTATTGCATCATGTGGAGGAAAAGAATTTCCACCTGCATTAAATGAAATTTACATCAGTCGAACGAATTTAACTAAAACTTCAGAAATTAATATTAAATTTCAAAATGACATGGTGAAACAAAAAATGGATGGAGTTATTGTTGCAACTCCTAGCGGATCAACTGGTCATTCATTTTCATTAGGCGGCCCAATTTTACATGAAAGTTTAGATGTTTTAATAATTACACCAGTAGCTCCAGTGTATAGATTAGAATCAATTGTAGTTCCAGATGAAAAAATTGAAATCACATCTTCTCATGATTCAAGTATTGTAATGGATGCACAAGTAGTGAAAACAGCAGGATTTGATGAACCAATAATTATTAAAAAATATAAAAAACCAGCAGTCTTTGTTAGATTAAAAAAACGAGGACTAAGACAAATGAGTAAACTTGGATTTTAGAATTTTAGATGCGAGTGCATTTTATGCAGGAGTTCCATTTAGAACATCGAATGATTGTTACACTACAACATTAGTTTATGATGAAATAAAACACATCAAAAAAAATCATGATGCATTAGGAACTTTACTTGAAACAAATAGATTAAAAATTAGAGAACCAGGCCAAAAATCAATTAATGCTGCAGTTCAAGCTGCAAAAAACACAGGAGATTATCCACAATTATCAAAACAAGACATGTCAATTATTGCTCTAAGTATTGAAACTCAAGGGGAAATTATTACAGATGATTTTGCAATTTCAAATGTTGCAAAAAATATAGGATTAAAAATTTCACCAATAATGACCAAAGGAATCAAAGACGTAGGAAAATGGATTCATTATTGCCCAGGATGTAGAACTAATCATCCTAATGGAACAGAATGCCCAGTTTGTGCCACCCCATTAAAAAGAAAATTACTAAAAGAATAATTTTTCATTGTACAAAATAGGTTAGGAGTCATGTAGAGTTTTTTGATTAGATTTTTTTAGAAATTTACTTTTAGTGTCTAAGACTTTTTTAATTTTCTTAGCTCGTGCCTCACCTAATCCTTCAACTTTTGAAAGTTCTGCAGTAGTTGCAGTGAAAACTTTCAAAGGAGTTCCAAATTTTTCAAGCATTCTTACAGCAAATTTTTCCCCAATTCCAGGTAAACTACAAAGTGATGAAAGTTGTTGTTTTTCCAAATCAGGAGACTTTTTTATTTTTTTCAAATATGGTCCCTTGGGGGCATCTTTTCTAGAACACATTGAAACCAATAATTTTGCAGTGTGTGATGCACTAGGGGTAGGAATTATAGGGATTTTAAAATCAAGTACGACAGTAGAAATTGCACCATAAAATATCAAAGGGTTCTCAGTAATTTCTTCAATTTCATCTACATTTCCTTCCATCAAAACAATAGGATTCTCAAAATGCTCCTTTAGTCTAGTGCATTGATCAAAAAGGCGTCCATCAAAAACAGAAGCCATCAAATCACGAATACTTTTTCTCTCAACTATAGTTTCAGGTGCAACAATGTAATCTCCAATAGGCAAAGTTTTCATTTCAATATTTAGACCAACAGATTTTAAAAGATCAGGAATTCCACTTTTTCGTTCTCGTTCATCTACAATTATTCTAAGATTTTCTAATTTCACAAATTAAACTTGGAAGGAATTGTTAATATCTTATATGAAATTGACGTAAAAAATTATTTTCTTGGATTATCTTCTGCAGGAGGTGCAGCACCACCAGGGCCACCTTTCATCATTTCAGTAATTTTTGCTTCTTGTTCTTTAAGACTTTCTTTTACACGAGTTTCTTGTTTTTCTAAAACAGTTGAACGTGTTTTTGCCATTTCAATTTTTTCTTCTAATTCATCAATGGATTCTTTTTTAGTAGATTTAATTAAAATAGTACCCGCTTGTTTAAACACAGCATCATCATCTGCAATTTTCTTTAATTCCTCAAGAGCCTTAGCAGTTTCTGCTTTTTCGATTTCAAGATGTTGTTTTTGAGTCATTATTGATTGTAAGTTCTGTTGAGTTTGTTGTAATTTCATAATTTGTTCTTGAAGCCATGGAGGCATTTGAGGTGAGGACATAATTAATCAAAAAATTGATTTCATTATATCTTTACCGATTCTATTGAATCATAACTTGCCTGAATTAATCGAAGTGTTGAATTTAGATTTGCTCGTAAATGAGTTAATTGATCAGATTCAACAGCAATTGTGAGTTTTTCATCAAATGATATTTTGGTTTTAACAGGATTATCAGGATAGAATTCATTATCAGTATTTACAGAATCAAAAATTGCTCTTGTCTTTTCTTTAGCATCAATAGAAATTTGTGCACTAAAGTTTAATGTCATATGCAGTTCCAGCCACTTTATAGCTGCATTTCTTACAGGACCAAATGCCAACAGCGTCTCTGCCAAATGTTGTAGAACCACATTCAGGACATGATCTTTTTTCTTTTAATTGAAGATGAATTTTGGTATATTGTTTTCGGAGTTTAATTCCATATCTAGCACCTAGACCTTTAAGAGATTTTTTTGCTTTTGCCATTTTATTGTCCTCCTTGTTGGGCTGCTTTTAATTTTTCTCTTATTTGTGCTCCAACTTTAACGGATGTTTCACCACATTTTACTATCTCATCTAAAGTAAATCCATTATTTCCACCCTTTTGTAAAGCGCAAATATTTCCATCAGAATCACTAGTAATTGTAACTCTTGCATCCATGCAAGCCCACTCATCACCATTTGGATCAACTACAATATGATTTCCAATTTTTGCCATTGTAACAGATACAGGAATAGTCATTATTGGTAATTGTATATCTTCACCTTCAGCAAGTACTGGTTTTTCATCAGTCCAATTCCATTTTGGAGTTTTAGATGATAGTAAAGCCATAGTAGCAGCATAAGAACAAGCATCAAATAGATTTCCATCATAATCCACAACAACATTATCAGCAAAGACACCAATTACGGATTTATCTTTCTCAATAACTAATTGAGAAACATCAATCATGTGACTTTCTCTAATTCCTCTGTCAGTAACTCGTGCTAATTCAATTACAGGTGGTTGTGGAGGTCCAGTCTCAACTGTTGGATGAGATAATGGTAAAAGTTCAGCAGTACAAATGAAAAGACCTTTGTCGCCAGTATCTGGAAATGGTCTATCTGGTTGAATTTTTACACCACAAATAACTTCAGTATCACCTAGTTTGATTCTAGCAGAACCGTTTGCTTTAGGAATTGCATTAATTTCAATTGATAATTCTCTTACTTCGTCTAAAGCTCGACCATCTACTCTTTTTCCTTGTTCAAGTAATTCAAGTATTTGAGTTCTCTTTAGTTCATCGATAACAGAAGTGGAGGCCATTTTTAATCTCCTTTATTTCCAAAATATTTGTCATTAAGTGCTTTCTTCTGAAGTTCATAAACAAGTTTACAACCATCGACTCCAACTTGAACACATTTTTTGTATTCTTCAGGAGTTAATACACCGTCTAATTGTAATAATGTAATTTTTTCTTCACTTGGCATGTAACCAATTGGCATATCTGCTTGACCTGCTTGGTCTTCTTCATTATTTACATCAAGGATAACAGTATCTGCAACTTTACCAGCAGCAATTGCTGCAACCATATC
>ERZ1047985.1337-NODE-1337-length-17012-cov-6.412514_pt1 | contig 17012 bp, 14 predicted proteins | sample MGYA00383097_ERZ1047985 | MGnify/ENA primary metagenome ERZ1047985 (study PRJEB29581, sample SAMEA5548367) | metagenome | biome: marine; feature: coastal; material: water | depth 50 m | study: Short-term variability in the microbial, nano- and picoplankton...
CCGGGCTGAGCGGGCGGTGGCCTCGGCCGTCGAGAGGGCGGTCTGTCCGGAAGTCCGTTCGGCCAGGGTGCGGCCCGAGCCCTCGGGCTTCTTGGCCGTGGCCAGCTCGGTGAACCGGTCGACGGCCCCGTCCAGCAGGCCGATGGAGACCGAGGCGATACCGATGGCCAGCATCCCGTAGAAGGGGAAGCGCCACGTGGGGCCGTCGAGCCGGGGCGTGGCGTCCATCATCTGGAGCCAGCGACCCTCGGGGACGAAGGCGTCCTCGACCCGGTAGTCGGCGGATCCGCTTCCCGACAGGCCGGTGACGTGCCAGGTGTCGAGGTGCTCGACGTCGTCGCGGTCGAAGAACACGAAGGGGGCGAACAGACCGTCGTCGCGGCGGGTGGGCTTCCCGTCGGAGCCGACGATGCGGGTACCGCCGCCGATCCAGTTGCAGTGGCGGGTGCCCGACCCCCAGGCCCAGGTGCCGGTGACCCGCAGGCCACCGTCCACCGGGGTGGCCGATCCGACCGGGGCGGCGTATCCACCGGCGATGGAGTCAGGGGATCCGAAGATCTCGGTCGCCACGTCGTCGGGGAGGAATCCCGCCTGCAGCGACGTGGTGCCGGCGATCATCACGCACCACGCGGAGGCCCCGTCGTGGCGGGCCACCTCGGCGATGACGTCGGCCGCCGTGGCCACGTCGGCTTCCGGGCCGCCGAGGTCGGTGGGGGTCAGCAGTCGGAAGAGCCCGGCGTCGCGGAGGTCGGTCACCACGTCGTCGGGAAGCGTCCGCTCGGCTTCGATGCGGTTGCCCCGTTCGGCGAGGGACGGTCCGAGGGCCCGGGCGGCCGGAAGGAGGTCGGCGGCGGTGACGCCGTTCGGGATAGTCATTTCCATGGTCGGCAAATCTAGAAGAACCTTCTAGAAACGTCAAATCCAAGTGGAAGTGATCTACAGTCAAGGGGTGGTGGAGACCCGGAGACCGGCCGAGAATCCGACGGATGCCCTGACGAGCCGCTCCACGCGGACCCGGGCCGCCCTCGTGGAGGCCACGCTGATCCGGCTCCGCACCGACGGGTCGTTCACCGCCGAACAGGTGGCCGCCGATGCCGGGGTGAGCGTGGCCACCATCTACAACCGCTTCCCCGACGGACGCGACGGCCTGCTGGCCGCGGCCTTCGACCGGGCGTTGGACCGGGTGGTGGCGGCCAGCACCGGACCGTTGACTGCCGAGTACCTCCTCGACCACGGGCTGGCCGCCACGATGCGCGCCCTGGTGGACGGCCTGGCTGAGGCCTTCGCCGACGAGGCGCTGGTCATGCGGGCCGCACTGGCCCGACTCCCCGAGAGTCGTGTCCTACGCGAGGCCTACCGCCGACACGAGTCGACGGCCCGGGACGCCAACCGGCGCTTCATCGGATTGGGTCAGGCCGCCGGACTGATCGGCCCGGGCGACCCCGACGAGCTGGCCGACCTGCTCGTCGTGTTCGGCCAGGGCATCAACAACCCGGTGCTGCTCGGGGCGTCGGATCGTGGTCGACTCCGTGCCCGCCTGGCCGCCGCCATGGTGGCCGCCCTTTCACCTGATCCGCATGGATCCCCATGACCACTGGACCCTCATGACCGCAGAAGAGACCGAACAACTTCCGATCGTCTACTGGCGACCCATGTGTGGGTTCTGCGCCCGACTGCTCGGTGCGTTGGAACAGGCCGGAATCGCCGTCGAGTTACGGGACATCTGGGACGACCCGGAGGCCGCGGCGTTCGTCCGGTCGGTCAACAACGGTGCCGAGACGGTGCCCACCGTGGTGCTCCCTGACGGCCGCACGGCCACCAACCCACCACCCGAAGCCCTCATCGCCCACCTCGCGGGTCGGTAACCGGTAGCGGTTCCGCTGGTGGAAGTCGCCGGGGCGTGGCATCATCGGGATCCGGCCGGATCCGGGGGATCGCTTCGATGGCGAGGCGACGGGCCGGCCGGGGAGACGAGGGGGTTGGTGATGGAGGTTTCCGTCACTGTCAACGGAACGGTGCGTTCCGCTGACGTCGAACCACGCACGCTGCTCGCGCACTTTCTGCGCGACGATCTGGGCCTGACCGGGACCAACATCGGGTGCGACACCAGTTCATGTGGCGCGTGCACCGTTCTGGTGGACGGTCGATCCGCCAAGTCGTGCACCCTGCTGGCCGTCCAGGCCGACGGTTCCGACGTCACCACCATCGAGGGCCTGGCCGGCGATGACGGTCTCCACCCGATGCAGCAGGCCTTCCACGAGTGCCACGCCCTGCAGTGCGGATACTGCACCCCGGGCATGGTCATGGCCGCCGTGTCCCTCGTCGACGAGTACGAGGATCTCGATGCCGCCGGTGTGCGCGAGGGCCTGGAGGGCAACCTCTGCCGGTGTACCGGCTACCAGAACATCGTCAAGGCCGTCCTGGCCGCCAGCGAGTGAGGAGCATGACATGACCGACACGCTCGACACCCGAACCCTCGACGAGGCCAGCCCGTTCACCGGGGGAATCGTCGGTCAGGCCCGTCTCCGCAAGGAGGACCCGGCCCTGCTGACCGGTGAGTCCAGGTTCATCGACGACCTGGTGCTGCCCGGTGCCCTGTGGATCGCCTGCGTGCGAAGCCCCCACGCCCACGCCCGGATCACGTCGATCGACAGCAGTGCCGCCCTGGCTGCCGACGGCGTGGTGGCCGTCTACAGCGGCGCCGATCTCGAGGGCGACTGGGCCGGTCCGCTGCCGTGCGCGTGGCCGGTGACCGACGACATGAAGAACCCGGCCCACCTCCCGGTGGCCGTGGGCAAGGCCAACTACGCGGGCGACATCGTGGCCGTGGTCGTCGCCTCGTCGCGCTACGCGGCGGCCGACGGCGTGGAGGGTGTGGTCGTCGACTACGAGCCGTTGGAGGCCGTGGTCGACATCGAGGACGCAGCCAGCGACCGCGTGGTCATCCACGAGGACTGTGGCACCAACGTGTCCTACGACTGGGCGCTGGTCCCCGATCCCGATGCCGTCGATGCCGCCTTCGCCGATGCCGTGCACCACGTGACCGAGACCTATGTGCACCAGCGGTTGATCCCGGCGCCCATGGAGCCCCGGGGCGTGGCCGCCGTGCCGTCGCCCCACAACGGCGACATGGTCCTCTACTCGTCGACCCAGATCCCCCATGTCCTGAAGGTGATGGCTGCTCTCACGCTGGGCATGCCCGAGCAGAAGCTGCGGGTCATCGCCCCCAGCGTGGGCGGGGGCTTCGGCTGCAAGTTGAACGTGTATGCCGAGGAACTCATCTGCATGGCACTGGCCAATCGCCACGGTGGTGCCGTGCGGTGGACCGAGAGCCGGACCGAGGCCGCGACGTCGACCATCCAGGGTCGGGCCCAGCGTCAGACCATCGAGCTGGCTGCCGACGCCGACGGGAAGCTGACCGCCGTGCGGGCCACCCTGCTGGCCGACATGGGCGCCTACCTGCAGTTGGTCGCGCCGGGCGTGCCGCTGCTCGGGGCATTCCTCTACCACGGGCTCTACGACGTGCCGGCCTACGCCTTCACCTGTCGAAGTGTGTTCACCAACCTGACGCCCACCGACGCCTACCGGGGCGCCGGTCGACCGGAGGCCACGTACGCCATCGAGCGGGCCATGGACGCTCTGGCCATCGCGGTGGGCGTCGGTCCCGACGAGATCCGGTCGCGGAACTTCATCCCCACGGAGAAGTTCCCCTACGACTCGCCGGCCGGCCTGATCTTCGATTCGGGCAACTACCAGCCCACGCTGGACCGGGCCAAGGAACTGGTCGACTGGGACGGTCGCCGGGCCGAGCAGGCCGAACGCCGGGCCGCCGGATCGACCACTCAACTGGGCCTCGGCATCTCGTCGTACGTTGAGATGTGCGGCCTGGCCCCCAGCCGGACACTGGCCGCCCTCAACTACGGCGCCGGTGGCTGGGAGTCGGCGACGGTGCGGATCCTGCCCACCTGCAAGGTGCAGGTGGTCACCGGCAGCACGCCCCACGGGCAGGGTCACGAGACCAGTTGGTCGATGATCGTGGCCGACCAGTTGGGCGTGGACCCCGATGACGTCGAGGTCCTCCACTCGGACACCGCCATCAGTCCTCTGGGTATGGACACCTACGGATCGCGGTCGCTGTCGGTCGGTGGCACCGCGCTGTGGATGGCCACCGAGAAGGTGATCGACAAGGCGCGGACCATTGCCGCCCACATGATGGAGGCCAGTGCCGAGGATCTGGAGTTCTCGGGGGGCGTGTTCTCCGTCAAGGGGAGCCCCGACAAGGAGGTCCCGTTGGCCGGTGTGGCCTTCGGGGCGTTCACCGCCCACGACCTGCCCGACGGCATGGAGCCCAACCTGGAGGCCCAGGTGACCTGGGATCCGGGGAACTTCGTCTTCCCGTTCGGCACCCACATCGCGGTGGTCGAGGTCGACGAGGAGACGGGCGCCGTCGAGTTGGTCGACTACGCGGCGGTCGACGACTGCGGCAACCAGATCAATCCGATGATCGTCGAGGGCCAGTTGCACGGCGGCATCGTCCAGGGTGTGGCCCAGGCCCTCTGGGAGGAGGCCATCTACGACGAGGACGGACAGCTCCGGGCGGCCAACCTGGCCGACTACCTGGTGCCGTCGGCCGCCGAGTGCATCGACATGAAGTTGGACCACACGGTCACCCCGTCGACCTCCAATCCCATGGGGGTGAAGGGCATCGGCGAAGCAGGCACCATTGCCTCGACGCCCGCGGTGATGAACGCCGTGGTCGATGCCCTGAGGCCCCATGGCATCACCGACATCGTCATGCCGGCATCACCGATGCGGGTCCGACGAGCCATCGAGATGGCCGGGGGAGGTGCGTCATGATTCCGGCAGCGGTCGACTACCTGCGGGTCGAGTCGGCGGAGGCCGCCGTGGCGGCACTGGGCGAGCACGGCGACGAGGCGAAGTTGTTGGCCGGCGGCCAGTCACTGATCCCGCTCATGAGGTTGCGTCTGGCCACCCCGACCGTGCTGGTCGACGTGGGCCGTGCCACGGGCCTGTCGGGCATCTCGGTGGGGGGCGACACGGTGTCCATCGGGGCCCTGACCACCCACAGTTCGCTGGAGCATTCGGCCGAACTGGCCGCGGCCTGTCCGTTGTTGGCTCACGTGGCCTCGGTGGTCGGCGATCCGGCGGTCCGCCACCGGGGAACGCTGGGGGGTTCGTTGGCCCATGCCGATCCGGCATCGGACCTACCGGCGGCCGTGCTGGCCCTCGGCGGGACACTGGTGGTCAGCGGGCCCGGAGGTTCCCGGGAGATCGCGGCGACCGACTTCTTCACCGGGTTCCTGGAATCCGATCTGGCTGCCGACGAGGTGCTCACCGAGGTGCGGGTTCCGGTGTCCACCGGCGGCTGGTCCTACCAGAAGTTCAACCGGCGGGCCCAGGACTGGGCCATTGTCGGGGCCATGGTCGCCGAGGGTGGGGCCGGGGTGGCGTTGGTGAACATGGCTTCGACACCGATCAGGGCGTCGTCGGTGGAGGCCGCGCTGGCCGGAGGGGCATCGGCGGCCGATGCCGCTGCAGGTGCCGCCGACAGCACCGAACCGCCGACCGACAACCAGGCTGACGGTCCGTACCGCCAGCACCTGGCCCGGGTCCTGACCCGACGGGCCCTGGAGGCCGCTGGCGCCTAGGGGCCATCGGGGAGGGATTCGCAGGGCTCGCCGTCACCGTCCCGGTCCAGGCGGGCCACGTCGCCATAGGCCTCGACGTATCGGTCGAACCAGTCCTTGGCCTCCGGGTAGGTGTCGAAGTCACCGCAGTTCTTCGTATCCCCCGGGTTCGGGAGCGTGTCGTCGGTGGCCGGGGAACCGTCGCCCAGCGAGGGTCCCAGATCGATGGGGTCACCCAGATCCACCGGCTCGCCGAGCGAGATGGGGGCGTCGGGTGGTCGGAAGACCCCGGGGTCGCCATCACAGGTGGCGAGCATCTCCCGGAGGGCCGAGAGTTCTCTCGAGGTGACGGTGAGCGCCCAGCGGACCTTGATGTCCATCCAGGTGTCGGCGTACGTGCACCAGTAGGACTCGTCGACGGGTCGCCAGGATTCGGGCCCCCGGTCTCCCTTCGACCGATTTGCCGAGGCGGTCACCGCGATCAGGTGCCGGGGCTCGTCCTGATCGTTGGCGAAGCGACGCTTGCTGGCCCGGTCCCAGGCCCAACCGCCGCTGCGGTGTGCGTTGGCCAGCGGGACGAAGTGGTCCACGTCGAGGCTCCGGGGGTCGTCCACGAACGTGCCGGTGAAGGCGGCGAACCAGCGGCCGCCGGTCACCAGGCAGCCGTCGTCACGCAGGAACGGTGATCCGCTGATCTCCTCGGTCATGAGGACCTCGTGACGGGTATTGAGACAGTCACGATCGTCGTCGGACCAGCCGCCACCCCAGTCGTCCCGGTCGTAGCCCTCGGATCGGGGGTGGTCGTCAACCACCAGTTGCCCGAGCACGGACTGGGGCCAGTTGGTGCTGGTGGCCGGTGGAGCGGTCGTGGAGGGGGGAGCCGTGGTGGGGGCCGCCGTGGTCGTCGGGCCGACGGTGGTGGTCGACGAGAGCGCGGCTGGCGTGGTCGTCGTGGTCGGAGCGGCGTCGGCGACGGTCGGGGAGCCAGCGCCGGAGCATGCCGCGGCCAGCAGGACCACAAGGGGAAAGGCGGCGACGGTTCCCGTCCGCCGGGGGAAGTGCGACACGGCCTGATGTTTCCACGCCCGGCACCGGCTCGCCGGACGACCCGGGCGCTACCTCAGGAGGCGGTTCAGCCAGTCCACCCGGCGGGCCGGTCGCCCGGTACGGGCCTCGGCCCGGTCGGCACCGCCGGCCAGCCACAGGCCGGCGTTGATGCCCACCCACCGCAGGGGCTCGGGCTCCCACTTCCGTGCCTGGTGCCCGATCCACGGCAGGTCGGTGCGGTCGCTCTCCGTTCCGGTGATCAGTTCGGCAATGGTGTGGCCGGCCAACTTGGCGGTGGCCACGCCGTCGCCCACGTATCCGCCGGCCCACGCCATTCCCGACGCCCGGTCGAAGCCGCAGGACGGCACCCAGTCGCGCGCCAGGCCGAGCACGCCGCCCCAGCGGTGGGTGATCGTCGCGTCCCCCAGCACCGGGAAGAGCTGCCGCAGGGTGGCCTCCACCTTGTCGTGCACCTCGTGGTGGACGCCGGTGGTCGAGGTGACCTTTGATCCGAACTGGTAGGGCGCCCCTCGGCCGCCAATGGCGATGCGACCGTCGACCGTGCGCTGGCCGTAGATGATCAGGTTCCGACCGTCCCCGAAGGTCGGGCGGTCGGCCAGGCCGATCTCGTCCCACACGTCGTCCGACAGGGGCTCGGTGGCCACCATCATCGAGTACACGGGGGCGATGGTGCGCCGGTGGCCGGCCAGGTCGCGGGTGTAGCCCTCGGTGGCCCGCACCACGACGTCGGCCCGCACGGTGCCCCGGTCGGTGACCAGTCGGGCCGGTCCGTCTCCATCGGCCGGGTGGATGGCCGCCACGGCGGTCTCCTCCCAGATGGTGGCGCCCAGGCCCTCGACCACCTCGGCCAGGCCGCGCACCAGCCGACTGGGATGGATGGCCGCCACGTGGCGGTTGAACCAGCCGCCCACCACGTCGGTGGCGTTGCAGAACGATCGGGCCTCATCGGCGTCGACCCAGCGCACGTCGTCCTCGGTCAGGCCGAGGGCGTGCCGGGCCCGGACCCCGGCGGCGATCCGTTCGGCCTGCGGGCCACTGCGGGCCATGTCGATCCATCCGCCCGGTGCGTAGTGGCAGTCGATTCCCTCGACGTCGGCCACCCGACCGATGTCGTCGATGGCGTCGTACAGGCCCCGCATCTGGCGGATGGCGGCCTCCGGGGTGGATCGGGCTGCCCAGTCCATGGGGCTGATGCTGTACTCGCCGAGCGCCCAGCCGCCGTTGCGGCCCGAGGCGCCGAAGCCGGCGATCTCCCGCTCGGTCACCACGACCCGCAGCGAGGGGTCGAGCTTCAGCAGGTGGTAGGCGGTCCACAGACCGGTGAAGCCGGCCCCCACGATGGCCACATCGGCGTCCCGGTCGCCGCCCAGGGGAGGGCGCGGCTCGAGTGACCCGGGCACGGTGTCGTGCCAGAACGAGACGTCCCGATGGTCGTGTCGGTCCACGTGCCCGCTCAACTGTCGAAGCCGATGCCGAAGCGATCCAGCAGCGACAGCCACGGGCCCCGTCGTCCGCCCCGGCGGTCGCACTTCTGGATGGCCCGACGGGTGACCTGGATGGCCGGCCACCGCAGCGGTTCCGGCGGGAAGGGGAACGGCGACCGGCGGACCATCTCCAGTCCGGTGCGCTCCGAGGTGACCCCGTCCGCCAGGTCCAGGGCGACTTGGGCGCCGAAGCGGCTGGCGCCCACTCCGAGTCCGGTGTAGCCGGCCGCCCACGCCACCCGCCCCCGGTGACTGGTGCCCCAGGCGCAGGTGAACCGGCTGGTGGTGGCGATCGGGCCGCCCCACCGGTGGGTGAAACGGACGCCCTCCAGCTGGGGAAAGGTGGCCAGGAAGTGGCCGGCCAGGGTGCGGGTCGTCGGCTCGCTGTGCTCGTACTCCGGCCCGACCCGGTTGCCGAAGTGGTACAGGGCGTCCCACCCTCCCCACAGGATCCGATCGTCGGGGGTCAGCCGGTAGTAGTGGAACTGGTGGCCCACGTCGGACAGGCCCTGACGGCCGGTCCATCCCAGCGTCGCCTTCTGCGCCGGCGAGAGGGGCTCGGTGGCCAGCACGTGGTCGTAGACCGGGGCCACCGATCGACGGATGGCCCGTACCGGTGGACGGAAGGCGTTGGTGGCCACCACGGCCCGCTCCGCGGTGACCGTGCCGTGGTCGGTGGTGGCCTCGATGCCCTGCGCGGTGCGGCGGAGGGCACGGACCGTGCTGTTGTCGTGGAATCGCACCCCCGACCTCTCGCCGGCCGCCCGTAGCCCCCAGGCCAGCCGGGCCGGGTCGAGCATGACCGTGCGATCGGCTACCAGCAGTCCGGCCCGGTACAGCGGTGAGTCGACGTGGGCCCGGGTGGCCGTGTCATCCAGCAGGGTGGCGTCGATGCCGTGCGACCGGTGGACGTCGACGCTCTCGGACAGATCGTCGGCCTGCCAGTCGGTCACCGCCACGTTCAGCTCACCGGTTCGCTCGGCTCCGCAGTCGATGCCGTGGCGTTCGATGGTGGCCACGATGGCGTCCAGGTTCTCGTCGCCCATCCGCACCAGGTCGTCGATCTCGTCGGGCCAGTGGGCCACCCCGTTCTCGAGCCCGTGGGTGAGCGAGGCGTCGCAGAACCCTCCGTTGCGACCCGAGGCACCGATCGCCGTCTCGCCCGCCTCGAGGACCACGATCGATCGCCCGGGGTCGGCGTCGACCGCGCACAGGGCCGCCCACAATCCGGTGAAGCCACCACCCACGATGACCAGGTCGGCGGTGGTCGGGCCGGCCAGCGGTGGGGCCGATCCAGGTCGTCCGGGTTGGTCCAGCCAGAGGACCGAAGGGGCGGCGTCGGCCAGCGCGGTGTCGATGATGGCGTCGGATGGCCTGCCGGCAAAGGGATCGGTCGTCACCGTCGACCACCGTGGATCCCTGCCATTTCAACGAAACACTTCGTCAATATGGGGCCAAACAACGAAATCCGTCGTATCCCTAGTATTGAAACGACGGAATCAGTAGTGTGCCCCATGGCACGGAGGGTACTCCCTCCGGATCCGGCGGGCGAGGGGCCCGCGGGATGGGCCCGACGAGGATCTGGGGAGGACCGACGCCGATGAACGAGACCACGAACGGGATGCGTCCGGCAGTGGAGTTGGCCGGCGTGGTGAAGCGCTTCGGGGACCGCTCGGGAACCGAGGTCACCGCGGTGGACCACGTCGACCTGACCATCACCGACGGGGAGTTCTTCTCGCTGCTCGGCCCGTCAGGCTGCGGCAAGACGACGACGCTTCGCATGGTGGCCGGCCTCGAACTGCCGACCGCCGGTTCCATCCGGATCCACGGCGAGGAGATGGGCCTCCGTCCTCCCAACAAGCGTCCGGTCAACACCGTCTTCCAGAGCTATGCGCTGTTCCCCCACATGACGGTGGCCGCCAACGTCGGCTTCGGCCTCGAGATGCGAAAGGTCCCGCAGTCCGAACGCAGGGAACTCGTCGACTGGGCCATCGAACTGGTCGAGATGGGCTCGATGGCCCACCGCAAGCCCACCCAGCTGTCGGGTGGCCAGCAGCAACGGGTCGCCCTGGCCAGAGCACTGGTGAACCGGCCGGAGGTGCTGCTCCTCGACGAACCCCTCGGCGCCCTCGACCTGAAGCTCCGACATCAGATGCAGCACGAGCTCAAGAACCTCCAGCGCGAGGTGGGCATCACCTTCGTCTACGTCACCCACGACCAGGAGGAGGCGGTCACCATGAGCGACCGCATCGGGGTCATGCACGACGGGAAGCTCCTCCAGGTCGACACGCCGGAGGCCATCTACGAGCGGCCAACCACCCGCTTCGTGGCCGACTTCATCGGACAGACCAACTTCCTGGAGGCCACGGTTGCCGGGGCCGACGAGGTCGTCCTGGCCAACGGCGACCGCCTCCGCCTGGCGTCCGACCACGATGCGGGTTCGGCCGTGGCCGTCACCGTCCGCCCCGAGCGCCTCACCGTGCACCGCCGCGGCGAGGCCCCCACCGACCGTCACACCGTCGACGGTCGGGTCGAGACCGTCACCTACCTTGGCAACGCCGTCATCTACGGCATCGGCGTGGACTGGATGCACCTCGAGGTCCGCTGTCCGGCCACCCTGGCCGGCGACCGCCGCGAGGTCGGCGACGACATCACCGTCTCGTTCGAACCCGAGCACGCCGCGGTGGTGACCGGCTGATGCCCGTCGAGGCACCCCCGGGCGACGCCCCGGTTGGTGAGACGGAGTCGGAGGGGGCCTCCGAGGTGGCCACTCCGGGGCTCGAGCGCCAGGCCGAGCGGGCCAAGGCCCGTCAGGGCTTCCTGCTGGGCCTGCCCACCATCATCTACCTGTTCATCTTCTTCATCATCCCGCTGGGGTTCGTGGTCGCCTACTCGTTCGCCACCCGGACCCGCAGCGGCCGGACCGAGCTACGCGACTTCAACCTCGATGCCTACGCCCGTCTGGGCGACGACATCATCATGACGGTGGCCTGGCGGTCGCTCTGGATGTCCGTGGTGACCACGATCATCTGCCTGATCCTCGCCTATCCGCTGGCCTACTTCATCTCGACCCGCACCCCGGCGGTACGCAACATGATGCTGGTCGGGGTCATGATCCCGTTCTGGTCCAACTTCCTGATCCGCACCTACGCCTGGCGGGTCCTGTTGGACAGTGACGGCCTCGTCACCCAGGCCTTCGAGGCCATCGGGCTGGGAGATGGACGCATCCTGTTCACCTCCAACGCGGTGATCCTGGGTCTCGTCTACGGCTATCTGCCGTTCATGGTGCTGCCGTTGTACGCGGCCATCGAGCGCATCGACTGGAGCCTCGTCGAGGGTGCCCGCGACCTGTACGCCAGTGGTTGGGCGGCCTTCCGCCGGGTCGTCTGGCCGCTCTCGCGACCGGGAGTGATCGCCGGTTCGATGCTCGTCTTCGTACCCAGCTTCGGGGCGTACGTCACCCCGGCCATCCTGGGCGGCAACAAGGAGGGCCTGCTGGGCAGTTACATCGTGCTCCAGTTCCTGTCGGCCCGGAACGGTCCCGTCGGCTCCGCAGTCTCGGTCGTGGTGCTCGCGGTGATGCTGATCAGCACCCTCATCTACTTCCGGTCCGGGGGGAAGAACCTGTGAGCAAGGGAGTCGCCAAGTCGACCGCCGAGCCCATGGGGGCCAGCCGCTGGCTACTGCGCGGCCACTCGGCGGCCGTGTTCGCCTTCTTCTACGCCCCGATCATCGTGCTGTGCGTCTTCTCGTTCAACGACAGCAACGCGGTGGGCAACTGGAACGGCTTCACGCTGGACTGGTACGGGGACCTGTTCTCCAACAAGAACATCAAGTCCTCGATCTGGGTGTCGGTGAAGGTGTGCGTGTTCTCCACGCTCATCGCCGTCGTGCTGGGAACGGCCGCTGCGCTGGCTCTCGAACGGTTCCGGTGGTGGGGCCAGAAGGCATTCGACGCCGTGCTCTACCTGCCCATCATCATTCCCGACGTCACCATGGCCGTGATGATGCTGGTCTTCTTCAGCGAGACGGCGTCGTGGTTCAACTGGATTCCCGGCCTGAACCTGCAGGACGGGCTCGAGAAGTTGGTGTTCAGCCACGTGGCGTTCAACATCTCGTTCGTGTCGGTCGTGGTGCGGGCCCGCCTGGCCAACCTGGACGCCTCCATGGAGGAGGCTGCCTCGGACCTGTACGCCAACCGGTGGCAGACGTTCCGCCGGGTGACGCTGCCCCAGATCATGCCGGGCGTGATCGGTGGGGCGCTCATGGCGGTGACCATCTCGCTGGATGACGTGGTGGTCTCCAGCTTCGTATCGGCGGTCGGGGGCACCCCGCTGTCGGTGTACGTGTTCGGCATGCTTCGCAAGGGGGTCACCCCCCTCGTGAATTCCGTGTCGGTCGTGATGTTGGCGGCGTCCATGGCCTTTGTCGTGGCGTCGCTGTTGATCTCCCGGGCATCGGGCTCGGAGAGCGAGGAAAGGTGATTGCAATGGGAAAGTGGATGCGAATGTTCGCCATCCTGGGGATCCTCGGGATCGTGGCCGCTGGATGCGGTAGCGATGACGAGGAGGCCGCAGGTGGCTTCAAGCAGTGTGAGGCCGGCGAAACCGATGGTGACCTGGCGTTCTTCAACTGGTCGGAGTACATGGATCCCGACCTGATCACGGCGTTCCAGGACGAGTTCGGGGTCACGGTGACCGAGGACTTCTACCCGTCCAACGAGGAGATGTTCGCCAAGATCGCTCCGGGGGGCACGGGCTTCGACCTGATCGTCCCGTCGGACTACATGATCTCGATCCTCATCGAGGAGGAGCTCATCCAGCCGGTGCAGGCCGCCGCGGTACCCAACCGGGCCAACATCGCCGAGAAGTTCTCCGATCCGCCCTTCGATCCGGGCAACACGTACACCTCGCCGTACCAGTGGGGCACCACCGGTATCGGCATCGATCTCGGCGTGACCGGCACGGACATTCCGCACAGCTGGAGCCTCCTGTTCGACGCCGACGTGGCCGAGCAGTACGGCCTGGACGGTCGGATCAGCCTGCTGGACGACCCCCGCGAGACAATGGGCGCCGCGCTCAAGTACCTGGGCTACTCCCTGAACTCCACGTCGGCCGATGAGCTGGCCGAGGCCGAGGCGGTCATCGCCGACGCCGTCAGCCGGGTCGCCGCGTTCGACTCGGACCAGTACAGCGAGCTCGTGGTGGCCGGTGAGACCATCGTGGGTCACGGCTACAGCGGCAACTTCCTGTGGGACTTCGAGGAGGGCGAGAGCGAGTACACGTACTTCGTGCCCGACGAGGGTGGCACGGTCTGGGTGGACGGCATGGCCGTCCTCGCCGAGGCCCCGCACCCCTGCACGGCGTTCGCCTTCACGAACTTCCTGCTCGACGCCCAGAACGGCGCCCAGCTGACGAACTACAACTGGTACGCCAGCCCCAACGGCGCCGCCGAGGAGTTCATCGACCAGGAGGTGCTCGACAACCCGATCATCTACCCGACGGCCGAGGCCATGAAGCGTCTCGAGTTCATCGAGGACACGGGTGAGTTCGAGATCGAGTACACCGACGCACTGACCAGGGCTCGCGGCTGATCCGCAGCCTTTCCCATTGATCCTCTCCAGTCGGCGGGTCGGGGTGCCTCGAGCGCCCCGGCCCGTCGACCGGGCGGGAACCATCCGTCCGCCGAACGGCGGCACGGACCGAGACGAACACCGATGACGGGACCAGATCGATGAGCGAACACCAGAGGTTGGCCGAACTGGCCGAGCGGCACCTGTGGGGCCACTTCTCGGTCCTCAAGAACGACATCGACGGGACCCGCATCATCGAACGTGGCCAGGGCTGCCACGTCTGGGACGCCGAGGGCAACCGCTACCTGGACGGGCTGGCCGGCCTCTTCGTCAGCCAGTTGGGCCACGGACGCCCCGAGCTGGCCCGGGCGGCCGGCGACCAGGCCGCCACGCTGGGCTACTTCCCCATCTGGACCTACGGCCATCCGACGGCCATCGAGCTCTCGGCCAGGATCGCCTCACTGGCCCCCGGCGACCTGAACCGGGTGTTCTTCACCACCGGTGGTTCCGAGGCCGTCGAATCGGCGTGGAAGCTGGCCCGCCAGTACTTCAAGCTGAGGGGCAGCCCCGACAAGATCAAGGTGATCAGCCGGAACATCGCCTACCACGGCACCACGATGGGGGCCCTGTCCATCACCGGCCTGGACTCCATCAAGACGGTCTTCGAGCCGTTGGTGCCCGGCGCCATCAAGGTGCCCGAGACCAACCACTACCGCTGTCCGACCTGTCAGGACGACCCGCACTGCTCGTTGCATGCCGCGGACGCCATCGAGGAGGCCATCCTCGCCGAGGGCGCCGACACGGTGGCTGCGGTGTTCCTCGAGCCGGTCCAGAACGCCGGGGGCTGCTTCGTGCCGCCCCCCGGCTACTTCGAGCGGGTCCGTGAGATCTGCGACCGCCACGACGTGCTGCTGGTGTCCGACGAGGTCATCTGCGCCTGGGGTCGGATCGGCCACATGTTCGGCTGCGAGCGGTTCGGCTACCAGCCCGACATCATCACCACGGCCAAGGGACTCACCTCGGGCTATGCGCCGCTGGGCGCCATGATCGTGAGCGACCGGGTGGCCGAGCCCTTCGTGGGCACCGGCGATTCGTTCCTCCACGGCATCACCTTCGCCGGCCACCCGGTGAGCTGTGCGGTGGCGTTGGCCAACCTGCAGGTCTTCGAGGACGAGGACATCATCGGCCACGTCCGGACCAACGAGTCGGCCTTCCGGGCCGCGCTGGACGACCTGGCCGACCTGCCCATCATCGGCGACATCCGGGGAGCCGGCTACTTCTACGGCATCGAGCTGGTCCGGGACCGCGACACCCGGTCATCGTTCAGCGATGACGAACGCGAGCACCTGCTGCGGGGCTTCCTGTCCAACCGCCTGCTGGAGCTGGGTCTCATCTGCCGGGCCGACGACCGGGGCGAGCCGGTCATCCAACTCTCGCCACCGCTCATCGCCGGCCCCGACGAGTTCGAGGAGATCAACTCGAAACTCCGTCAGGCGCTGACCGAGGCCATGGCCGAGCTGGGCGTTTAGGAGCGGCATCGTGAACGAGCTGACGGGGGCCCCGGGGCGGTCTACGAGCGAGGTCTTCCCCCTCGATGACAAGGATCGGGCGATCCTCGTCGAACTCCAGGTGGACGGGCGCATGTCGTACGCCGACCTGGCTCCACGGGTCGGCCTCTCCCAGGCCGCGGTTCGCCAGCGGGTGAACCGGCTCACCGAGCGCGGGGTCATGCAGGTGGTGGCGGTGACCGATCCCCTCAGCCTCGGCCTGTCCACCCAGGCCATGATCGGGATCAGCGTGTCGGGCGACGTCCGGGTGGTGGCCGCCGCGGTGTCCGAATGCCGGGAAGCCGAGTACGTCCTGATCACCGCCGGTCGCTACGACGTGCTGGCCGAGGTCCTCTGTGAGGACAACGAGGCCCTCCTGGCGCTGGTCAACGACCGGATCCGGGCCATCGAGGGAGTGGCGTCCACCGAGGTGTTCTCCATCCTCAAGATGGAGAAGATGACGTTCTCCTGGGGTACGGGCTGACGCCCCTACCCGCTGCTGGAGCCCAGGTCAGCGCCCGATTCCCGTCAGCGAAGGGCGTCGGCCATGGTGTCGATGACCCGGCCGATTTCTTCGTCGGTGATGACGAGCGGCGGGCAGATGGCCAGGCAGGTGCCGATGGGTCGCACGATCACCCCCGCCTCGAGGATGGCGTTTCGCACCGGGATGGAATCCCGACCCAGTTCGGCGGCGTAGACCGCACCCATGCCCCGCCACGACTCGATGTGGCCGTCGGCCTCCAGGGCACGGAGGCCCTCCTGGAGCCTCTCGCCCACGTGGTTGGCCCGCTGGTCGAGTCCCTCGTCGGTCATGATCCGGAGGTTGGCGATGCCCGCCGCGCACGAGGCCTGGTGGCCGGAGTACGTGTAGCCGGTCCGCAGCAGGAAGCCCGGATCCTCCTCCAGTTCGGCACACACGGCCCGGGACACGATCACCCCGGACAGCGGGAGGTAGCCCGACGTGACCCCCTTGGCGAAGGTGATCAGGTCGGGGGTGACGCCGAAGGTCTGGGCGCCGAACCACTCGCCGGTCCGGCCGAAGCCACAGATCACCTCGTCGAAGATGAGCAGCGCTCCGTTGTCATCGCACAGGCGGCGCAGGCCCTCGAGGTAGCCGTCGGCCGGCGGGAACACGCCGCCCGCACCCTGCAGCGGCTCGGTCAGCACGGCGGCCACGCGGTCGCCCTGCTCGGCGAAGATCGTCGCCATGGCCTCGAGGTCGTCGTGGGGGACCTCCAGAAAGTGGGGGACGAGGTCGCCCCAGCCCTCCCGGTTGGGGGCGATGCCCTGGGCTGACGTCCCACCGAAGTTGGTCCCGTGGTAGCCGTTGGTTCGCTTGATGATGATCTGGCGACCCTCGGTGCCCCGGCGCTGTTGGACCAGACGGGCGATCTTGAGGGCGGTGTCGACCGCTTCGGAACCCGAGCAACCCAGGAAGGTCCGGCCGTCGGGGTGGGGTGAACGCTCCACGATCATCTCGGCCACCCGGGCCGCCGGGCCGTTGGTGAACGGGGCGAAGGTGTTGTACGCCTCCATCTGATGCATCTGGGCGGTGACGGCGTCGATGATCTCGGTGCGTCCGTGCCCGACCTGGCAGAGCCACAGGTTGGCCATGCCGTCGACGTAGTCCTTGCCGTCGGCGTCGTAGACGAGCGAGCCCTCGCCGCGGACGATGTCGATGAAGTCGCCCTCG
>ERZ1047985.1347-NODE-1347-length-16933-cov-17.634258_pt1 | contig 16933 bp, 17 predicted proteins | sample MGYA00383097_ERZ1047985 | MGnify/ENA primary metagenome ERZ1047985 (study PRJEB29581, sample SAMEA5548367) | metagenome | biome: marine; feature: coastal; material: water | depth 50 m | study: Short-term variability in the microbial, nano- and picoplankton...
ATAACATCAATTAAACTTTTTCTATCTCCAGTAACAGCAGCTCCAACAATACCATTATTTTCAGGGTAATAAAAAGGATGATTTATTTTTTGTCTTAAATCAATCTCTCTCCAAACTTTACGAGACCACATAACATCTGCTTGTCTTAATGGAGCATAATGTTGTACTTTCTTTTCATGATGTTTTTCTTTTTTATAAACAGAGTTCATTTGCTCAGTTGTTAAAACATCTTGTGCATTTACCCCTACATAAGTAAAGATAGTTGCAACTAATAATAAGATTAATTTCTTCATAATTATTTTTATTTTATTTCTATCACTAAAGGATCAAGAACTCTGACAGCAGTATTTTTTGCATCTACTCTTTTTGCCTTAATATTAGAAATTGTTATTGCATTTCCTGATTTTGTGTTTTTAATGATATTAATCATCTTAGATGTAAACTGAGGCCCTTTCGTATCCTCCTTCATTTGCTCACCTTTATACACACCTGATAATCTATAAGAAGTAATAACGTACCTCACTCCTTTAAAATCAAAGTCTTTTAGTTCAGCCCCTAATCCACCAGCATTTACCATTTTCATCTTATCAATAACTAAAACTCCATTTGCTGAAATTGCAAATTGCACTTTAGCTTTTGGTGGCGGCACCTCTTTAACTCTAAATTCCATTTGCCCCATCTTAGTCCTTTTTCCTTCAACTTTAGCATACAAACTAACCACTGCCTTCCCTTTTTTAGAAGGTCTAGCTGAGTATTCCCCTAAAGATCGTTTAGTAGCAGAAACTTTACCATTACTAATTACAGCAGAAATCTCTCCTGCAGTATATCCAGGAACTGATATTTTTAATGGATTATCAACCTCAAGATAAAGTATATTCATATTTGTTGGAGAAACAACAGCAGTTTTAGCAGCAACTAAATACTCCCCATTGAATGGATACATTTTAGTACCATTAGCAGTTTTCATAGCAATTAAACCTCCCCACTTTTTCATGCCTTCAGAGCTAGCTCTCTCTGAGAAAATACCTTTTCCATTTACAACTTTTACTGAATTATAATCTACACCTTCAGTTCCTTTCATTTGGTAATTCCCATTTCCTAAACTATCATACTCACCAACATAAATCATTGGATCTTGAGTAGTATCTTTAGCAGAAATAAAAATTTGAGCTCTAAAAGAATCTCCTCTTAACACAAAATTAGATTGTGGTATTTGAATCCCCTCAGCAGTAGTAAATTTTAATGAAGTCGCATCAATATTTTCTCTTAACATAGTAATGATATCAGCCTCAGTATTTCTTACATCAGATTGCATTTTTGAAAGCAATGTTAACGCTCCAACTGAAGGCATATCATAAAAGTTATATTCTTCCCATAACTGTTTTTTACCTTTTACTTTCTTATCATCATAATTACAAGTCTCATTAATTGATGTAATAAGAGATTCGTTTCCTTCAGAAATAGAAAGAAGTGAATTTTTATAAGAAATCAAATTATTCTTTAAATCTGTTGCAATATTTTTTTTTCTTTTTGCACTATAAAACAAATCTCCTGAAGCATGTCTATCATCCTTAACAGATAAATTACCAATTGTCATTTTCTTTTCAGCATCAGACAACTCATTCCAAGGAGTAGTTATAGCTTTATCTTCTAAAAGATTTCCATCCTCATCTTTTAATTCCAATTGAGAACCCAAGTATACTTCTTTGTCAGCTGCTAAAACTAAATTATACTTCATCTCTTGGATAAACTCAACAAGTTCATCAGCATTAGCTTTTACTTCATACGCTTGATCCCTAAAAGCACCTGCTTTAACTTTATTTAATTCAGCAGCAGCATCAAAAGCGGCATAAGTATCTCCATTCTTAGCATTAAAGTTGGTTGTAGATCTTTCAATACCTAAATTTACTTCAAAAAATGAATTTAAAACCTCTTTAGATACATTTAATGCAAGTAGTGCGGTAAGCACTAAATACATCATATTAATCATCTTCTGTCTTGGGGACAGTTTTCCTGCAGCCATATAATTTTATTTATTAATTAATAATTATTGATGATTATTTATTTGGATTCATAGCAGTAAGCATATTTCCATACACTTTATTCAGTTGTTCTAAGTTTTCAGCTAAGCTACTAACTTGCTCTTGGAATTTCTTAGAATCCTCAACAGAAGATTGTAAGTTTTGCAAGAATAAAGTAGTTGCTTCCATTTGTTGATTAGAAGTTTGTAATTGTAACTCGTATAATGAATTTAAAGCATTCATATTTTGAACTCCTTCCTGAATTTGAGAATTATATTCTGAGATACCAGAAGCAGCAGAAACAGTTTCGTTTAAAGCCTTTGCAGATTCGCCAAATGACCTTAAACCTTCATTTAAGCTTTCCACTAACTCATTATCTATTTTAGCTTTCGCTAAGGCATCATCTAATTGTTGAGCTGGTCTTTTAGGTGCATTAGGATCATTCATCCCAGCTAACTCAGGATAAACTAATGACCAATCTGTTTCCTCAGGCTGTTTTTCAAATGCCGAGAAGAAGAAAATAATTGCTTCAGTACCTAAACCAAGTATAAGCATGATTGATGCCCCAGGTAAGTGTTCAATTTTAAATAATGCACCAATAATTACTAGTGCAGCTCCCCATCCATATAATTTTGGCATCATTGTTTTGTACCATTTCGCATCTGTAATATTTCCTAATCCCATTTTTTTGTTTTATTAAATTGTTTGTTTTTTGTTGTATTTTTATTGAAAATCTGCTTTATCTCTACCTAAGAAGTCAACTACATTTCTAAATCCTACATAAGATTTAGCAGTATCTTGGTATTCAAAAGTTCTTGTTCCATTTTGTATAAAGTATGCAATATCTTTCCAAGAACCTCCTCTAATTGATTTTCTTTTAAGTACAGCATGATCATCTTCTTCAGCATTATAATGACGATCCATATTCATATCATGAGAATAAGAGAAAGCAGACTCATCATAAGCATTTGAAGTCCATTCAGCAACATTTCCTGACATATCATAAAGTCCATATCCATTTGGATTATAAGATGCTGTTTTAATTGTTTTTAACCCTCCATCAGCAACATAGTTCCCTCTTAATGGTTTAAAGTTTGCTAAGAAACAGCCTTTAATATTACGAGTATAAGGCCCTCCCCAAGGATAAGGAGATGCATCTAAACCTCCTCTTGATGCATATTCCCATTCTGATTCAGTAGGCAGCCTGAATTCTGGCAATGTTGGTTGTTTAATTTTTCTTAAGAATGAATTCATCATTTTAGTTCTCCAATTAGAAAAAGCAGTTGCTTGTTTCCAATTTACCCCAACCACTGGATAATCATCAAAAGCCTGGTGAAAGAAATAACCTTTCGTATAAGGGTCGTTAAATGAATAAGAATAGTCATGTGTCCAAGTTAGAGTGTCAGGGAAAATATTCAACTCAACAGTAGATAAAAATTCACTTCTATCTCTTTTACCTGTAGCATCACCTTCTCTTTTACTTTTTACTGCAGCAGCATTGATATCTAAAACTTGATATTTATATATATATTTTCTAGTATCAAATTCTCTTCTACCATCTAATCTTTCATGCTCTGGCAAATACATTTCTTCTTCAAGAATTTCTCTAACTTCTTGATCATCCCACCTGATTCTTGTGCTCCAATTAATTCTTGCAGGATCTATGAAGTTACCAAACTTATCTTCTTCAATTAAATGACCTTCAATTCCAGCTTCACCCAAAATAATATGAGCTAAAGAATCTCTTACCCAAGATGTAAATTGACGGTATTCATTATTTGTGATTTCTGTCTCATCCATATAAAAAGCACCAACAGAAACTGTTTTCGCTTGAGAGACATTTGCAAAAGGAACATCTTGATCAGAAGGCCCCATATTAAAACTTCCTTGTGGAATAAACACCATTCCATAAGGATCAGTAGGATTCCAAATTGCTCTGTTTTGCACTCCAATTAACTCTCCATTTCCAGAACCTCCACAGGCACTTAAAAGAGCAACTATTGAACTTAATAATATTATTTTTTTCATATTCATTTTTATTTTATCACCTAAGTGAGTTAAAATCTGTTTTTATAAGAATCTCGGGTTTTTATATTTAGAGATTGTATTATTCCTTTTAATTTTAAAGTTATACCCTAGCATAACTTCAAATGAGTTTCCTAAAGGATTTACCATAGTTACATCATAACCAATTCCAAACCTGAAATCATCAGTAATATTCATTCCTGCAAGCAAGATTAAACCTTCATCTAACCTATAACTAACGCCACCCCACATCTTATTATTGTATATTAGGTTTGCGTTAACATCTAATTGAGAAACTCCTGGAGCATTCTTAAGATAAATAGATGGGTTTAATGAAAGAACAGGGTTCAATTCATAATAATAACCTGCAATTAAGAAATAATGTCTTTTTAATGCATATTGTTTTCCATCACTCCATTCAACAACTGGCTGTGATAAATGAGCAGAAGAAATACCAATATAAACATCCTGAGTATTAAAATATGCACCTGCTCCCAAATCTAATTTAGATCCAGAAACACTATTCATAGGAATTGCAACATCACCACTTTGAGCAGGATTAAACTCTGCCCCATCAACACCACTTTGATACATACCTACTGACATACCCAAACCAAGCTGTCCTATTCCTAACTCTGTTCTGTAAGCGTAAGAAGCTTGCAATCCTAAATTACTAAATTGAGCAATTTCATCTTTTACAATATTCAATCCTACACCACCATTTAAGAATGGAATTTCAGCATCAACACTAAAATTTTGAGTAGAAATAGCAGACCCTCCTTCTCCAAATCCCATATATTGAGATCTGTGTAAAACTGAAGTAGCAATTACACCTCTACTACCAGCAAAACCTGGATTATTAGCTAGTTTATTAAACATATTCTGACTGAACTGTGGCACTTGCTGTGCTGAAACAATTCCTGCCGACAAGAAAGCTAAAACTAGAATTAAGATTCTCTTCATATTGTAATTTTCTGTAAAAAAATTTGGCGCTAAAATAAACATTTTTTAACACTTTGCACTAAAACTAGATACACATCTTATTTGTTCAGCAATAATTAACAAGAAATAAATTGATAATCAAAGAGTTGTCTACAGGAATTTATTTAAGGTTTTAAGCCATCTTTCAGGAACTTCTCCCTGATTAGCTATTTCGTAATCACGATAAGAGGAAGCTACATAGTAATTTTGAAGTTCTTTCACTCCTTCTTTTTTGAAAGGAACACCCATCCACCACCTACCACTACTTTTACTTTTGTAAAAAGTAATTTCATTCTTACCATCATCAAAAGCTACCGTGTATTTTACACAGTTTTTCATGTTAGGATTTAGTTCATTCTTTCTGATTTTGTAACCATCAATAAAATACCAAATCATTTCAGCTAACAAATAAGCAGTTTGATTATTAGCGTCTAAATCTTGATTGTACTCAAATAACCCAACAGCAGTAATTTTATCGCTTACTCCAGCATAACGCATGATTTTACAAGATTCTTCACCATTCAACCCGTTAGGAGAAGAATACACATTTGCACCAGCATAAGCATGCTGTATTGATGAAATATCAAAACTTAAAAAATCAGTGTTTCTCATAATAGGCTCTACTTCTGAAAAATCAGCTTTTAATTCCCCTAGTCTTTTTACATCAAAATTCATTGATTGTAACATTTCAGTAGCCATACCCGAAACAAAATAAGACTGATAAGCTAAATTAGCATAATGAAAAAGATGACTTGGTTTATGGGAAATCATCTTGCCTAAGTGAGAGAAAGAAGCTAAATTATCATCCTCTAAACCAATATCGAATTTACTATCCACAGCCGTTAAAGTAATGAACTTATCTAAAGATGCGTAAGCTTTATAAACAGCATAACTCACATCATGCCCTCCACCAATAATTACAGGAATAATTCCATGATGCAATAGTTCCTTACAAACTTTTTGAATTAAACTGAAGGACTCTTTACGAGTAGGCAATAATTGAAAAACTCCTAAATCAGCTATTCTTGGTAAATTATCATGATGAAAAGAATAAAAAGAAGTTCTGACTTTACAATCATTATCACTTGCAGAGTTCTTAGATCCTTCATATTCTGGAACATTAAAAATTGCTATTTCTGCAAATTTAATATTCGGAAAATTTTCATTTACATGCGTGTCAATTCCTCTGCCAATTTGAGTAGTTTCCCATCTGTTCTTATCAGCATACAACTCTGAGCTTACAGCTTTAAAATAGGAATTGAGTTCTAACATTATTTTTTCTTTTTACCTCTAGGTTTTTTAGCTGGTTGATTTTCCCATAGAGAAATGCAATCTTCTCTCGTTAAATCTTTTGGCTCTGTTCCTTTTGGGATTTTAACATTTATCTTTTTAACTTTTACAGGACTCACCTGAATAAAGGGACCATATCTTCCATTTAAAACTTGAATTAAAGGATCGCCTTCAAAATTAGAAATTAATCTGTCTTTATCCGCTTGAATCTTAATTTTTATCAATTCAATTGAACGCTCTAAATCAATTGTTAAAGGGTCTTCCTCATCATCTTTCTTAATTGATGTAAACTTTCCATCATACCTCAAATAAGGACCAAATCTACCAACAGAAGCAACAACTTCTTTGCCTTCCCACTCCCCTACACTTCTAGGTAATTTAAACAAATCCAAAGCCTCATCCATTGTAATGGTTTGAATTGTTTGCCCTTTTAAAAGTGAGGCAAATTTTGGTTTTGGAGCTTCTTCATCTTCTTGCTTTTCTCCTAATTGAACCATAGGTCCAAAAGGCCCAATTCTTGCAAAAATCTTATTTCCACTTGCTGGATCAACACCTAACTCTCGTTCTCCAGATGCTTTTCCAACATTTCCAATTACATCAACAACTTTTTCTTTAAATCCTCCATAGAAAGAAGCAATCATTTCATTCCAAACCTTTTTCCCTTCCGCAATTTCATCAAATTCAGTTTCTACTGATGCCGTAAAAGTATACTCCATCACATCAGAAAAATGTTCAACTAAAAAATCAGTAACAACAATACCTACATCTGTTGGAAATAGTTTTTTATTCTCAGCTCCAGTAATTGAGGTTTTTTCAAATGCTTTAAGATTTCCATCTTTCAGCTCTATCATTTGAGAAATTCTATCTATACCATCACGGCTTTCTTTTTCAATATATCCTCTCTTTTGAATAGTAGTAATTGTAGCAGCATAAGTTGATGGCCTTCCAATCCCTAATTCTTCCATTTTCTTTACCAAACTTGCCTCAGCATACCTGGCAGGAGGGCGAGAGAATTGCTCAGAAGCAACAGCTTCAGAAAGCCCTAAAGCTTCACCAACTGATAATTTAGGCAACATTCCTTTTTGCTCTTCATTATCATCATCTTTTCCTTCCAGATAAACCTTCATAAATCCTTCAAAAGTAATTACCTCACCTTTAGCAACAAATTGCTCAGAAGTATTTGATATTTTAATTTTTACAGTAGTTCTGTCAAATTGAGCATCTGCCATCTGAGAAGAAATTGTTCTTTTCCAAATCAAATCATAAAGTCTTTGATGTGAGCTATCTCCATCAACAGTTTTTTGCTCCATGTAAGAAGGGCGAATTGCCTCATGCGCCTCTTGCGCTCCTTTTGATTTCCCTGTATAAGCTCTTCTTTTTGCATATTCATGACCATAAATCGAACTAATTGCTTTTTCAGCAGCATCAAGTGCATCATTAGATAAATTTACGCTATCAGTTCTCATATATGTAATTTTACCAGCTTCATATAATTTCTGAGCAACCATCATTGTTTGTGAAACTGAAAAGCCTAGTTTCCTGGATGCTTCTTGCTGTAAAGTGGAAGTAGTAAATGGTGCTGTAGGTGATTTTTTAGCTGGCTTTTCTTCTAAAGATTCAACTGAAAAATTAGCATCTTTACATTTCTCCATAAATGAATAAGCATCTTCATTATTCTTAAATCTTTGAGGCAATTCAGCTTTTACAACTTTACCATCCATATTTAAGAAAAAAGCAACAACTTTATAAGATGATACAGCTGTATAGTTAGTAATCTCATTTTCCCTTTCTACTATTAAACGAACAGCAACTGATTGTACACGCCCTGCAGAAAGTCCTTGTTTTACTTTTCTCCAAAGTACAGGAGATAATTCAAAACCAACTAATCTATCAAGTACACGCCTAGCCTGTTGTGCATTTACTAAATTAGTGTCTAATAACCTAGGATTTTCAACTGCATGCGTAATTGCTTTTTTAGTAATTTCATGAAAAACAATTCTTTTAGTAGAGCTTGCATCTAGCTTAAGTGCCTCAGTAAGGTGCCATGCAATAGCCTCTCCCTCACGATCCTCATCAGTAGCAAGCCAAACAGTTTCAGCTTTTTTTGCAACACTTCTTAGATGCTTTACTACCTTAGTTTTATCTTCTGATATTACATAATTAGGCTCAAAACCATTCTCTATATCAATAGACATACCTCCTTTTTTAGGTAAATCTCTAATATGTCCAATACTGGATTCCACTACAAAATCCTTACCTAAAAATCCTTGAATGATTTTCTTTTTTGCTGGTGATTCTACAATCACTAAGTTCTTTGCCATATTTTTTGTTTTAGAAATTTGGTGCAAATTAAAAAAACTTTTTTGACATAAAAAAAACAAAAAATGGTGTCAGTTTCCATTATATTATTTATAATATAAGTAAAATGATATACTGACACATTGTCATATTTTTACTATTTTTGCAATTAATTATAAGTAAAAAATGAACCTAGAAAAATTATTAGGAAAAGAAATTGATGAAAGTAAACAAGGAGATGCTTTAAGCATTCCTACATCTGATAAATCAACAAAAAAGATGTACCTTGAAAGCTATGGTTGTCAGATGAATTTTTCGGACAGTGAGATAGTTGCATCAATTTTAACAAAAGAAGGATTTTCAACTACACAAGACATCACAGAGGCTGATATAGTTTTTGTAAATACTTGCTCGGTTCGTGAAAAAGCAGAACAAACTGTAAGAAAAAGATTAGAATTCTACAATTCAATAAAAAGAGATAAAAACTCAAAAATGCTAGTTGGGGTATTGGGATGCATGGCCGAAAGATTAAAAGCTAAATTTTTAGAAGAAGAAAAATTAGTAGATATTGTTGTAGGACCTGATGCGTACAGAGATTTACCAAACCTAATAAAAGAAGTGGAAGACGGGAAAAAAGCAATTAATGTTATTTTATCTCTTGAAGAAACATATGCTGACATCAACCCAGTAAGACTTGGAGGGAATGGAGTTACAGCATTTGTTTCTATCACTAGAGGTTGTGATAATATGTGCACTTTTTGTGTAGTGCCATTTACAAGAGGAAGGGAAAGAAGTAGAGATCCTGAAAGTATTTTAAAGGAATGTAATGACTTATTTAATGATGGGTACCGAGAAATAACACTATTAGGGCAAAATGTTGACTCTTACCTTTGGTATGGTGGTGGAGCTAAAAAAGACTTTAAAAAAGCAACTAATGAAAATCAAGAGAATTGCATCAAATTTTCTAACTTATTAGATAGAGTTGCAAAAGTAAATCCACTATTAAGAATAAGATTTTCTACATCAAACCCTCAAGATATGGGAATAGATGTAATTGATGTTATGGCAAAACATAACAATATTTGCAACTATATTCATTTACCAGTACAATCAGGGAGTAGCCGACTATTAGAAGTAATGAAAAGAGGATATGACAGAGCAAAATACATTACTTTAATTGATAATATAAAACAAAGAATACCTGACTGCACAATATCAATGGATATGATTTCAGGATTTTGCACAGAAACTAAGGAAGACCATCAAGAAACCTTATCATTAATGGATTATGTGGAATATGCTTTTGGGTACATGTACAAATATTCAGTAAGGCCAAACACTCCAGCTGCAAGATTTGAAGATGATGTTACACCTAAGGAAAAACAAAGAAGACTTGCTGAGATTATTGAAAAACAACAACAGCATTCTTTAAAAAACATGAAAGCCAAAGTTGGAAAAACTTATGAGGTATTAGTTGAAGGGTTTTCAAAAAAATCAAATAATCATTTGTACGGAAGAACAACACATAATGCTTCAGTTATTTTTGAAAAAGGAACCCATAAATTAGGAGATTATATCATGGTAAAAATTGATGATTGTACTTCTGCAACTTTAAAAGGCACTGTATTATGAATTCACAACAAGCAAAACAAAGATTTGGCATAATTGGAAACGATAGCAAACTAGAAAGAGCAATTGATGTAGCCTTACAAGTTGCTCCTACTGACATATCAATATTAGTTGTTGGTGAAAGTGGAACAGGAAAAGAAAATATTCCAAAAATTATTCATCAAAATAGTAAAAGAAAACACAACCCTTATATTGCTGTAAATTGTGGAGCAATACCTGAAGGAACAATAGATTCTGAACTATTTGGACATGAAAAGGGATCGTTTACAGGTGCACATGACAGCCGAAAAGGATACTTTGAAGCTGCTGATGGAGGGACTATTTTCCTTGATGAAGTAGGAGAATTACCAATGGCATCTCAAGCAAGATTATTAAGAGTACTTGAAAATGGAGAAATCCTAAAAGTAGGTTCATCTAAAGCATACACAACTGATGTGAGAATTATTGCCGCTACAAATGTAAATTTACCTCAAGCTGTAAAGGAAGGAAAATTTAGAGAGGATCTATTTTACAGATTAAACACAATCAGCATTAATCTCCCGCCATTAAGAGATAGAGGGAATGATATTCACCTACTTTTTAGGAAGTTTGCGGCTGATTTTGCAGATCAATATAACACCCCTCCAGTCAAACTAACTGATGATGCGGTTGAGATTCTTAAAAACTACAATTGGCCAGGCAACATCAGGCAATTGATGAATTTTGTAGCACAACTATCAGTAATGGAAGAAGAAAGAAAGATAACTTCTAGCAGATTACAAGAGCAATTACCTAACATTTCTACTAGTGGTTTAGTTAAGTTTGAGGATAAAAATAAATCAGATTTATCAGAGAGGGAAATACTTTACAAAGTGCTTTTTGACATGAAAAGAGACTTATCTGAACTTAAAAAGATTACTTTTGACCTGATGCAAAAAGAAGGAAACACTGAAATTATGCAATCAGTTAATCCTAGAATTTTTAACGAAAATGATGAGAATAATTTTGTTTTAAATCAGCAGAACGAACCAAAAACAATTGAAGTTGAGGAATCGTTATCATTATTTGAGCAAGAAAAAAGATTGGTGGAAAAATCATTATTAAAACATAAAGGAAAAAGGAAAGATGCAGCTGCTGAGCTAGGAATATCTGAGCGAACTCTTTACCGTAAATTAAAAGAATTCGGATTGTAATGAAGCTATTTTTAAGCCTAATATCACTTAGCATCCTAGTTGTTTCTTGTGGAGTTTATTCTTTTACTGGAGCATCAATCCCTACTGAAGCAAAAACTATCTCTGTGCAATATATAAGCAATAAGGCAGCAATAGTTCAACCCTCATTAAGCCAAGTAATTACTGATGGCTTAATTGATGCTTTTGCTGGACAAACCAACTTAGAAATAACTGAGAATGAAGGTGATTTATCTTTTAGCGGATATATTACAAAATATCAGATAAAACCAATGGCAATAAAGGCAAATGAAACTGCTAGTCAAAACAGATTAACTATTGCAATAAAAATAAAATACAACAATAGTTTTGATGATAAACAAAACTTTGAAACTACTTTTAGTAGATATAGAGATTATGCAAGTTCAGAAAATATAGTTGATGTTGAGGACGGACTTATTGAAGAAATAAGTAAAGAATTAATTGAAGATGTATTTAATAAAGCCTTTGTAAATTGGTAAACGAAAAAATCATATCATTAATTAATAATCCGCAAGAAATAACGAATGCTGATGTAAGCAAATTAGATTCTTTACTAATAAAACACCCCTATTTTAGTAGCGCACAACTATTACTTACCAAAGGATTATTGAATACTGACAGCATCAGATACAACCGACAACTTAAAAAAGCGGCTGCTTATTCCTTGGACAGACAGAAACTTTTTAGCTTAATTACTTTAAACAATATAACAAAAGCTGAAGCGATAATTAGTAAGGAAGAAAAACTAGAAACAGCTAAAGAGCAATTAGAAATTGGAAAGCCTTTGGAGTTTGATCAAAGTGAGAATCACTCATTTTCGGAATGGCTAGCTTTAACAAAAGTTAAGAAAGTTGAAAGAGAAGAACAACCTAAAGCAACTAACTTGGTTGATGATTTTTTAGAAAAAGAAGTAAAAATAAGCAGACCAAAAAAAGAAGCATTTTTTAAAGCAACAGATGCTGCAAAAGAAAGTCTGATAGAAAATAATGAACTAGTTACCCCAACATTAGCAAAGGTTTACCTAGAGCAAGAGCATTATGGGAAAGCTATTTTAGCTTATGAAAAATTAATTTTGAAATATCCGGAAAAAAGTAGTTTCTTTGCAGACCAAATTAAATTGATAAATAAATTAAATAAAAAATAAAATGTACACAATTTTTGCAATCCTAATCATCATCACTTCAATCTTATTAGTATTAGTTGTTTTAGTTCAAAATCCTAAAGGAGGAGGGTTATCTTCATCATTTGGTGGTGGAGCAGGAAACCAAATAATGGGAGCAAAAAAGACTACTGACTTTTTAGAAAAAGCAACTTGGTTTTTAGCAACTGCATTAATTGTTTTATCATTAGCATCAAACTTTGCAATTCCAAGAAACACTACTGTAGAATCAACTGAAATAAAAGCTCAAGACATGATTGATGATGCTGTAATCCCTAATTTACCAGCAGCACCTGTAGTTGAGTAATAATCAAAACAATTTCTTAAAACTTTTTGTTTCTGACATAATTTCAGTTATTTTGGACTGATATTGCTTTGGCATACTTTATGCAATAGTATATCATCAGAATTAACAAATTAAATTTTTATAAATATGTCAAAAATAAACATCACTCCTCTTGCTGATAGAGTAATAATTAAGCAAGCAGAAGCAGAAACTACAACTGCAAGCGGAATAATAATTCCTGATACTGCACAAGAAAAACCACAAAAAGGTAGCGTAATTGCTTGCGGAAAAGGAACAAAGGATAACCCTATAACTGTAAAAGTTGGGGACAATATCCTTTACGGAAAATATGCAGGAACTGAACTACAACATGAGGGAGAAGATTATCTTATAATGAGAGAATCGGACATTTTAGCAATCATAAAATAATATAACATGGCAAAAGAAATCACATTTGATATAGAATCAAGAGATGCATTAAAAAGAGGAGTAGACGCCTTAGCGAATGCAGTAAAAGTAACTTTAGGACCAAAGGGAAGAAATGTAGTTATTGGAAAAAGTTTTGGAGGACCTACAATAACTAAAGATGGAGTGACAGTTGCAAAAGAAATTGAATTAGAAGATGCAATAGAAAACATGGGAGCTCAGATGGTGAAAGAAGTAGCAAGTAACACCAATGACTTAGCAGGAGATGGAACAACAACTGCAACCGTATTGGCACAAGCTATTATTACTTCAGGGCTTAAAAATGTAGCTGCAGGAGCAAATCCTATGGATGTAAAAAGAGGAATTGACAAGGCCGTAAAGGTGCTGATTGAAGACATTAAATCACAAGCTAAAAAAGTAGGTAATTCTTATGATAAGATTGAGCAAATAGCAAGTATATCGGCTAATAATGACAATGTAATTGGCTCGCTAATTGCTGAGGCAATGAAGAAAGTAAAAACAGAAGGAGTAATTACTGTTGAAGAAGCAAAAGGAACTGAAACGCATGTTGAGGTTGTAGAGGGAATGCAGTTTGATAGAGGATATTTATCCCCTTATTTTATTACTGATGCTGACAAGATGGAGGCAAATATGGAAAATCCATTTATCCTTATTTATGACAAAAAGATTTCAGCAATGAAAGACCTTTTACCAATACTAGAACAAACTGCAAAAGCAGGAAGGCCATTGGTCATTATTGCTGAAGATGTTGATGGTGAAGCACTATCTACTTTAGTTGTAAATAAGATAAGAGGCGCACTAAAAGTATCAGCAGTAAAAGCCCCTGGCTTTGGAGATAGAAGAAAAGCAATGCTAGAAGATATTGCTATCCTTACGAACGGAACAGTAGTTTCGGAAGAAAGAGGTTTTAAATTGGAAAGTACTACTTTGGAAATGTTGGGTTCTGCTGAAAAAATTACAATTGACAAGGACAATACAACTCTTGTAAATGGTGCTGGAGATTCTAACACGATTAAAGCTAGAGTAAATCAAATTAAAGCGCAAATTGAAAGTACTAGTTCCGATTACGACAAGGAGAAACTACAAGAGAGATTAGCAAAACTAGCAGGTGGTGTTGCCGTGTTGTATGTTGGCGCTCCTACTGAAGTAGAGATGAAGGAAAAGAAAGACAGAGTTGATGATGCATTGGCTGCTACAAGAGCTGCTGTTGAAGAAGGAATTGTTCCTGGAGGTGGTGTTGCTATTGTGCGTGCAACTGATAAGTTAGCAAAACTAAAAGGAGATAATGATGACGAACAAACAGGAATCAATATCATTACCAGAGCTGCTGAAGAACCATTGAGACAAATAGTTGAAAATGCAGGATTGGAAGGAAGTGTGATTGTTGCTAAGGTGCGTGATGGGAAAGGTGATTTTGGTTTTAATGCCAAAACAGAAGTATATGAAAACCTATACAAAGCAGGTGTAATTGACCCCGCTAAAGTTGTTCGAGTTGCACTTGAAAATGCAGCCTCAGTTGCAGGAATGCTATTGACTACTGAATGTGTTATTGCTGAAATAAAAGAAGATACTCCAGCTATGCCTCCTATGGGTGGTGGCGGTATGCCAGGAATGATGTAATCGCAATGCGACAGATATTAATAATAAATCCCTGCCAATTTGGTGGGGATTTTTTATCCAACTCCGATCCCTCCAGATTTATCGAAATTATCAGCCCATCTAAAAAGCAAAATCACAAGCACGATTACTAAAATGGCCTGTACTATTATTATTGGCAGCCATATTCTTTGAAATTGATTTGGTGGTTTATTTACTTCTCTGGTATTTGTTAATGGAGCTATACCATTCCTGCAACTCACACATTTGCAAGAACTCAAATCAACTCCCATTTTTATAAGACTAGAGTGGTATTTCTTGATTTCTTCTGTCTGTAGAGTATCTTGTTTTATTTCCAAAGTATTAATAATTGGGAAGGAGGCATAACTCACATTCATGAATGTAGTTAGCGTTATTAAAAGTAATATTAGTTTTTTCATATTTTTTTATCCACCACTAAATCCTGTGCCAAAAGTTAAGGCAAATGCAAGGAAAAGAGCAAAACCTATCAGCCATACGATAGTTCCAACTAAAGCTAGACCTTTATACCATCTATTAGAAGAATCTCTTCCTTCTTTATATAACAAGTAAAGCAAATATAGCAACCCTAAAGGCCAAAGAAAAATCAGTATTAACCCTGAAAAGAATTTAATGAATTTTGCTCTATACCAAGGGTCATTAAATGATTTATGATCTAATGATTTCCAAAATAATCTTACTAACAAATATATAGTTCCAAAAAAAAGAACTCCTCCAAGAATTCCCCAATATGAATGCCCATCATCTTCATCATCAGGTTCTTCAATGTTTGTAGCAGATAATACCTCACAAGTATTATTTTCAGTAATTGGAAAAGAAGCATAACTCACATTCATAAATGTAGTTAGCGTTATTAAAAGTAGTAGTATTCTTTTCATAATTTAATCACCTAATTTTGTAGGATCTTCTCTAAATAATAATAAGACAAACGTTATAAAAGCTGATACTAAGAAAATAATCAAAGACAATACAAAGCCAGTAATAGCTAAGCCTTTTAATTTTTTATTAAAGCCAATTGCTCCAAATACAATACCTAACAATGCAATTATAGTTGCAGCCAATGGGTTTTGTACTAGTCCAAAACTAAGCAATGCACAACTTATAGATAAAATAGCCCACAATGAAGTCTCGCTTTTATAAGTCGGTAACTCTACATTAGTAGTTTCTACAATTTCTATTTGCTGAGTTTCAGTAACAGGAAAAGAAGCATAACTCACATTCATAAATGTAGTTAGTGTGATGAAAAGTAAGAGTAGTTTTTTAGTCATGATTAATTATTTTTACTGAATCTTTTGGCTCAATAATTTGCCATTTGTTAAGTGAGGATTTCTCCCAGTTTACTGAGTCTTTTTTATGAGGTTTGATTTCTATAGATTTGATGTCTTTTTTGTTTTTATTTTCAAAATAGTTTGCTGTATTTTCAAGCACAACATTTATTAAAACATCTTCAGTTCTCATTACATTTTGATCTTGTGATTTACACACAAATGGCATTAATAGAAATATGAGAAGTAGCGCCTTCATTCTACATTCCGATTAAAAAAAATGATGCTAACAAGACTACTATCCCAACGCCTAAAAGTGCCTTACTCCAACTAGCTCCACTCTTTTTTGCCTTTAAAGCAGAAAAAAAAGTACCTCCAATAGACAATAGTGTTAACAATAGAAAAGTAATAACAGACAAATACTTTGCATTATGCATCAAAGCGCTCCCTATTGTTAAAAAAGCAAATATAATAGCGCCTAAAGCAGATAAAATAGAAAGGAAAGCATACCAATTTCCATTAGACTCTCTTTTTTCAACTTCCGTAATAACTTCAACTTCCTTAACATTCTTAGTTTTGATTGGTAAAGGTTTTGGTTTGCTTACCAAAGGAGCAATGCCACCCCTGCAACTTACACATTTGCAAGAATTTAAATCAACTCCCATTTTTTGCAAACTATAATGGTATTGTTTTATCTCTTCTGTTTG
>ERZ1047985.1356-NODE-1356-length-16898-cov-11.141721_pt1 | contig 16898 bp, 16 predicted proteins | sample MGYA00383097_ERZ1047985 | MGnify/ENA primary metagenome ERZ1047985 (study PRJEB29581, sample SAMEA5548367) | metagenome | biome: marine; feature: coastal; material: water | depth 50 m | study: Short-term variability in the microbial, nano- and picoplankton...
GGAAGAAATTCCCCGGAAAGTAATTCTATATCTCCGAGTTCAAAATGTTGTAGATTTTCTTGCATTTCTATTTAATGTTGTAGCTCAATGCCAACTGTGGTTTTCAATCCTGTAGTCATTGGATCACCAAAGGCAACTCAGTAACCCAGTTCAGGCCGTACGACGTTGATCAATTCCTGTCCGTTGAGGTGTCGCTCCAGATTCTGGAAAACAAGATCAAGTGTCATCTCTACGTAAGTGTTGCCGTCATCTGCTGAAATGTGAGGCATCACCAGCAAATTCGGGATCTTCCATAAAGGCGATTCCGGAGGCAAAGGTTCCTGATCAAATACATCGAGTATCACGCCAGAAAAGTGCCCACTTTTGAGGTTGTCCACCAGAGCTTCGTAATCCATCGTTCCGGCTCGTCCGACGTTGATAATTCCTGCTCCGGGTTTGATGCGGGATTGTATATCGCGGTCGAGCATGTTTTCTGTTTCCAGAGTCAAGGGCGTTGCCATCAACACAAAATCAGCCAGAGTCAACACTTCTTCTAGATCCTCCGAAGTCAAAACCTGACTGAAACCTTCCACGGATTTTCCGTGTCGGCTAATGCCAATCACTTTCATGCCCAAAGCTGCACATTGCTGTCCTGCTGCTCCGCCAATATTTCCTGTCCCAATCACCACAAGCGTCTTTCCCGCAACCGAACTGGAATACAGGGACTCCCAGTGAAAGCCTTGCTGATTTTCTATAACCGCGGGAATTCGGCAGTTGAGCATCAACACAGACATCAAGCCAAATTCTCCTCCTTTTGCGGCATGAACTCCCCGGTTGTTGACTACCTGAACCCCATTTGGAACCCAGTCCATAGGGCAAAGATGCTCGACTCCCGCACCAATGATGTGAATGAATTTGAGTTGAGGAGCGACTAGAGAAAAATTTTCAGTCGGGAAATCCCATGTTACCAGCACATCGGCGGTTTGCATGGATTCCGCGAAATGCTCTAAATCCCAATCGAATAAAACCTCGATTTGATCCGCAACCGCGGGAAAGCGTTCACAGGCATTTCGAAACCGTTCCTCCGTGATGGTGAAAACTTCCTCGCCCTCAATGGTCGGCGGAAAAGTCTCCGGTGAGGCGTGATTGTTCTTGATGTGAATGCGGAGTTTGTTGTTATTCATCCCTAAAATATCTTTGGTAGTGAACTTTTTGATAATTATAAACTTGATCCTGTCTTTACTGGAAAGGCATAGCGAAGGCCCGGATTCCACAACTTGTAAATGGAAAATCTGGGTTCCTGCTTTCGCTGTAATGACAATTGAGTATGAAAAAACCGAGAAGACTCTAACCGGAACCCTTTGCTTCCAGTTCTGTCAGCTTTTCACAGACAAACCGCACCCGTTCATCCTCGTCTAAAGCATCCGCCTGATACTGAATGTTCATGAATGCATGAGCCAGCTTGCTCAAGGTTTGGGATTCATCCGAATCGCCTTTGCGGGTTATGCGCAACACCGTGTCTCCGCCATAAGTTGGGATCAAACCAGAAATCGCTGCAGAAGCTCTCGCTGGAGTTTCCCCTTTTTGAACGGCCCTGATTTGCTCTCTTAAACGTTTACGCATCAGAGTAATCCCACGGTCGCTGTTGACAAGGTTTTCATTCTTATGAACAGTGATGCGACCCATACCTTCAGTGGCTTCAGCGTCACCAGGTGAACGTTGACGTTCCTCGTAAGTGCGGTCAAACACCTCGCCCTGTTCAATCAGTTCAGGACCTTCAGGCGTATTCCATTCCTGTGGATCACCTCGTTCCCCAAAGTTGGCCCAGGCAATCGCCAGCGTGTTCTTGTCATCCACTGGCACGACCCAGCGCGTAAAGGAACTACGCCCGTACAAGCGACGTTGTGTTCCATCGGAAGCAAAGGCACTTCCGGCCTGTGTAAAATTAGGTAACACCAACTCATTGACTCGTAACCAGATATGTTCTCCCACTCGGCGGGTGTTCACGCCTAGCAACCAAGTATCTTTTTCAAAAAAATCCATTTGGCCTACTTCACCAAAACCCTCGGAGAACTGGACCCGTCCGACATTGGAATGGAGAAAACTAGTGTGCAACGGATCAAGAATGGCATCCAGAACTTGCAGCCAGTTACAGCGAAACGGTGCTTTGTAAGTCACCATTTCCATGTTATCGAATTCCATTGCGTCAAAAATCGGAAAGTCCGGTATTTCACGGATTGGCCCCATGTAGGCAAAAATCAGCCCCTTGTATTCGACCAGCGGATAGGCACCCAATTTGATCCTACTTTTTAGCCGCTCACTCAGGTGTACCGGCTGTCCGGGAACGTCGAGCAATGTTCCGTCGGTATCAAAATGCCAGCCGTGGTAGCAACAACGGATTCCGTGTTCTTCACATTTTCCGTATTCCAATGAGGACAATCTGTGAGGACAACGTTTATGAACCAGCCCCAACTTTCCGGAAAGATCACGAAACAAAACCAGTTCTTCACCAAGAACCTTCAGCGCAACTGGCAAATCACCTAACTCCTTGTCGAGAAAAACCGGATGCCAGAACCGTCTAAGATATTCTCCACAAGGAGTTTCCGGACCAACTAAAGTCAACTCCTCGTCCGGATTCTCCGACAAACGGGTTTCATATCCGGCATAAGTTCCTTGACTAAATAGATCACTATCCATGTGCAACCTCAGTAAAGCCGCAGATATTCTTCGACTTCCCAATCGGTGACAGCCTGGTGATAGCGTTCCCATTCGTCCGTTTTATAGTGTAAAAACGACTCCAGCATTGCGTCTCCAAGAACGGTTCTGGCAAGCTCGTCGGAGCGCAGGATTTCTATAGCTTCCAGTAAATTACGGGGTAGCCTTTGAGCTCCGGATTTATTAATCGCGTCTTCGCTCATCGAGTACAAATCCTGATTCAGTGGTTCTCCGGCGGAGTATTTGTTGATGATTCCTTCTGTCATAGCGGCGGCGGTCATACCCAGCGAAAGGTATGGATTCATGCACATGTCAGCTGCACGATTCTCAATGCAGAAACGACTCTGCGGCAAGCGTAACATGGCAGAGCGATTGTTGTATCCGTATGTCATGTGAGTCGGTGCCCAAGTCACGGTACCGCCTTCAAAACCCCCGACTCTCGGAACAAGGCCGTTATAAGAATTTACAGTCGAACAGGCAATCGCCGTCAATGCTCCACCATGACGAAGCAATCCTCCCACCGCGTTAAACACGGCATCAGACCAACCGCCCGACTCGCTTTCAAAGCAATTCGTTCCCAGCTTGTCAATCGGTTGCATGGACGTGTTCAAATGAGCACCGGAACGCCAGTCGCCAATCGTGGTTTTGGGCATAAAGGTCACAAACATTCCGTGACTCTTGGCAACTTCCTTGAGCAGCACCCGCAGAAAGACCAAACGGTCGGCCATGCGGAGTACGTCGGTGTAATGGAAATCCAATTCAAACTGTGAATATGCTCCCTCGGCGACTACATCGTGCAGGTTCCAACCAAGTCCTTCGATGATGTCAATCAACTCCCCCAAAAAACCCATCGAGTCAATCGAGTATTCCACGTCATAACCGAAAGCCTGCCGACGCGGGCGCAATCCTTCTCCGGGTTTCGGATCATTGTCAAAGGCTTTTACGGGCTGGCCGTCCTGCCACTTCATCACCATGAACTCCGGCTCAATTCCAGCAAAAACAGCATAGCCCTGATCCGCCGTGTTTTTCACTATACGCTTTAGGGCACTGCGTGGGCAAAGGTTGTAAGGATGGCCTTCCCACCAGAGATCCGCAAACATCCAGGCACAGGTTTTATCCCAGGGGCAGATCACAAGACTGTCCAGATCCGGTACCGGAATCTGATCAGAATCGGCAGGACCGAGTTCCGGCACGAAGGAAATTGAATGTACCGCGAATTGCGGTCCCTTGCCTTGACAGAGCAATTCAAAATCACTGATCGGCACTGGTTTGGTCTTGGGCACGCCAAGTAGGTCAATCCAGCAAGAAAGGACGTACTTGACGCCTGCAGCTTCAAGTCTCTTTTTTTCTTCCGTAACCCGTTTAGGATCAGGGAGTGCTTCCGAGAAATTTTCGTGATAATTCATACTCATAATATTACCTAAGTTATAGGTGATGGAAATAATATTTCTATATTAGAGAGCCTGTCGTTTTAACAGAAACTGATTTTTGAACATTTCTATACCAGCCATGATTTCAAACTGATCGATGTCATCAGACCCAAAACAGTGGCGTTCCAGAAAGTTCTGGAAGCTTTTTGTGGAGTCACAAACGACCTCCACCATCAAATCAAAACGTCCAGAAACCCAAAGGACATACACAACCTCATCAAATTCCGATAAACGTTCAGCAACCTCACTGGGAATGTGAGGAGATGCCACCTTGATGCCGAGCATCGCATCGGCCTGATATTTAATGGCCATTGGATCAATGAGGGCGACAATATTCAACATTCCTGCATCGCGCATCCTCTGCACACGATTCCGAACCGTTCCTTCAGAAACACTCAAAACTTCGGCTATGTCCTTATAGGGCAAGCGGCCATCGTTTTGCAGCATTTGCACGATTTTACGGTTCAGGTCATCATGTGGTGAGTCTAGTACCGGGGTTTCGATATTGATATCAATTTGAATTATGTCCTCACAAAATGCTCAGTTATAACGATTTCAAAAATAAAATAATTTATTATTGAAGATTATCAAAAATTTTGATAGATTTTTACGATATCCGTAAAATTTGTCAATATAAATTTTACAAAGGTACTATCTTTACTAAAATAGCTTGACGTTTTATGGCTCAATCAATGATGTCACAGTTTTTTTCAGCATTTGATGAAAACCGTATTGTCAAACACGGGTTGCCTTCCGCTGCTTATACTGACAATTATTTTTTTGAGCAGGAAGCTAAGCATTTGTTCGCAAATGCCTGGACATTCGTTGGTTTCGCCCACGATCTTGCCCGGGCAGGAGACATAATCCCACTAGAAGTGGCCGGTCAGCCTTTGTTTATAGTGCGAAGTGCTAAAAATAAAATTAGAGCATTTCACAATGTCTGCAGTCACCGCAACCTTAAACTGGTTGACAAGTCTCACAACTGTAAAAGTCTGATCACATGTCCATATCACATGTGGTCTTACAGCCTTAACGGAAAATTGCGGGCAGCACCTTTTTTTGGAGGAAACAAAACAGAACTGCCACAAGACTTTAAACTGGAAGAAAACGGTCTGCTGGAGGTCCCGTGTCAACTTTTTCATGACTGGATATTTATTAATCTCAATGGTGACGTTGCATCATTTGAGTCTTTCATTGATCCTTTGAAGAAACAACTGGTAGATTTTAATTTGGAAGAATTTGTTGCTGTCGCCAGCATAGAGTTTAACGAAATAAAAACGAACTGGAAATTCCTGATGGAAAATTTCATTGAACCATATCATGTTCAGTTTGTACACAAAACCACAACAAGCCAACCGTTGGTTAATCACTATGTCGTCGAGGATGGGCACTGTCTGGGCAGTGCCGTAGACTTAACATCCGAACAACAAAACAAAGCAAAAGAAGGAACGTTATCCGTCAGTTCAAGGTATTTGACTCTTTTTCCTAACTTCGTACAGGGTGTTTATTATCCGGATCAGCTTGGTGTTCACCTCAATCAACCTATTTCCGCAGGAATTACCCGCCAGAGAAGGGTGATTTATCAGCACAAAAATGTGGAGCATAATAAAAAAGAGGTTGAAAAAATAAGAAAACTGTGGACCAGTGTACACCAGGAGGATCATGATATTTGTGAACGTCTTCAAGAGGGACGTTATTCAAAAGCAAGCGGACAGGGTGGAATTTTATCACCCCACTGGGAATCTAGTGTACGCAAATTTCAGGAATTGGTTGCGGATTCCATGCGCCCAGCCTTATCAATATCTAGAACATGATCGTGCCGCAAAAAGTCTGAATGACAACCATTTTCAAATACATCAAACTACAGGGATAACACAATGACTGAAACAGCAAAACAATTACCGGATTTTCGTCTGGATCATACAATGTTGCGCGTCAAAGATTTGGAACGCAGCCTCGATTTTTACACAAGAATTTTAGGAATGAGGGTTCACCGTAAAACTGAATATCCTGAAGGCCGATTCACCAACACTTTCGTTGGTTATGTTGGTGAAGATGAAGGAACCAACCTCGAACTGACCTACAACTGGGATCAGCCTGAAGAATACAACAAAGGTAACGCCTGGGGTCATCTTGCGCTCAAGGTGACCGATGTTTATGCTGCCAGTGCTTATTTGAAAGAGCAGGGAGTAGAGTTCACCAAGGAACCTTCACCAATGAAAAACGGTACAAGAATTCTGGCTTTCATCAAAGATCCTGATGGCTACGTGATTGAACTCAATGAACCACTAAGCTGAAGCTACACAAACGCCCTCCTTATTTATCACAGCCGCTAGTTATAGAGAATTGAAATTATTTCTAAAATCGCTATAATAATAGTGTGACTGGCAAAAAGTTTATCAATCTCTCAGTTTACAGCAAATACAACTCGACTCCGCACATCGAGCAACTTTTCTGTTAAGACGTAACGCTGTTAGATAACTAAATAAAAAGGATATTAATGCAGGAAACACATCATTACGACATTATTGTAATCGGCTCAGGCCCTGCTGGTGAAAAAGCTGCCATGCAGGCCAGCAAACTCAAAAAACAGGTTGCGCTTATTGAAAAATCACCGCGTCTGGGCGGTGCTTCACTTCACACTGGTACAATTCCCTCTAAATCACTGCGCGAAACTGTGATGCATCTGGCACTCCTGCGTCAGCAAACTCACGGAATTGAATTTAACTTTAAAGAAAATTTGACAACCCAGGAGTTGATGTACCGGAAAGAAATCGTGATCCAGGATCAGGAAAATTCCCTGCGTCGAAATTTTGAAAAAAACGGTATTACAGTCATACAGGGAACACCCCGCTTCCAGTCGACCACAACTCTGGAAATCACCCCTGCTGATGATGGAGAAGCTTTTGTTATTACTGCAGATTATTTTATAGTCGCCACAGGTTCATCTCCACGCAGACCAAGTTGGGCACCTTTTGACAACGAATGCGTATTTGATTCAGACACAATCCTGAACATCAAACATCTGCCCAAAAAAGTAACCATCATCGGTGCCGGTGTGATCGGCTGCGAATATGCTTCTATTTTTTCAAAAATGGGAATCCGTGTAAATCTGATCGCTCGTGACCGCAACGTTCTGCCTTTTGTTGACCGTCAAATTGCCGAAAACTTGATGTACCAGATGCGTAACCAACGCGTTACCCTGCGGCTGGGAGAAAATGTTGAAGATATTGAAAAAATAAATTCCGATGAAATACACGTAAAACTGGAAAGTCAGAAAGTTCTGCCTTGTTCAACTGTTCTGGTTGCGGCTGGACGTTGTGCAAATTCGACGGGCTTAAATCTGGAAGAAATTGGTGTGGACTTGGGTAATAACGGCTTGATTAAAACTGATAAAAATTTCCAGACTGCGCAAGCAAATATTTATGCGGTTGGCGATGTGATCGGTTTTCCAGGATTGGCGTCAACATCAATGTCGCAGGCGAGGATTGCGGTTCTGCACGTCTTTAATGAATTGGAATCTGAAACTATGCCAAAAGATTTACCTCTTGGAATTTGGACAATTCCGGCAGTTTCGATGGTTGGAAAAACGGAAGAAGAATTGACTGATGCCTGCATTCCATACGAAATCGGCATTGCGCATTTTAAAGAAATTTCACGTGCGCACATCATGGGCGAGGATGAAGGGATTCTCAAACTTCTGTTTGATCCGGAAACACTCAAAATTCTGGGTATTCACATCATTGGACCGCGTGCTTCAGAATTGATTCATCTAGGACATTCAGTGATGTTTTTTGACGGAACTATCAAATATTTCTTGAACACAGTTTTTAACTCCCCAACTCTAGACGAAGCATACCGTGTTGCTGCTTTTAACGGAATGAACCGCCTCGATCACGAATCCCTTTGAATCCACTTCCTGTTATTCTCCTGCCTTAAACCTCCACATTCGCTCTTGCAATATAGAGCAATCAGGCTTATTTCTTCACTCCCTCAATACGATCTTATGAAGTAGAAATAACTTCTTCAAGCAGTAAAAGTTTTACGATAGGCAAACAAACCCGCGGAACCACCGGTGTGCAAAAAGACGATGTTTTGATCTTTTTCGAATTTACCTTTGCGGATGAGGTCTATCAAACCAGCCATTCCTTTTCCGGAATAAACAGGATCCAGCAGGATACCTTCTTCTTTGGCCAGTAGTTCTATCGCCTCTATCATACCCTCTGTCGGCAGTCCATAACCCGGTCCTACGTAGTCACCGTTGGCAACAACTGACTCGCGTTTGACTATGCCTGGGATTCCGATAAATTCGGTTGTTTTTTCTGCCAGCACAAATACTTTTTCCTCCTGCTTTTCTTTATCCGCGTTCACACAAATTCCCAAAACGGGAATTCCGCTGCGAGTTCCTTCCAGACCAACAACAAGCCCGGACTGTGTCCCTGCACTTCCGGTTGCAGTTACCAGATGATCGATCTTCAAACTGCGGTCATTGAGTTGTCCCACCAGTTCCATGGCACAATTCACATAACCCAGCGCACCTGTAGGATTGGAGCCTCCTCCTGGAATAATGTATGGGTTAGCACCGTTTTTGCGAAAATCATCGGCTACATCCTGCATTGCCGCATCCATATCAGTTCCGGCGGGAACTGAATGAATATTCGCACCAAACAGCCTGTCCAGCAAAACATTACCATTTTCCAGATAATCCGGATCTTCGCTGCCTGTACGATGTTCCAGGAGAACTTCACAGCGTAATCCCAACTTGGACGAAATCGCAACTGTCTGCCGCACATGATTCGATTGCGTAGCACCCTGTGTGATAATTGTGTCAGCCTTTTTCTGCTGTGCCTCGCCCATCAGAAATTCAAGTTTACGGGTTTTGTTCCCTCCGGTGGCAAGTCCAGTACAGTCGTCTCGTTTGAGAAAAATCTTTGGTCCCCCAAGCAGTTTAGTTAAATTTTCAAGAGGTTCCAGTGGAGTCGGCAGATGAGAAAAATGGAGTCGTGGGAAGCGTGAGAGGTGCATAATATTTTTTGGAATAATAAGTTAAGAATTCTGCAACAGGCTAAGAGCCTGCGCGTGGAGTTCGGAGGACGCGGCTGCTAGCAGACATCCATCCCAATCGTCATCAAAGGAGTTATTGCCCAGCCAGTCTGTGATAACGCCGCCTGCATTTTCAACAACTGGAACAAGTGCCATTACATCATAAATTTTGAGATCAGCCTCAACCACCAAATCTATGTGTCCGGAAGCCAACAGACCATAGCTATAACAATCTCCGCCGTATCGTACCATTTTTACTTGAGCGACAATCCGGTCAAAGTGAGGTTTTTGCGAAATGTTGAACATTGCGGGATCCGCACTATAAAGAATTGACTGCTCGATTTTTTTCTTACCGGATACTTTGCAGAGCTGCGGTGTTCCTCCTTGCTGATCCGGATAGTACAAACTTTCCTGGTTACGTATTCCTAACCAGCGTTCACGCATAATTGGAATATCTATAATCCCAAATTGCGGAACATCATTATCCAACAGGGAAATCAGTGTTCCAAAAATTGGCATCCCGGCCACAAAACTCCTTGTTCCGTCAATCGGATCTAGCACCCATTTCCATCTGCTTCCGGTTGCCTCGTATCCGTGTTCTTCTCCAAGAATATCATGATCCGGATATTTTACTGAGATCATCTCCCGCATAACAGTTTCGGTCTGCCGATCCGCGATCGTGACCGGACTCTCATCCGCTTTGTCCTCAACCGTCATTTTTGAACGAAAATATTTTCGAATCACTTTTCCAGACGCATCTGCCAGTTCGTGGGAAAATAGCTCAAATTCTGACATCAGTTTTAGCTTTGAGTAAAATGAGAATTAATCTTTGTAAGTGTTCTACACTACTGAGGCTGCATCTTTTTCCAGTTCATCAACCATAGTTTTAAGGAAGAAGAAAAAAGTTTGCAGAATGGAATAGACTGGCACCGCCAGCAAAGCACCAGCAATTCCAGCCATATGTTCTCCTGTTACAAGGACAAACACAATTATGGCGGGATGGATTTGTGCCGAAGTTCCCATTATATTTGGATTAAGGAAATTTCCTTCAATAAAGTGAATCAATAAAATCCAAGCCAGCGCTAGCAGTCCGGTGCCCAAGGAAATAGTCAGTCCCATAATCACGATTGGTATGCTCGAAAGGATCGTACCAAAGATCGGTATCAATGAAAAAACCATGGCTACCAGACCAAGAGTAAAGGCGAAGGGAACGCCAATCATCAACAAGCCGATAAAGGTTAAAATCCCGTTTATCAAACAAATCATCAATTGGCCACGCACCACCCCATTCAAACCTCTATCCAGGCTTTTCAGCAAATCGTTATATCGCAAATGATATTTTTTCGGCACAAGTGAGCGCCAGAAAGATAAGATTCTTTCTGTATCAACCAGAATAAATGCTGCGACCATAAAGGTTAAAAACAAAGTAAACACAGAACCGACAACTTTCGTGATCAGTTGACGCCCAAATCCCAGAAAACGAACCATGTCCGCTTTTAAGCGGTTCATTCCCTCTTCCGCAAGGATGGAAATCTGCGTGTTTATATCAAGAGGAACCTGCTCATTTTCTTCAACTCCACTTTCTCTGCCGATCTTTCGATGGGGCACAATCTCGATCCTGTCTGAATCCAACCCGCGTATTTCATAAGTATAACCGTCCAGAATTTTAACTAATTCACCGTTTTCCTTTTGTATCACAGTGGTCTTAGACTGCGGTTCATTATTTTCAATTACGGGCAAAGGTTCTATAATTTCTGGTTCAGGAAACAGAGAAGTAATGTCCCGAATTTTTTCATCAAAAACAGGGCCCCACTCCTTAGAAACCTTCGTAACTGCTTTCGGAAGTTCCTGAATCATATGTCCCATTTCAGCAGAAACATTTGGCACAACATAACTCCCTCCGCCGATCAGTACAATCAGAATCACGAAATAAACTAGCAATACTGCGAGTCCCCGTGAAATACTATGCGAGCGAATTTTTCTCTGGTGGAGATTTTCAATTACAGGAGCAAGCACATAAGCCAGAAAGCTGGCCAACAGGAAGGGAAAGAGAATTTTGTTTAAAAACAAAACTATCCCCAGCATAGTAGCAAGTAAAATAAGAATAACAAGTGTTCGGCCGCGGTGACCTAGAAATTTAAGCATTTTAAATTTTTGTGAGATTTCCCAGCCGTTGAGTGGCTGGGAATAGACTACTCAGGATAGACTTTTTAGTATATTTTTCAAGCTGTTTCAGCTATTCCCTCTGTGGTCCGTCCATGGCACTTGGCTGATAATGACGTAACAGATAACAAAGGGTATTGCCTAAAACTTTCCTGCTGTGCCCCGGCATCACAATCCTGGAAACAGAACCGAGCCGCAGGGCTTCTTCAGGATTGAGTAATTCCCTTTCATAACGTGTGGTCAATTTTGCCATTGCCTCATCACGATCAACCGCAGCTTTAGGTTCTTCGGTTCCGGAATCAAGCTCCTGCTGATAATTCTGTAGAATTTCGCGGAATTCATCCTTGTAAACGAATTGCCTCCCTGCTGGACCCATCACAGCAATTCTAGCACTAGGCAAAGCAAAAACAAAATCACCACCAACATGATAACTGTTCCACGCACAATACGCACCGCCAAAAGCATTTCGAACAATCAAAGTCAGCCGAGGCACACGCAAATCTACAATTGCATCAAGCAATTCTCGTCCTGCCTGAACGACACCCATGCGTTCCTGTTCAGAGCCCGGAGCATAACCACTGACGTCTTCAAGGAAGATAACTGGAATATTGTACAGGTTACAGAAACGAATAAATTTCGCCCCTTTTCTGGAAGCTTCTGTATCAATATTTCCTGACGCATAAGCACTGTTATTGGCAATAAAACCCACTACATTTCCACCCATTCGACCAAATGCTGTGGTTAACTGTTTTGCCCTGACCTGTTGAATTTCGAAATAATCTCCATAATCCACCAACTGCTGTAAAAACAAACGCATATCAAAAGGCGTATTGAAACCAGTAACTGGATTGGTGAATGTCTTGTGGAGCAGAATTGCTTCCTCTTCAATGTAATTGTCGAGTGATGATGAGGAGGAAAGGGCAGATGGTGCAGAGTGGTTATTATCCGGAAGATATTGTAAAAGCCGCAAAGTCGAACGTAATGCTCCCAATTCATCCGGAGCAATCAGATCAACCACACCACTCTTACTGTGAACTTTCGGCCCACCCAAATCATCCGCGCTAATGTTTTCTCCCAGCGCTTCACGAACTACATCCGGTCCGGTTAAGCCAAAAAACGTATCCTCCGGCTGAATCACAAAAGAACCTTGCCGAGGAAGGTATGCTCCTCCTCCAGCGTTATAACCGAACATCATCATAATTGACGGAACAACACCGCTGATTTTCCGCATCGCCGCAAAAGCTTCGGAATATCCGTCAAGTCCTCCTACTCCGGCAGGAACATAAGCTCCTGCGGAATCGTTCATTCCGATCAGCGGAATTCCGTGTTCCCCCGCCATTAAAATCTGGCGCGCGATTTTACTCCCGTTTGTAGAGTCTATCGAACCGGCACGTACCGTAAAATCATGACCGTAAACGGCAACATCACGTCCGTCAATGTTGAGGATTCCTGTAACAATACCGTCACCGTCAAGTTCCGAACCCCAGTTTTGAAAAGTTATGTGCGGTTCTGAGGAAGTCAAAACTTTGATGCGCTCCCAAACTGTCATCCGCCCCTTGCTATGCTGTGCACGAACACGTGATTCACCTCCGCCGTGCAAAGGCTTTTTTAGCAACTCTTCACCACGTGCCAGCATCTGGTCGTAAAGCAGTTCCGGACTATCTTTAACAGAATCTTCTTCAGCGTTTTCAGGGGAAAATGGATTTTCTAGACTCAGCTCTCCCACGGGCAATACTCCGGTAAAATTAGACATTCAAATAAAAATGAGATAAAAAGAACTTTAATCCCAAATTGCTCGCAAAGCAAGTTAAACTATAGTGAGTCAGTTAAATTATAAATTTTCATCACTGATTGTTTCGAAAAAAGTCCAAATTTCACCTGCACATATATCAGCCATCCGGAAACAAAAATAATCAGGAGGTTTAAAGGTGCTTGGTCGCTTTGTTCGACATAACACGATTTCAGAGCTTTTTACATAATCATCAATTCTACTGAATAAAATAATGAGTATAATATTCATGGGAACACCTGAGTGGTCGATTCCTTCTTTAAAAGCAGTCATTGACAGCGGATGTGAAATCAGCGCGGTTTTTACTCAACCAGATCGTCCGTTTGGTCGTAAACGTCAATTGAAGCCCTCGCCGATAAAGCAATATTCCTTAGAGCAAAATTTGACCGTTTACACTCCAGAAAAAGCGAGAAGTCCGGAAACCCTGGATTTGGTAAGTTCTCTGAATCCTGAACTTATTTTAGTTTGCGCTTATGGTCAAATTTTGGAACAGCCGTTTTTGGATATTCCGAAAGGCGGATGTTTCAATCTGCATTTTTCCTTTTTACCGAAATTGCGTGGTGCGTCTCCGATACAGGCCGCGATTGCCTCCGGATTTGATTCCAGCGGAGTTTCTTTACAAAAGATGGTCTTGCGGCTTGACGCGGGACCGCTAGTTGCTGCCTCCGAAAAAGAAACGATTCTTCCAGATGACACAACACCGTTGCTCGGCAGTAGAATGGCGGAAATTGGCGGCAAATTAATTCACGATAATTTACCAAAATTGCTCTCGGGTGATTTTACTGAAACTGAACAGAAAGATGCGGATGCGACATATTGCAGGATCATCAAAAAAGAGGAAGGGCACATTCGCTGGGAAAAAGAAAGTGCTGCTGAAATAGAAAGGAAATTGCGGGCTTTTTCACCATGGCCGGGAATATTCGGTTTTTACCGCCTTGAGGGAAATTCCACAAATAAGCGCAGACTTCAGTTTACAACAGCAGAGGTTGTCAACGGGAATTTTGAACCGGGAAGAATTTATCCGGAATTGATCGTGGGAACTCTTTCTGGAGGTTTAAAAATCTTGCGCCTCAAACCGGAAGGGAAACAGGAAATGGACGCAGATTCATTTTTACGCGGACAAGCACAAATAGTGGGAACAGTGTTGGAGTAACAGCTTGTAAAGAGCTCAAAATACTGATTGTTAATTTGTTGACACTTCAAAATTTGAATGTTAAGATTCGCTCAGAAATTACTTCTTTGAACTGACTAAATGTAGATCATAAACTTCCATAAAATTAAATCCATGAAAGAAATAGAATTCTGGTTTTCAATTGGGAGTACATACACCTATCTTTCAGTTATACGCCTCAAAGAAGTTGAAGAAAAATTTGGAGTGAAGTTTTCATGGCAACCTTTCAGTGTGAGAAAAATCATGCTCGAGATGGACAACGTTCCTTTTCCTCCAACAAAACAGGTAAAAGCAGATTACATGTGGCGAGACATTGAGCGACGGGCATACAGTTACGGATTCGAGGCTAAAGTTCCCGCTCCTTATCCGTTGAAAAAATTTGACTTCGCCAACAGTGTTGCGGTGCTTGGAGTGCAGGAGGGTTGGTGTGCAGAATATGTGTCAGCTACATACCGACGCTGGTTTGTTGATGGTCTTGAACCCGGAAGCGAACCGAATGTTAGCGAAAGTCTTAGGGAAATAGGCCTGAAACCTGGAAATGTACTGAAACTGGCGGCAGATGAAAAAATTCAAAAAGCCTATCTCAAACAAACAGAACAGGCTCAGTCAAAAAACATTTTCGGCAGCCCCAGTTTTATAGTTGACGATGAACTGTTCTGGGGCGATGACCGACTTGAGGATGCTGTTAATTGGGCACAAAGGTGAATCTCTTAGTCAGATATTTACACCATATGCTTGAAATACACGAATTTTATCTCGTCATCCCGAATACAAGTGAGAAATCTTTCGGGATAGCAGTACTTCACCCGAATTCTCTCTAAAGTCTAGATGACAAAACAATGATAAATAATTGCAGTTAATTACGAAAACTCATGACTCATCTTACACTAAAAAAAGAGTAAAATAATGGAACGAAAACTCAGCACCATATTTGCATCGGACGTTGTTGGTTTCAGTAAAATGATGGGTAATGACGAGGAAAAGACCCTGCAGATTTTGGGCGAGAGAAGAGAAGTAATAGACAGTGTGATTGCTGAGTATCAGGGAATTATTTTTGGTAGTGCGGGCGACAGTGTTATTTCACTAAAGTTGCTTAAGTCCGTAAAACAGAATACTTTCAATCACGTGCTGCTACAATTATCACCTCAACTTTGTATTCCGGTGTAGCAAGCTTAGCTTCACCACACGCACGAGTTGGCGCGGTCCCAGGTGTTATCCAGGCATCCCAGATTTCATTCATTTCGGCAAAATCAGCCATATTATCAAGCCAGATTGTAGCTTGCAGAATACGTGTTTTATCTGAGCCCGCCTCATTCAGCAGTGACTCTACACTCTTAAGGCTGGTTTTAGTTTGTTCCGCCACCCCATCTCCGGGATTGCCTACCTGGCCTGCCAGATAGATAATATCATTATGAATCACAATTTGACTCATACGGTTCCCTGTCTTTATTCGAGTGATTTCGCTCATATCTATTGTCCCTGCTGAAGTTGAAGAATACTTGTAATTGTACTCCATTATAATTGTAAGAAATTACTCTGAATAACTAACATCATTTTATGCATTCTTCAGAGCAATGCTTTGTATAGTGGCCCCCATAAATGAGACAATGTGCTAAGGTGTATTTTCAATTAAAAAAGGAGATACAGAATGGGCAGAAAAAAGTACACCTTAACTCAACTCATATGGTATTACTCGGTAGAATCCTTTTTTAAGCCAACATAGAAAGACCATAAAGCTAGTAAACCAAAAATAATCGGTCATACTACCTATTTAAAATTTATATCCCCACTAATTCTTCACAGCCAGACACCCCCCTGACAATTTTAGTTCATAATCTTAGTAAAACTTCAAAACACCAGATGGGGATCTAAGTCAAAACTAGAGTCCTCTAGTAACTCGGGTAGGGGCTTCAATAACATCGAAATCCTTGGAAACAATATTAGCCAATGCTGGGTTGGCTCCGACCCCGGCAAATAATTCTGAATTTAAATAAGCTTCATAGGCATCTCTTGTCTCCCAGATATAAACCCCGCCATACGTATTGTTTTTATCATCGGCTAGCCAGTGTTTTGAAATGAGTCCCGGCAGAGAAGCAAAAGCCTCAGCGAGCTCATCACAAACTGCTTCATATTCGGCACGATTAATGCCTTCTAGATTGAAGTTAATTATTTGGATGTGCATACATATCTCCTAATTTGTTATAAGTGACCGGTTGGCGCATAACCATAATGGGTCATCCCATCAATGTTTAAAATGCGTGTAGATCAAAAGAACACACGTCTTCCAAGATATAGTACATTTAACAGAAATATAAAAAACTTCAAAGTAAAAAATAATTTTTTATTTCTTTGCCATTGTCTTATATTAAGAACCAACCTGAGCTGAAATTTCACATTAATTTTAGCAGTATCGTCGCCTTTTTAAGTGAAGTGGTTTTAATTGATATGAAATACAATTAAGAAAGAATGGAATTTAAACAAAAGTTACATTGGCTGATACTGGTGATGACGTCTTTATTTCTTCTTGCTGCTTGCGGTGATCTAGAGCCTGACATGCAGGATACCAGGACTGTCAGCCTGAACATGGACTTTCATGGTAAATCTTCCT
>ERZ1047985.1388-NODE-1388-length-16599-cov-5.174867_pt1 | contig 16599 bp, 18 predicted proteins | sample MGYA00383097_ERZ1047985 | MGnify/ENA primary metagenome ERZ1047985 (study PRJEB29581, sample SAMEA5548367) | metagenome | biome: marine; feature: coastal; material: water | depth 50 m | study: Short-term variability in the microbial, nano- and picoplankton...
ACAGACTCTTTGAATCGGCCAGAGCCAACTAAAAGCAGTCCCATTTTAATTTTTCCCTGATTTAATAAGAGATTATTATTAAGTCTTTCTGCTATTTGTATATTTTCTTCAATGTATTTAAGTGCATTGTCGAAGTTGTAAAACTCATACTCTTGGTAAATCTTATCATAAAGTTTGGATACCTCTTTTAGATCACCTGGTTGGTTCCTTTTTTTTAGTAAGTTATCTATGCGTTTTTCTTTTTGTAGGTCATAAACCTCCTGATTCTGCATTTCAGATTCGAGTACTTTAAGAAGCGAATCTAGGTTGTGTGCGAAGAGACTCCCTTGCAGAAGAATAAAGGAAAGTATGAATAGACTGATTCTCAAGTAAGAAGGGCTTAGGATTTACAATTTATTGGTACCACAAACTTAAGACAAAAATGTGAACTTTTTTCAGGGGGCTAGTGATTTGAAGGGCCTTTGGCTTCTATTATTCAGCGATTTTATACAGTAATTGACGAACTTGATTCGGGCCTTTGAGGGTGAATTTCGCTTTTGTTTTGGTAGCTTTCACCTTAATTTTAAGCCAAGTTGGGTGCTTCTTAAAATTGTTGGTACTGAAGAATAGGATGTAAGAAAAACGGCTCAATGAGCCGTTTTTTTCTTGTTGAGAAAATAATTTTAGATAAGTCTCAGTTTGCTGTTGTTGTAATTACAAGCTCTTTAAAGCTGCCTCGTAGTTCGGCTCTTCGGTAGTTTCAGCAACCTGCTCGGTGTATATCACTTTTCCGTCTGCATTAATAATTACCACGCTTCTAGAATTCAAGCCTGCAAGAGGCCCATCTATCAAATCTAAGCCGTAGTTTTTACCAAATTGGCCTGTTTTAAAGTCGGATAGCATGACTACCTTTTCGATGCCTTCCGCACCACAAAATCTCTTTTGGGCAAAGGGTAAGTCTCGTGAGATGCAGAGCACAACTGTGTTGTTTAGTTCTGCCGCTGCTTTGTTAAAGTTTCTTACTGAAGCTGCACAAGTACCTGTATCTATGCTTGGGAAAATATTTAACACCAGATTTTGACCTTTAAAATCACGTAGTGTCTTTGTAGATAAGTCTCCTGCAATGAGTTCAAAATCCTTTGCTGAGCTTCCAATGGATGGGAGAGAACCACTTGTATTTATTGTGTTCCCTTTGAGTGTAATTTTTGTCATAATTGGTTTGGGTATAATCGATTAAGTTATTCAATCAGTATTTTTCGTGTTTTCTATTCAATGGCAAAGGTCGCATATTCCTTCGATATGTATAGAAACTTTATTTATTTCGTATTTGGGAAGTGAGATTTTTAGGGTTTCATCAAGTTCTTGGCAGCTTACTGTATTGCATTTCAAACATTTAAAGTGAGCGTGGTCGTGTTTGTGTGCTTGGGTATTGCAGCTACTTCCACAGATGGCATAGAAGGTTTCATTGTTTTCTTGAAATGCTTTGTGGATGATGCCTTTTTCGTGTAGCGATTCTATAGTTCTGTACAAGGTTACTCGATCAATAGGCTGCATTTGTTTTTGAATTACTGAATGGCTCATGGCAGAGCCATAGGCATGCATTTTATTTAGCAAGCTCAGGCGAGTATGGGTTGCTTTGAGGTTTCTTTTGCGAAGCAGTTCTTTGAGTTGTACGGAGTCCATACGTCAAAGTTAAAATTTAAAGTTCATTCCAAGGCTTATACTTATGCCAATATCGTCTGAAAAATACCTTTGTTTGTTTAAGTAGTCACGATACGGTGTGTTAAAAAGGTTTTCCACTTTTGCAAAGCAACTGATTTGGTATTCAGGGAAAGTCAGTCGTGTCGATGCTCGCATGCCAAATAGGGAGTATGTGTTGGGAGGAGCTGTAAAATCCTGTTCTTCTAGGAGATTGTTTTGTTTGAATACAATTTTGTTGTTGATTTCAATTTCTAGAGCTTCAGCACTTGTGTTTTTTGATAATTTTATAGAATGATTTCGTTGGTATTTTAAACTCCAATACAGACTGTTTGGAGGGGTGTATACCAAAGGTTTTTTATTTGTTATGTCTTCGCCGTGTAGGTAGCTGTATTTTAGTTTTCCGAACAAAGAATGAGCTAGCGTAAATTGAGTAGAGAGATCGATTCCGCTTATTGATGCATTAGTTTGTTCGTATCTGTAAAAAGGAAAAGCTCCACGAATGGTGAGTTTCATTTCATCCTGTGGTTTCAGGAAGATGTAATCCTTAAAATATTGATGATATAGTAAGGCATTAAAAGTGAAATTTGTGTTCGGAAGCCATTGGTATTCGAAAGTGTTTTTAATTGCTTTTTCAGTATTCAAGTTTACATTACCTTCTTCAAAACTACTTACTCCTTGGTGTACTCCATTACTGAACAGTTCGTTAATTCCAGGATTTCGGCTTGCGAAGCCTGTGTTTACAGATAGCGTTTGTTTTTTTGAAAGGTTAAATTTGTAGGAGGCTAGCAAGCTTATGTTGTCATAATTATTCTGATGTCGGATTATTTTTTTTGGGAAACCCGTGCTAATATTGGCTATTTTTTGTTGTTCGTTGTCATAACGAACACCTAAGTTGAAATGTTGTTGGTTCTTTCTCCTTGATAGGGTTGTGTAAAGTCCACTTTTTACAGAGATGTAATCTGGAATTAAAGGAAGAATTCCTGTTTCGGGTTGGTTTGTGTTGTCTGTAATGATTGTTTGATTTCCCATCCTAAGCTTCCAGTTTTGCTTTAGCTCATAACTGTACTTAATTTCGGAGTTAAATGTGTTTTGAAGTAAGCTTAGTGCCGGAATGTCTGATCGACCACTTCTTCTGACGTCGTACTCTTTCCGATGGTTTGACTGAACACCCAGGATTAATTGTACTTGTTGTTCGTCATTGATGATGTAGGTGGCATCTATTTTTGCCAAATGGTGCGATACTTTCTGTTTGGGAGCATCAATGTCATAGCTAAATTTAGTTTCAGTATAAAAAGGAATGTCTCGAATAAGTGCTTCTTCTAAATCGGTTAAATTTCCAATGTGAGCACCTCTTAGAACCCCCAATTGAGTGTTGAAGCTACTGCCATAAAAATCAATGAATAATTGGTCATTCCATGATTTTTCTAACTGAACTGAAAAATTAGCTTCGTTACTACCTGTATTGTTTAAGAAATAGGAAGATGATTTTTTATCTCCAGATTTTTTGAGTGTTCCATTGATTCGCCATGATAGGTTGGATGCATGTTTTTCCAGTTGAATGTTGAGGTTGTTGCCTCTTCCATTTGATTCGTAGGCGTAGTTAATTTGTCCGTGAAGGTGAGGCTCGGGTAAAATCTTTTTGGATTCTATCAAGAGTACGCTACCGAGGTTTCCGCCGCCGTATTCAATGGCACTAGTTCCTTTAATTACGGTTATTTTATTTGAGCTAAAGGGGTCTATTTCAGGTCCGTGGTCACTCCCCCATTGCTGTCCACTCTGAACAATGCCGTTATTAATGATGGTGAGTCGATTTCCATACAAGCCGTGAACCACAGGTTTTGAAATACCACTTCCATTTTTGATTAAATGTACGCCCGTTTCATTCTCGATTAAGCCCGAAATATTTTTCGTTGGATTGTCTTCAATGGACTTTCTATTGATGCTCACTTGAGAGTGATTTTGTGCATGATTTCTTTCTGCATCAAGGTCAATCGTTCCGAGGAAGCTTGTTGTATGAGATAGATCAATTGATAAGGTGGTGTCCTTGTCTAAATTCAGGTGTATTTTTTTTTGTTGGCATCCAATATGAGAAAAAAGTACGTGAAACTCTCCTGCACATAGATTGCCTATATGAAAGTTACCCTGCTCGTCTGTACTGGTTCCTTTAGACTGTTCGTTGACCAGAATGTTTACATGGCAAAGTGGGAATTGGGTGCCATGATCAAGGACTCGCCCTTGAATGGAATAGGTGCAATCCTGAGCTTTTATACTCAAAATTGCACCGAATAGAATAATAAATAAAGTGGTTTTATTCAACATGTATATTAAAGGTAACTTCTATGTCTGTTTCTCCGCCTGCATTAGTTATGTTTCCGGAAGAAACACCTTCCGCAGATTTATTCGGCTCATGACGAAGTGTAATCTTAATGGTACCTGTTCCAGCTTCTCCAGTCGTTAATAAGGTATTCAATCCAACCGGATCACCATCTGCATCGTTGTCTTTGTATTCGAAGCTTACAAGCTCAGATTCAAAAAAGAATTGGTGTTCTTCACTTTCTTCCTCAATTTCTTCTGTGATGCTTTCAGCTGGGGTTTCTGATTCATTTAATAATTCCAGAGAACCTGTATAGGTTTGATTGGCTTTTAGTGTTACCTGATTTTTTGTTGGTTCACCTGCTCCATCACCATCTAAATCTATAAAACTTAGGGTAACAGCTTCCCCTTCTGTAGGAGTTAAGGTGTACTTTACTGTTGTGATCAGTTCTTCTTCATTAGGAATAACCGGATTGTCTTTTTCACAAGAAGAAAAAATTAGTGCTGCAAGCGCTAAGCTGGTTAAAAGGCTTTTTTTAGTTTTCATTTTTATTTTATTTGAAGTTTAACACGACAAATATACAATTATAATGCAACATTGTTGCGTTTAGATTGCTTTTTTAAAAAAAGAGGTTTAATGCTTTATTTATTTTCCGTTAATTTTTTTTCGAACACCTACAAATATAACAACAAAGAGTGTGTATCCTAGGAAGAATGGTAAAATGAAGGCTTTTAATCCCAGAACAAGAAGTGCGGCGATCAATAGCAATTGGAAGCCTAAGCCAAATGTAGATAGGGCCGTCATGAACCATTTTGGAAGGACTTTCCCTTGGTTTGCATTTGGGTCTAGAGTGTAAATGATTTTATCAAAAGGTCCGTAGAACACTTTGTAGATTCTAAAAAGAAGGTTTACATGTTCTTGTTTCTCTCCTTTTAATGCAATAGGTGTTTTGTTTTCAAACACTCTACTGGTCTTGTCGCCGTTGAATTTGTTTCGTAAAATTACGTAGTAGTAGTTGTATAGTGTGCCTTGCAATTGTAGTCCTATAAATGCCATAGAGCATAGCCAAAATTCCGTGTCTGTGATGAAGGCTATGATTCCAAAAAATAAGGCATTCAGTATGATGTCAGCGATAGAGTCAAGATAACGCCCAGTGTAAGAGGGTTTGTTTTTGATACGAGCCAATTCTCCATCTGCCGCATCTAAGATGGATTTAAGGACTAAAAAAAATGCAGCGAAACCATAGAGTCCTTCAAGCATGCAATAGCAAGCAACTAGTCCTGATAGAATGAATGCTAGGGTTATATGAATGGGGGTGAAAGAGGTGTCTTTTAAACCCTTTGCAATTCTTACAGCAATAGGTCTTCCGTAGTCTGAAAGGTCAATAAATTTATGCGTTTTGGGTAATTTAGACATTAAGATGCGGTCAATTCGTATTCTGGATTACACCAAATTTGATGCGGTAAAGATACGGTTAAATTACGGCTGGAGATAGGTTTTAGTTTTCGAGTCTTTCAAGTATTTATTTTGGGCTGTTGAGAGTTTTATCGCGATTTGTAATTTTTGTGTCTTTCAATGTTGTTTTCCCATTGTTTATCATTGTTTGAAAAGTTTGCATCATTGACTTCGCGTATTCTCCCATATCATGAGCTTTTTCTTTTTCATTCTCATAGAGGTCTATTTTACTTTTCCTACTATACTGATACAATTGCAACTTTTTTTCATTACGTTTCATTATGCAAAAGTGTGTGGTGTCAATGATCCCGATTTTATCGTCATCATTTAGGATTGCATATTTTCGTTTTTCTTTCAATAAATCAATGCCTAAAGTGTTGTTAATGTAAGGTTGTTTTATCAATCCCATGAGAGTTGGAAATACATCAAGCTGACTGCCGATATCTGAAATTACATCATTGGATTTAATGATTTTTGGGGCATGAAAAATTAAAGGAGTATGGAAATAATTGAGGGATATATCATATTTAGCATCAAGAGGTGTTCCGTGGTCGGCAACAAAAACAAAAATGGTGTTGTCAAACCATACTTGTTGTTCGCATGATTTCATGAAGTTTTTCAACGACCAATCAGCATATTCAACTATTTGTTGTTTTACCTTTTTTGATTTGGGGTGAAAATAATCAGGAATGTAGTAGGGGCCGTGATCGCTTGCAGTCATAAATGTCACAAAAAAAGGCTTATTCTTGGTGTGTAAATCATTCAGTTTGGGTATTGAGTATCTAAACATGTAATCATCAGGTACACCTAAGGTCGTTTTGATTTCATTACTTGGATAATTTGATTGGCTAATGATGTTTTGAAAATAATTGGCTCTTAAAAAGCCTTCAACATTGTCAAATTGGCTGTCATGTGTTGTGAAATAAGTGGTGGAATAACCTTTTTCGAGAAGTGCTTTGCTGATACCATCGTACTCTCTAATTTGTTTCATAGAATGTTGTCTATACAGGGCTGGAAATGAAAATAGCGTGCTGAAAATACCATTGAAGGTGTGTTTGCCGCTTGTATATATGTTTTCAAAATAGATTGATTTTTTTGATAAGCTGTCTAAAAAAGGAGTTGTTTGATTTTTGCTGCCGTTCCGTCCCAATTTTGCTGCACTCATACTTTCCATGATAACAATAATTACATTTGGTCTGCTTTTCAAATGGGAGTTCGGAACAATTTGTCTTGCAATAGGTGAGTTGTATTCAGGTTTTTCGATATTTAAATAGGATTGCACATTATTTATGGCTTTATCCTTATCCATAAAGTTTATCGAGCTATTTCGAACATCTTTACTGTCTAGATAGCTTTTCATAAGCGTAAAAACAGGATTAAGACCTAACTTGTTTAAAAAGGAATTATCGGAGAAATAGGCCGTCCCAATTCGAATTGGCGATTTTTTTTGAATACGGCCTCTAATTCCAACAAACATCATCAATAAAAAAACAACGGAGACCAGAATATTGAAGTAGGGATTGATCTTCGGTTTACTGTTTTGTTGCTTCTTGAATAAATGTTTGAGTAACTTAAAGAAAGTAATCACAATGGCTATTAAAGGAATTATGATTAGAAAATATTTAGGTTCTTGAAGAATCATTGATACAACAAAATCAAAATTTTCAATCCACTCAAATGCGCCAATGGAAAAACGATCGTAGAATTGATGGAAATAGGGAATGTCTGCAGCCGAGACCATGAATGAAAATGAGAACAACAAGAAAATCCAGTAAAAAGAGATTTTGTGGATTATTTTTTCGTGAAATCCTACAATGTCTTGAAGAAGTAGAAGTAATGCAGGTAACAGAAGTATGTATCCTGAAATAACTATGTCAAATCGAACACCAATTATAAAAGCTTGAGTGATAGTCCAGATTGAGACTTGATCAAAGTTTACAAGATCCAATTCAGTGATGAAGAGTATCAATCTGAAGATTGTTAATATTGATAATCCGAGTAAGTATGTTTTTAGGATTAGTGGTATTTTTCGATTTATTTTCATAAAATTTCTTGTAGCCATTTAATTTGTTTCAATATAATAATTCTTCTTGTAGAAATTCGTGCAAAAAAAACGGCTCGAAAGAGCCGTTTTCGAAGTATAATAGATTCTGGACTGCTTAGTTCAAAAAAATTCAACTTTATCGTTGCAGAATACATGAGCAACATAGAGTTTCTAATGCCTACGCAAATTGATAAATTTAAAAGCCCTGAGGCATTTACTCAATGGTATATGAATCTTGAATATCTAAAAAATAATTTTGAAGAGCGAGAACATTATGTCAATAAATTTTTTTGATGAGTTTTCTGCTCATTTTTTTTGAAAAAAATACATCATTCTGTATTTAATCGGTACAGTTTGTATTTCTTAAGTTGTGAAGGGATTCTCGTATAATTGTTGATTAGATTACTTTCGTTGCAGTCCTCTAATGACAAAAAGTATTCATGTTTGTTAAGCTCATTTTTGTCCAAACTCACATTCCCGTAACGAGAAAAATAAGCATGTAAAGACCAAATTGAATACATTTCTGGACATATATTGATGGTGTGATTTTTTCCAACAAGCTCAACTACTTCTTTGGTGATTTTTATCATGACTTTATCTCTGCCGATTCTGTTAATTTGCCCTAGAGCCAGTCCTGTGCTGACAATAATAATTACAATGGTTATTTTTTTGAATATTTGAATTTTTTTTGAGTTTGTCTTAAAGTTTTGAATAATAGGTTCGACTATGGGATTTATGAAATATGCGAGGCCAATAGCAAATAATGGGTAAACTGTAAGTATGTAGAATCCTGATTGTTTCATACTTATCATCATCGGGATAATACCTGACAGAACAATTGCTAAAAACATCAAGAACCCTTTTAAGTTTTTACTTCGATTTTCAGTTTCATATTTTTTAATAGAACTAGACAAAATAAATAGTGCAGAAATAGTAATTGGGATAATTGCATTTTGAGCAAATTTATACAAGATTTCAAGTCTTGATTCTACGGTTTTTATATTCTGAACACTCCCAATGACTTGTTTGTTGAAGTAAGTTGTCATATTATGTTGTGCATCAGGAATACAAAAATAAAGTAAAGCCAGGGGTATGACAGATGCTGATATCAGAACGATTGTATCAATTGTCATTTGAGAAAAACTTTTTTTTCTTAAAAAAAACCAGATGAAAAATGGAACCCCCCATATGTACAAGCAAAAGAAGCCCTTTGTCAAAAGCCCAAGAGAAAGACATACCCCTGATGAAATGAGCCAAATGAATCTGTATTGTTTCAAGGACTTCCAATAAAATAAAAATGCCATACAAACAAAAATACTCATGGTGTTCTCCAATATATTATTTGCAGCAGCCCAGGGAACGATGCTCATGGAAATCCATAAAAAAAGTGGAATCCAACCATTTTTATAATTGTTTGTAATTTCTTTCCATATCAGAACTATTAAGTAACCTACAATAATGAATGTAAATAATGAATAAATTCGTTCTGTAAAAATGGAATCCCCTAGGAGCATAAATGTCAGGCTTTGTAAACCGAATGCTAAAGGTGGGTGTTCGTAAAATTCATTAAATAGCCCCTTAGTATAGTGTGGCTTCCAAAAACTACCTTCGCCATTTGCTAGGTTTTTTGAAATATCAGCATAGGTTATACCATCCAGAAACATTCCGTCAGAAAATAAATCTACGGAAGTGATTCCAAAAAATGTAAAAAAGACAAATAAATAAAAGTAATGATGTTTATGTAGGATCATAATTCTAATTTGAATGTTATCGTATAATTTGCTACGAAATTCCATATTGTTGTAATGACAATAGCAGTTATTTTTGAAAGGTAAAAATTGAGGTTATATTTTTCGTGTATGATCCAGATAGCAAAGTTATTTATAATGAGCCCAATGACACAAATCAGCATAAAGCTGAAGTATTCGTTGTAGATGTTTTGATTCTCACTTTCAAAGGTCCAAATTCGGTTCAGAATGTAATTTGTAGTTGCAGCAAACATAAACCCTAGAGAGTTTGATGCATATTTGTTAAACTTTAGCCTTTCTTTACAGATGTAGGTAATGCCAAAATCTATGACTAGTCCTGTTGCGCCAACTCCACAGAATTTTAAAAATTTTAATAGAATTGTATTCATACCTCTTTAATAAGGATGTAAATATATTAAAGGGTTTTTATTAGAAAAAAAAAAGGCTCGAAAGAGCCGTTTTGTGTTATTTTTTAGGAGACCATTGATCGGGTGCCAGGCGCCAATTTTTTAGTGCATCAACTTCTTCATCCGAAATGTATCCTGTATCTGTAGCTTGTTCGATGAGGTTGTCGTAGTCACTTAGGGTAACCAGATCGCATTTGGCATTTTTGAAGTTTTCAACGGAAAGGTCAAAGCCATATGTAAAGATAGCTGCCATACCATTTACGGTACACCCTACTTCTTCGAGTGCTTTTACGGCTTTCAAAGAGCTACCACCCGTGCTTATGAGATCTTCGATAACGACTACATTTTGACCGCTTTCAACAAAACCTTCAATTTGGTTTTTGCGACCGTGTTTTTTAGGCTCGGGGCGAACATAAATAAAAGGAAGTCCCAATTCCTGAGCTACTAAAATGCCATGTGCGATGGCTCCTGTAGCTACCCCTGCAATTACATCGGGTTTGCCAAAACGCTCTACAACAGCATGTGCGAGTTGTTCGCGAATGTAAGTTCGCGTAGCGTGGTGCGAAAGTGTAATGCGGTTATCGCAGTAAATCGGAGAGTTCCATCCCGATGCCCAAGTAAAAGGATTATTAGGTTGTAATTTTATTGCTTTAATTTGCAATAGAAATTCGGCGGTTTTTTTTGCTGTATCCTTATTTAAAATCATCCTGCAAATGTATAGAATTTTTATAAACGAAGGGGTATTAATATTGGCTAGTTTCGAATCTGATTTTGATGCGAACGAAGTGGTTGAATGTCAGGAATATTCGGGTGCATCCTCTCTAAATGATGCCTTATATAAACTCCAAAAAGGAGGTGTTAAGTCTTTGCTTTTACGTACAAAAGATTTGGCGTCTTTATGGAGTGATTTTAGATTGCGCTATGAACTTATTGATGCTGCAGGAGGGATTGTTGTAAATTCCAAATCTGAAGTGCTTTGGATGCGAAGAAATGGTACTTGGGATTTGCCAAAAGGAAAAGTGGAGCTTGAAGAGTCCATCGAAGTAGCTGCTGTTAGAGAGGTTGAAGAGGAGTGTTCGGTTCAGGGCATCCGCAGGGGCGAACTTTTAGGACGTACCTATCATGTATACCCCCACAAGGAAAAAGAGGTGTTAAAAACATCTTATTGGTATGCGATGTGCTGTGGAGAAGAGCAAGCTTTAAAACCTCAAATTGAGGAGGGAATTACCGAGGTCCTGTGGGCGGACAAAGAAGCTCATTTGGAATATCTTTCAAATACCTACGCCTCTATAGCTGAACTCCTGAGGCGAGAAAAGGTTCAGCGTTACCTTGGTTTTTAATGATGTCTCTGATACTTGTAGATGAGATTGCCGCCCATTTTGGTGCGGTATTCAAATAAAGGGTTTCTATATTTGGAGCCATCTCTTGATTCATGAGCGCAATGCTTTTTTCGTATTCGTAGTCGTTGGAGTTGCGCAGACCTCGAAGGATAAAATTTGCCTTATGTTTTTCACAAGCTTTTATGGTTAACCCTTGGTAACTCACCACTTTAACTTTGGGGTAATCCACAAAGGTTTTTTTAATCCACTCTAGTCTTTGTTCTGCAGAATACATGTAGGTTTTGGCGGTGTTTACTCCCAAAGCCACTATGATTTCGTCAAATAAGGGTAGTGCTCTAAGGACAATATCTTCGTGTCCTCTGCTGATGGGATCGAAGGATCCCGGAAAAAATGCGATTCGTTTCATTTCTTGCTATTGAGACTGCAAGTTAAAGATTAATTCGGAGTATAAGGTATTAAGTACAAGGTATTAAGCACAAAGTCTTTTAGTAGGTGTCGCCCTGAGCCTGTCGAAGGGTTGGTATTATAAATTACGAATTGACAATTGACAATGGATAACTTAAAGCCTATTTTTTAGGTATTCCAAGCACTTTTCACTTGAAGTACTATTCATCTGTTTTTGGGTGTTCAAAAAAACTAAAGTTCACATTTCCATAGCGACGTTTTTCTGTGAAGTTGATTTGGTCTTCAAAGTTTTGTTCTTTGGGATGCTCGATAATAAGCATGCCGTAATCCGAAAGGATTTTTTTCTCAAAAACAAGCTGGATGATTTCATTCAAGCCTTCCATGTCGTAGGGAGCATCTGCAAAAATGATGTCGTATTTTTGGCTGTGTTTGTTAAGGAATTCAAAGACATCAGCCTGAATCGGATTGATGGCATTAAAACCCAACTCACTTGCAGTTTCCTCAATAAATCGAACGCAATGAAAGTTTTTGTCAACACTAAGGATTTGTTCTGTGCCTCGAGATGCAAATTCATAGCTGATATTTCCGGTTCCACTGAAAAGGTCAAGTACGGTAATCTCATCAAAATAATAACGATTGTTTAAAATATTGAAGAGACTCTCTTTGGCCATGTCTGTGGTAGGACGAACGGGTAAGTTCTTGGGAGCCGTAATTCGTTTGCTCTTATGAGATCCACTTATGATGCGCATAGGTGCTGGTTCAAGAGTTTGTAGTAGTGGTGTTCTTTTACTTCATCAAAAACAAAGCTGTACTTGTAATTTGGATTTCTTTTTGTGAAATCAATATGACGAACGTAGCGGTATAATAACTTGTAAACTTCAGATTCCTTTTCAATTTCACCTAAAAGTACCAGTGGGATTTGGTCGGGATTTATATTCAACTGTTCAAAGGTAAATAACAAATAGTAAAGTAGGTCCGTAGCTGTTTTGTAGGAAAAGCTGTTGAAGAATCGTAGTTTTCTTCCTTGAAGTACCGTGAGTTCAAAATAATTGTTTTGAATCGATAGATATACTTTTTCTCCTTCTTGCAGTTTGAATTGTTGAATGAGACTTTCAATGAGTATACTGCTGTCGTGCTTCCAAATGGCTTTCGGGAAATTTTTATTGAAACAGCGTTCCAAAGCCTCAGGAATTACGTACGAGTTGTAAACTTTTAGGGATGCTAGCCAATCCCTACTTTCATTTTCACCTTGCAATACAGGATGGTTGAATTGTAAAATTTCTTTTCCGTTTGATTTGGAGTAAAGGGTTTCGGGAGTTAACGTGTTTAGGGTGTCAGCTATTGCAATTGATGTTGATGCAAAATTTTGTAGCAGCAGCTTTTGGTGGGCAATAATTTGATCGATTTTGTTGGCTAGGTCGTTCGAAGTGTTGATGTTTTGAATGTCGTAATATTCAAGCGCAATGTACTTTTGCTTTTCTAGATTTAAAATCGCAAAAGAAAACCTATCCAAACCTATTTGAATGGACAAATGACATGAATTGGATTCATTCAGTTTCAAATGTGGATCTATATGGCTTAGAGTTACTTTGATTTTATTCCCAGTTGCCATTAATTTTTGCCGAGTTCATTGAGCCTACGACCAAGTCTTTTGCTGTGTTTTTTATCAAATCATCATCCAATCCCATGAGGTATTTTTCTTTGGGAGCTCTTGCTTCAAACACGTGTACTTTCAGTTTTCCAGAATTTATTCTGCCCGCTCTTAGTTTGAGCTCTGCCCCCTCTGCGTGCGGAATGAATCGTAGCTCTTCAAGGTTGAAACCTGCTCCAAAAATAGAGTCTTTGATACTTGCAAACCCAAGAGTGTCAATGTAGGTAGTGTCTTTGAGTTGGTGCTCACGGTACACCTCGTTGTAATACTTAAATTCTTCGTCTCGACGTTGAACAATGGTAAACTCACCCGTGTCAATGAGTGGAATCAGTTCATTGAAGTTTCGGGCGTAAAATCGGTTGACTTCTTTGAATGCAATTTGTGCTTTTCGAACCTCCTTTAAACGTTCAATGACGTCTGCTGAGCGAAGCTTTTTTTCTTTATTGAAGCGGATAGGATTCATAATGGCACTATATAGCGAATAACTCAGTCCAATGACTAAAATCCATAATCCGATGCGAATTTTTTTTTCCATTTATTTAAATCTACTTACTAGCAAATTTACAATTTTTTTGACGTAATCTCATTTTTTTTCAATCTGTTGAATGTGTATCTTTGTATCCTTGACTTTGAGTACCAAAATAACCGATCTTCAAGGAGATTTACTACGAAATTTCCCACACCAAGCGACTGCCGGTCAGATCCAGTGGATACATCACGTTGCAGGTTTTTTGCTGGAACGTGATCCGCACCAACTTTTTGTATTAAAAGGTTATGCAGGAACGGGTAAGACTTCGTTGTTACAGACGTTAATGACCTCCTTGACTAAATACAACCGAAAAGCGGTTTTGTTAGCACCTACAGGAAGGGCAGCCAAAGTGATGAGTGCCTACACAAAACGAAAGGCATACACCATTCACAAGCATATTTATTATCCAAAATTGAAGTCGGGCTCCTTAAGTTTTGAGCTTCAAAAGAACAAGGCTTCCAATACGATTTATATTGTCGATGAGGCTTCCATGATTGGAAATCAAACTGACAGTGCATTTGGCGGAAACGCCTTGCTAGACGATTTGATTCGTTTTGCGGATCAAGGACTGAATTGTAAAGTGTTATTGATTGGAGATGTTGCGCAGCTTCCTCCTGTCGGTTTAACACTCAGTCCGGCCTTGATTCCTGAGGAGTTGAAATTACGGTATTTTAAGGAAGTGTTTCATGTGGAGCTTCAAGAGGTTGTTCGTCAAGCTGAATCTTCTGGTATTTTGAAAAATGCAACAACATTAAGGCAGCTTTTGGAACGTGATCAAGATCGGTTTAAACCGATCTTTAATTTGTATCCAGACGTAACTCGCATTGTTGAAAAACAAGATTTAGAAGATGCTTTAAATACGGCATATTCGTCCATGTCCATAGAAGATTCTGTGGTCGTTTTGCGTTCAAACAAGCGTGCCAATGTCTACAATCAGCAAATACGAAATCGAATACTTTGGTACGAAGATGAGATTACTTCCGGCGATCATCTGATGGTGGTGAAGAACAATTATTTTTGTCTGCCTAAAGAGTCAAAAGCGGGTTTTATTGCAAATGGAGACCAAATTGTGGTCAAAAGAATTTTGACCACGGAAGAACGCCATGGTTTTCGTTTTGCCAAAGCGGAGGTAAATCTTATTGATTACCCTGATGAACCCGAATTTGAAACGTATTTACTTTTAGATTGCATCTATGTAGATCGTCCATCGATGAGTTATGAGGATGGCAATCGCTTGTATAAGTCCATTGAGCGCGACTACGCGCATATTAAAACAAAATACAAACGTTTTCAGGCCATCAAGGCAGATCCCTATTTCAATGCACTTCAAGTAAAGTTTGCCTATGCCATTACTTGTCATAAAGCACAGGGTGGGCAGTGGAAAAATGTGTTTATTGAGCAAGGGTACCTTCCTGAAGATACTGTAGATAAAGAATATTTAAGGTGGTTGTATACGGCGTTTACAAGAGCTGTAAACACGGTTTATTTAATCGGATTTAAACCTGATTTTTTTGATGAAGAAGTTAATCAGTAAGTGGTTTCTCAAGCTTATGGGTTGGGAAATGGTCGGCGAAGTTCCAACCGGAGTTAGGAAGGCTGTGCTCGTATGTGCTCCACATACCTCCAATTGGGATTTCCCCTTAGCGCTTGCCGCATTTAATTTGGTGGGATTGAAATTGAACTATTTCATTAAAAAAAGTTGGTTTTTTTTCCCCATGAATCTATTCTTAAAATCCACAGGGGGCATTCCTGTGGATCGGAGTAAAAAAGGGGGGATGGTAGAACTCATGACTCAGGTACTCAAAGAAAGCGATGAAATGATTGTTGCGGTCCCTGCCGAAGGAACGCGCTCCTGGGTGCCCAAGTGGAAAACGGGCTTCTATCATATGGCTACTGCGGCAAATGTTCCCGTTTTTATGGGTTTTGTGGATTTCAAGAAAAAACACGTAGGTTTTGGGCCGCCGTTAACCTTAACTGGAGATTTTGAAAAAGATATGTTGCGCATTCAAGATTTCTTCAAGGATAAGACGCCTAAATTTCCCGAAAAATACAACCCTGAAATTTTTTAGTACGAATCTTTTAAAAACGTTAAGGTTCAGAATATGAGTCTTTTAATGGTTTGGGGGTTTGCTTTATTTATATTAAGTCTAAATAAAAATGGAAAAACATTGCTAGGTAAAAAAATATCATATAGATTTGCCTTAATTTAAAACAAGTCTAAATAAGGATAAACAAAAAAAGATGAAACTTTTAAAACAAATATTTTCTTACATAACCTTATTCTCTGTCGTGTTTTTCACCTCATGTGGGAAGGACGATAAGAAGAACGATGTACCTGAAACCTATAATTTTGAAAATGCGAACTACAGCGGTCAAGTTGAGCGATTGAATTTGTTGAAAGAATTGGAGGGTTATTTGAAAAAAGCTAACGATGGTGCAGTTATTGATGCAACTCAGGTAAAAGCCATGTATGCTAATGACGGGTATACCTGGACTTCTGATGCTTTTGCCGAGGGGCAGCCTACAAAAAACCTAAAGAGTAAGACGCATCCTGATCAGCAGGCTGCAGTTGAGTCTTTGATAGATCAACTGGCAGACTTGTCGGTGAATGGATCGACAACTACATCTGAAGATGGTGCTAAAACCTATTTGTTCGATGAGAATGGATTAGAGCCTATTCAATTGATTGTCAAAGGAATTATGGGTTCTTGTTTTTACTACCAAGGGACTTCGGTTTACCTTAGTGATGGTAAGATGGCTGTTGATAATGACAATTTGGTAGAGGGAAAAGACTACACAAAGATGCAGCATCACTGGGATGAAGCTTTTGGTTACCTAGGGGCCCCTGTTGAATTTTCTGGAGCCAATACAGACGGTGGTGTTTACTGGGGGAAATACGCAAAGAAAACCATTGGAGGAGGTTTAACAACCATTGACGATTTAATGGATGCCTTCATTGCTGGAAGAACTGCCATCGACAATAAAGACTATACTTCACGTGATGAAGCGATTGGTAAAGTTCGTGC
>ERZ1047985.1396-NODE-1396-length-16580-cov-5.462814_pt1 | contig 16580 bp, 12 predicted proteins | sample MGYA00383097_ERZ1047985 | MGnify/ENA primary metagenome ERZ1047985 (study PRJEB29581, sample SAMEA5548367) | metagenome | biome: marine; feature: coastal; material: water | depth 50 m | study: Short-term variability in the microbial, nano- and picoplankton...
GAGCAAGTGTTTTTGCTATTAGGTGCTCCATGGAATCATCCGCATAACGCTTATCTCCGGTTATTGCTAGATTCTGGATTGTTTGGGACCATCCCGATCCTTGGGTTCTTTACCATAGTAGTAATGTTAAGTTTTCGCCTATTTACAAATAAAGATCCCTTTTTGAGTGTTATTGGCGCCAGTTGTTTAGCGGCTGTTTTAGCGCAGTTAATTGGTTCCATCGGCGCGCAATCCTTTAATCCGAGACCTGGTGTGTTGGTTATGTGGGTTTTTATCGGGTTAGCGTTCCGGGTTGGTTATCGTCCTTTTGATTCAAAGGAGGTAGCTGAGAAGCCAGTTTCATCGAATACTCATTGGAAAGATCAGTTTGACTCGAAATTGGCGTTATCGTTTAGAGACAAGTAGATCGTAGAGTGTGCTAACTATCTCTGATTAGTTTGACCTTTGCCCGTTTGGTGATAGCTTGAGTATATTTAGAAACCGGCACCAATATGTTGAGATCTCCGAGAGAGTGCAACGTTGCATCACGAACCGTTGTCCGTTTTCTGCTAAATACTCACGTTTCACTGGGTCTTGTAAAAGGTTGAGAACCCTATTCGCCAGTTCATTGGAATCTCCGACTTCGATTGAGTACCCTGTTTTAGCATTTTCTACGTAATCTGCCAAATCTCCAACTTTCGTCACAACCGGAACGGTTTTCATGGCCATAGCTTCCAGCATGGCGATTGAAACACTTTCAGACCTTGAGGTTAAAACAAAGAGTTTTGATTTCCCTAGAATAGCGCTGACATCACTACGCTGTCCCATAAATTCAATGTTCTGGCTGGTACCCAAGTCAGAGGAAAGTTGTTCAAGTCGTGACAATTCTGGTCCATCGCCAACAATACTGACCTTAATCCGTGGATGTGAGTGTAATAGTTCTGCGATTGCGTTTATCAGCGTGTCAATTTGTTTGATCTCAGCGAGACGTCCAACAAAAACGACATCAATCTCTCTTTCTGGCTGCATCAACTCAGGGGCAGGAAAGATACTACCCGTTAGAATCTCGAGCTGGTTTTCATATCCAAGATTCATTAAGTATTTTTTAACACTAGAGCCACGGACGAAAACAACGTCAAATTGGCGAATAACCGCTTTGCTGATGTTTTCAACCAGTAATGAATTGCCACCCAGTGCTTTTAACACACTGTTTTCGGCACCATACCCTCCACCTTCGATTTCGGTTATTCCGGAGGTTACTTGGTATGCCGCTTTGCTACCGAGTAGTCGAGCGCAAATAAGGGCGATCAATGCACAAGGGAAAATGTGATATCCCATGAAAAGGTCGGCGGGGTGCTTATAGCCCTGCCATAGCGTGTAAACAAACTTCGCACCTGCACGACTGAATGTTTTTTGCATCCAGAGCGGTGGGCAAGCATAAATCAGATTAGGCAAGCTGGAAACCGGCTCGTCGCATACGAGTCGAATTTCACCATAGTCTGATCTGGCCAGCGGTTCTATATGTGCCTTGAACCAGTTTGGATTGTCGATAGTGACGCAGACAATTACCCGGTTGACCGGTGTTTCATTCCTTTTTCTCTGATACCGCGGAAGCAGTGTAATCAATCGGGTGAAGGTGTAGATGCAAGAGAGAAATAGAATGGCGAATGTTCTTTTCATATCACTGTCCAAATAGCGATTGTGTTCGAGATGATGCGAACTATTTTGATAACTTTGAAAGGGGGTCAAGCAAGGTGTTGCTTTTGCATACGCAGGGATTCATACCAGGCTCGATAGTCTGAGAATATCATTTCATTACAAGACCGAGCCCAGGCAAGAAACTCATTGAGGTTGTTTTCGGATTGTTCGCTAAAGTTTTTGTTATGACCGATTGCAACGATTGGGACAGGATCGGTCTCGTCTTTAAACCGTTCCATATAACTTTCAGTTAATTGAATCATAGCCCAGGCGGGTAGTGTTGAAAAATCTAGCATAACGTTGCCGATACTTCTGATTTTTGAAAACTTGCCGATCAAGGATTGCGTACGATTATTTGGGCCTGCGTAGCTTCCTGTGCAATCGGCTGGAAAACTGTCGAAAGCTCTCGATTCCAGCAAAGCTCTAACATGTGCAGACTTTCCCAATTTGCCTGTTGTAATGGGAACCTCGACTGTGTGACCTTGTTCATCCTCAGTGCAAACATCGTCTGAAACGTTCCAAAAGGGTTTGTCAGGGCAGTTTCTAAAGTCGTACCAGTCACCTTTTGCATGATTGAACATGCCGGGTGCGGCGGTGGAATCGATAGTGACTCCGAATTCTCCCAGGCGCTGGAGGAGGTTTCCACTTGGCTGTATGGTCCATCCGCCTGCTCGGAATGCTCGTAGCGCAGGCGTATCCAAGCATTCTAGCTCATTGAGATAGTTATATGCGGTTGCAATGCTGCGCTGTTGATCGACATCCGAGAGATTTCCTACACGCCATTTCTCGAGTGCGAGAGTCCATTTACTTTCTTCCAGTTGTGCTTCAAGCCACTGTGGATGAAGATGCATCTCGAGCCTGTGGTTGCTCGATGAAAGTGAAGCGAGTTGTTGCTCAATTAAGTGGTAAGAATCAAGCAGGTTGCAAGGTGGCTGATGCTTGAAACAGGAAAATTCAAGAGCTTCGACAAACAAGCTAAGACATGCATTGTGAGATTCGACGATGGAGCGACACCGATCTGTTGGTTCAATGAGACACTTGTCGATGCACCCTGATCCATCTCCAAACAGCTCGTAGTCCAAACTTAGAATCAGGTGGTACTTTTTCACTTTCAACTTTTCCTATTTTACTTGCGGTTGGTTAAGAATGACATAGAATCGGTCATCTTACTTTTTACCTGTTTGACTGTGGAATGAATAAGATTTGAGTTTACCTCAAAACTAACATGGTCGAAATGGAGTAGTGAAGCACACGAGATTTTAGTGGCAAATGAGTGAATGTGAATAAGATAACTTTAGAGGTGATTGAAGACTGGGATAAGTTAAGCCTAATAGCACCGGAGTGGGACGACTTGTTGGTCCGTGCAGAAGGCGCTGATTTTTTCGTCTCCTGGGAGTGGGTAGATGCATGGTATAGAGCTGGGAACAGACCCTCAATTTATGTCATTGTGCTACGAGATGATGATCAACGTCTCATTGCCCTTGCGCCGCTCTACATTTCGTCTTTGAAATTGTTTGGGTTGTTATCATATCGATGCTTGAGGTTGCTGGGAGATAGGCATTCAGGTGCTGAGTATCAGTGCCTGATTGGAGATCGTTCGTTCACTAGTGAATGTTATGACCTGATTCTAAAACATCTAAGCCAGCAAGCTGGTGACTGGGATGTCATCTGGTTGTTGAAACTGCCAACCTGGCAGAATAATGAACGCACTTTTCTTCAGTGTGTAGAGAATAGCAAACTCGAGTTCTATGGCAGGAATGTAGAGTTTGCTTACCTGAAGCTGCCTCAAACGGTAGACGCTTTCTGGCTATCACAATCCAGGTCCAGTCGAGCAAATAAGCAGAGAACCGAGAATCGAATCCCTGAAGATAACAATATCTCACTAGTCGATTCCCGGGATTCATCCATGCCAATTTACTCCCAGATTGAAACGCTATTCGAGTTACACCAAAAACGTTGGCAGATGACTGGTCGTGACGGTGCCTTTGTGCGTCGACCGGCATTGACTCTTTTTTTTAGATATTTCATTCCCCTGGCACTGGAGAGGAGTTGGTTGCGGTTATATATTCTGGAAGCAAATGGCGAATCTGTTGCTGTTCAAATGGGGCTGGTTTTCAACAAAGTTTTTTACGTCATCCAGGAAGGATTTGATCCGGGATACATTGAGGGAATAGGCAACTTACTGAGAGCTCGAGTGATAGAAGAGTGCATTCGCGAGGGTCTGTCAGAATACGATTTTCTTGAAGGTTACACTGAGCATAAACGTCGCTGGGGTGCTAAAATGCGTGTCGGCCAGGATGTACTAATCTGGAATGGTAATTTGAGGAATTTTGTCTTTCGTTGGCGTAAGCTATGGCCAAGCGGAAGGTTCTTGAAACAGGTGGATTAAGTTGGAGCTAATGTCCAAAGCGTTCAAGGGTTTCTCGCTGATCTTTCTACAAGTTATATTTATTTTTATAGGAAACTAGCATGTCTGATACGGTATTGGTTACCGGAGCCGGGGGCTTTATTGGTAGCCATCTCGTTGAATTGCTCGTGAACGAGGGTTACAAAGTTCGAGCATACATACATTATAATGCGAATGATAATTGGTTTAACCTGAATTATTTGTCAGAAGAGAAACTCAGCGCTGTGGAGGTTATATCCGGCGATATTGCTGATGCTTTTTCGGTTAGGAATGCAGTAGAGGGGTGCAAATACGTGTTTCATCTTGCCGCCCTGATCGGGATTCCTTATTCATATCGTGCACCGGGCTCCTACGTGAGTACAAATATCAACGGTACCCTGAACGTAGTCGAAGCATGTCGTAGTTGTGGGGTCGATAGATTGCTTCATACCTCAACTAGTGAGACTTATGGTTCTGCACAGTATGTTCCTATCGACGAGAAGCACCCTCTGGTGGGGCAATCTCCATATTCAGCGAGCAAAATTGGGGCGGATAAAATTGCGGAGAGTTATTGGCTCAGCTTTGAAACACCTGTGACCGTCGTACGCCCATTTAATACGTTTGGACCTCGTCAGAGTGGTCGCGCCATTATTCCAACCATCATTTCTCAGGCACTCGCGAATGGTTCTCTCAAGTTGGGTAGCCTTGATCCAGTGCGCGACTTGACCTTTGTGACAGATACCGCACGAGGGTTTCTTGCAGCCGCAAGATCAGAAAAAGTAATAGGGCAAACTGTGAATCTGGGAGTTGGCAAAGGGGTAACTATCGGTGATCTTGTCGATCTTATCGCCGGCCTGCTCGGCCAGGAATTACCTGTAGAAGTAGAAGGTCAGCGCATCAGGCCCGCAAACAGTGAAGTTCGTGAACTGATAAGTAACAATGCAAAAGCAAGAGAATTGATGGCCTGGGAACCCGAAGTAAAACTCAGAGAGGGTTTGTCGCAAACAATTGATTTTATTCGGGATAACCTCGATAAGTTTAAAACTGATACTTATGGTGTCTAGGGAATTTTGATGGTGAGTAATAATGAGGATCTGGATAACACAAGAGTAGTTATTCTTGCAGGTGGCAAGGGGACGCGCCTTCGTCCTTTGACTGTGGTGTTTCCCAAACCTTTGGTGCCAATCGGTGAAATGCCCATATTAGAGATTCTTCTCACTAAGCTTAAGAATCACGGACTAACAAATGCGGTGATATCCACTGGATACCTCGCTGAGTTGATCCGCGCGATTTTTGGAGATGGCAAAAAATATGGAATGAACTTGTCATACGTGCACGAAGAGTCCCCGTTGGGAACGGCAGGTTCTCTCAGTCTTCTTGAGCAAGATGCCGAAAACTATATCGTTATGAACGGTGACCTCCTGACGACGCTGAATTTCGGCAAAATGATAGCATTTCACCAGACTGAAGATGCGGACGTTACTATCGGTATTCATCGACGTGAAGTTAAGATTGATTTTGGTGTTGTCGAGACACAAGACGGGCAGTTCCATGGTTTCAAGGAAAAACCTACGATGAATTATGATGTCAGTATGGGGGTAAATGTACTTTCCAAGCGTGTGCTGGAATATGTTAAGTCTGATACCTTTTTTGATATGCCTGATCTGATATTGAAGGTACATGAAAATGGTGGAAAGGTTGCTTGTTTCAATGAAGATTGCTACTGGCTCGATATAGGTCGCATGGATGACTATGCTCAGGCTCAAGCTGATTTTATTGAGAACCAGTCGCTTTTTCTTGGTCAATAATTGTGGCGTTAGGGAACATTTGGGTTACTGGCTATCGTGGGTTTACGGGAACTCATATGCTTCAGTTGATTGGAGAAGTCGCTCCCGATGCTACTGTGATTGGTCTCGGTCGGTCGGTCAGTGATGAAACTGATGTTGATGTTTGCTTTACACTGGACCTAAACAATTTAGATCAGGTTCGAAGGTGTGCAATAGATTATCCACCTGATTATGTTATCCACCTCGCTGGTGCTATGCCGCCAGGTTCTGAAGAGCAGATGTGGTTAGATAACGTTGCGGCCACCTTCAGTCTGTTGTCAGGAGTCTTTCTCGCTGGAAGTAAGCGCCCGAGAGTTCTCATGGTCGGCTCTGCGGCTGAATACCTCGTTTGCGAATCAGGAGATTACTGTGAGAGTTTGCCAACCGGAGGGCAATCACCGTACGGCAAATCAAAGTCTACTCAAATCGATTTGGCCTTGCTAGAGGCTAAAGCGTTGGGAATTGATTTGGTCGTAGCCAGACCATTTAACCTTATTGGCCCCGGATTGTCTGAAAATCTCTTTCTCGGAAAAGTCTGCCAACAACTTAGGCAAGGGGTAGCGACTCTCAACCTGGGCCGGATCGATTCTGAAAGAGACTTTGTAGATATTCGAGATGCAGTGATAGCTTACTGGAAAATATTGATGTGCGGCCGACCAGGACAGGTTTATAACGTCTCTACAGGTGTTGCGACGCGCATTGAAACTGTACTTGATATTGCAATCCAGTACTCAGGGAGACCGATTCAGATCAACGCTGACACGGGGTTTACTAAAAAGGGAGATTTTGATCGTAGTTGCGGTGACAACACGCGTATCTCCAAAGAGCTAGGCTGGTCAGCTACGTACTCGCTTGAAGAGTCGATAAAAGATATGTTGGAGTTTGATTAATTGGAATTTAAACATGATATCTGTATTGTCGGTCTGAAGTGTTTGGACTTGTTAGTGGAAGCTGAAACGCCGAAATACCTTGGTGGTATAGAGAGGGTATTGGTTGCGCTGGCAAAGGGCTTAGTGGATCACGGTAAAAAAGTTGCATTTGTGACTTTCAATGAAGGTCTGCCCTTGGGTGCGAAAGTCCACGGAATTACCGTATATCAAGCGTATTCGGTTAATACCGGGATTAAGGGTGTCAGGTTTTTTCACCCGAAGGCAACTTCAATTTATCGTGCGATGTCTATGGCTGATGCTGAATACTATCTTCAAATGGGTGCCGGTACAGAAACAGCGGTAACTGCAGCAATAGCGCAGTTCTGCCTAAAGGGCCGGCGAAAGTTTTTTTATTGTGTTGGCAGTGACAGTGACTGTCAGCGTAACCCCTCCTTGATAGAAAGTAGTTTTGAAAAGTCGCTGTACAAATGGGGTTTGAGGCACGCAGATTTGGTCGTTTCACAAACCGAGACTCAAAAAGAATTACTGATTCAGAATTCAGATCTTGGGTCCGTAGTTATCCCCATGCCTTACCAGTCAGAAGAAAAAGACCTGCCCGCGCTCGATTTGCAGCCGCAGTACCACGCAGAGTTTCTTTGGATTGGCAGGATAATGCGCGAGAAACGTCTTGAAATGTATTTGGATCTGGCGAGAGCTAACGGTAACTACCATTTTAACGTCGTTGGAAACCCGAACGTAAGCTCAAGTTATGCCACGGATCTGCTTGAAGAAGCTAAAGCTATCAGCAATGTGACGGTTCATGGACTGGTAAGCGAAGACAAGCTGAATCAACTGTACCGTACGTGTAAAGTGCTTTTCTGTACGTCCGAGATTGAAGGGTTTCCCACTACGTTTCTTGAAGCTTGGAGTCAGAAAATGCCTATCATAACCACTTTTGACCCGGACGGTGTAGTGGAAACGGGTTCCCTAGGTTGTGTTGTCACTAGTTTGGCTGAGTTGAATCAAGCATTAGAAACTGTAATGGCGGAATCAGCCCACTACCACCGGTTGTCAAGAAACTGTTACGAATTTTACAACGCTAACTATACGATAGCTGCAGTTGTGCCGAAGTATCTTGCTAAAATGAGAGAGCTTTCCAACAGTTAGACCACGGTTATTTCGGGTTTCAGTAAGTAAAACCTCTTAACAACTGATACAAAATTTCTTCTTCTTTCGTGCCTTTCGGAAATGAGACGCGCTTCAATTTGAATAGGTCTGCACCAACTTTGTTTGTACCGGCTCGTCCTGTAAATGCTGACTTATATCCACATTCTTCTACTAGTTTGGCTGTTGCGTCATTGAAGTTGCCATTCGGATAACAAAAGAAATCACACTCTGTCTTACTTGCATTTGCCAGCGTAGCCTTTGAATCTAACAGTTCCTTGCGTAAATCTGTTTCGGAAACGTAATCTACTCGGACGTGGTTTACTGTGTGACTACCAATAGTGGCATCCGGTGGCAACGCATTTAACTGGTCCTCGGTCACAACAGAGCTCCATTTATCCTGCGATGATCCCCGAAGGAGAGATTTTCGTGTGGACGTTTCGAGTTCCTGCGCTAGGCGTTCCATAGACGATATGAGGTGATAGTCATCAATGTGAGCTTTGCCAGCGGAATCCCTAAACTCCTTGAAGGAGCTTGCCATTTCAGTCAGGTCATTGAGAACAATGCTTTTCTCTACCCCCGCGGTCTTCAGCGTATGTTGATTTTTTCCGAGCTGTTGTAGTGAATAGTCCAGTCGGTCAACCCAGAAAGGTTGTTGTTCTCTCATCATCCGTGTCACGACGAAAAAATTGAACGGTACATTGTACTTTTGCAGTATCGGTAGCGCTTCTGACACATTGTTCTCATAACCGTCGTCAAAGGTAAGAACCATGGAATATGGTTTGAATGGTGTTCGGCCGCTGAGCATATCTGTTGCATCAGCCAGAGAAAGAAACGTGTAGTATCTCGACAAAATCCTCAACACTATGTCAAGGCGATCTATCGAGCATCTGGGCCATGTTGGTGTCCAGAAGTCTTCCTCGGTGGAATTGCTTGTACCATGTAATGTCAATACAGGGATTGTGTTTCTATATAGGTAGGGGATTCTCTTAATCAGCCCTGTCGAAGAAAGTAGCGATATCAACAACTTTCTTACCGGGTTCATCGCTGTTGCTTTCATCGTAGTGGTCAACAGGTACCTCCAGTAAAGGAGCAAATAGATAAACCCATACACAGCCGTGTTAATGAGGGCGCCCAATGCACCGGGTTGGAACCAGTGGTCGAATAAAAACAACTGCGTTGTAGCTAGTGTGGCTATTAAAGATACTTTACCAAATGCATCGCGAATGTACTCATTCGCACTTATTCCCAATTTTCCACAGGCGTAAAATGGTATCACGATGCCATTAACGATGGTCAGTGGCACCACAATCGCGCACACGAACCCGGTAATGGATGGTTGCGTCAGAATTACCGTGGCAATGGAGATGATGTAAAGTGTAATCGTTAAAGAGATCGAGATTGCAGCTGCCCGTCCATGAAGGTCCAGACCGACAAGAACTCTGATAATTGCGGATTGGGATATCGGTAGGCAGTAACCTACAGCCAATATAGTGATTATGGTTGTGTTTACAAAATCACTGCCCATCCAAAGTTCGATAATTTTTCCGCCGTAAAGTGTAAAGAGAACAACAATAGGAAGTGTGAATGCAAATCCAAATCTGGCGCTGGTAATCGCAAATTTTTTGAGTTCTTGCCGGTTTCCGAGCGCATCAATGGAACCCGCCATTGGTGTCAAAATAAAGGTGAATCGCGAGAGAAAATTCTCCATGTGCCTCATCAGGGCTACGGGCCGTGCAAGGATTGCCAGTGCTACTGGACCCAGATATGCCATTACCAAAAGGTAGCTACTTTGAATCACCACCACAGGGGAAATACTTAAGACGATAGACTTTCCACCGAAGATGAAAATTGTTCTTGCGAAATCAATAGAGACATTTCGAAAATGAAAGGCCGACTCAGGACAAATTCGATTTGCAATAATTGTCCGAATGACTCCCTGAACGATCGTCATAATCACATAAGTCAGGCTGAGCTGTACTAGTCCGTACCCTTGAAGCAAACAGAAAATCATAATTACTACAGTGACAAAATAGCAACCGGCATTTAGTCCATTAAATATGTCCCAGCGATGGCAGCCCGTAAGAATCCCTCTGGATGTGTCGAAGAGAAATTGAAATGCAAGGCTGGCACCGAGTAGGAAAACTACCAGCTGCATCATGCCAATATCCTTGTCCAGATTCTCCGGTAGAAAATTTGGCACTAGCAGAGCAACGCCAGCAGATATTATTAAAACGAGAAAACATAGTGCGATCTGAATCACAAGGACGGTTGAAGCCGCTATGCTGACTTCACGACTTTCTCCCTTTGCTCTATGAGTTGCCACGTATCTGTTAAGTGAGGAACCAATTCCGAGAGCTGAGAAAGAAATGTAGTTGACCAGCGACCAGCCGAAGTCCCAGATTCCCAGTTGAGCTGGTCCGAGGTTGTCGTCGATCAAATGGGGTAGTAAAAAACCGGCAATAAAAAAAACAATGTAACTAAGCCAACTGGTCATGACGTTTGTTACGAGGCGTGACTGACCTGTCAGGACATCTTGCTCAGCCACGATAGCCAATCTCCGAATTGAGTGAACCACCTGTTTTTTCAAAAGCCTCTATATCACTCTCTGAGAGCTCGGTTCTCCACTTTTCATCGAGACGAATTTGGGACATGTCTCTTAGCCGCATTTCGTTTCCAAGGATATGTTGTATTGGTACTCCTGTTTGTCTCGCCTCGGTGAGTTTAGTGGGTAATCCCGCGAATTCCTCGATCTTTTGCAATGTGAGATCCGTTTCGTTACAGAGATCCTCATAGCGAATCTGCAAGAGATTTTCAGCAGGTAAATAGGACTCGAATCTGACCATTTCTTTAATTTTTTCTTTCCAATGATTGGTTGCGTCTGTGCAGCTTTTCGCATTGTGTTTCATATCGGAATTCACGATTCCACGCCCATCACGGATTAAGCTGATAACCCGCAGGTCCCAAATGTCCGAATTGTAAAAGTACAATGCTCGGAGAGGGTCTTTGGACTCATCGAGAAAAGTACTCCCGTCCTGCAAACCACAAGCTACATTGATGATAGCTTCATTCTTGCCGAGTGCTGTCGACAACGCTTGCTTTACCGGTGGAACACAAAAGATTGCAGCGCGACGAATCGATTCAAGAAAACGCCCTTTTACGAGGGGTCTCAAAACCCGGTTCGCGATCAGGTTCTTTGAAGTGATGCGGGTCTCCCAATTATAAATATCGAACGCAATGTTTTGAGATTCCAGTTGCCTGACAACTTCAGACCAAAACTTACACTCGCGTAACAATGCACCGCAAGAGCATAAATAGTCAGCCTCATTTCCATGCTCCGAGGACTTCAGCTCTCCAACTGTTGCAATATCGGGATGGGCCGCGAGCAAACGTGTCAGCAAAGTTGAACCTGAATAGCTTGGAGACATGATGTAAAGGAGTTGTCTCTTGTTCGTCATCGGTTTTCTCTTTCTAGGTGGTGAGTTGTCAGACAGTATTAGTCAGCGAAAATGGAATTGTGATAGATCTCTGACAGAGCAGTGATCATGGAGCTGTTAGAGAATTTTTCGAGGACGTATTGTCTCGCTTCCCGACCGAATTCGTCCCGGATTGTTTCATGTGACAAAAGGTAATCAATCTTTTTGCTGAATTCCTCTACGTTGTTAAGTGACACGATATACCCCATTTTTTCCGTCAAAATCACTTGGCGATTGTCAGAGACATCTGTTGCAATCACTGGTACACCACTCGCGAGGGATTCCAGCGCGACATTTGGCGTGCCTTCAAACAAAGACGGAACCAGCGTGATGTCACAGACATTGTAGAGCTCAGCAACATCCTCTCGTTTCCCAAGTAACAAACAATACTGCGCTAGCCCTAGTTGGATTATTTGATTCTTGATTCCGGAGTAGTAATCCTGACTCTCCGCGTCACCTTCTTCAACGGGACCGCCAACCATCATCACCCTAAAGTCAGATCGGGATTTTGCGAGTGCCGCAATAGTTTCGAGCAGGTATTGGTGGTTTTTCTGAGGTTTGAAGCTACCAAACATGCCGAGGACAAAACAGTTTGAAGGAAGTTTTAAGGCTGCTTTTAACTCGCTCCTGTACGCTGGTGCAAACCTTTCAGTGTCGACACCGTTATAAACAACGCGATATTTCGACTCGGCCAAACCAAAAGTATCAAGGTTGTACTGCATGCCGGTTTTTGAGTTGGCAATACAAAAATCTACCAGTTTCTTTGTCAGGCGGTAGGCTAGAAGCTGAACCTTACTATAGCTGTGTACCGTGTTACGCTCGGAGCCAATCACTACTTTCGTCCGGGCAATCAGCCCGGCAAGTCGCGAAGCAATTTCTGCGTCGAACAAGAAGCCGTGTACTATATCGATTTTAAGATCCTTTAGTAGTCGGGCTAGCCTTGGAACTACGCTAATATCATATTGACTGTTCTTCGAAACGATATGGAGTTGGGTGTCCCTGTGCTTCAAAAAGCCAGCAAGAGGCACATGCTTAGAAAGAGAACATATATGTAAGTCAAAGCGTGCCTGATCAATATTGTTGGCAATCTCAATAACCTGACGTTCAGCACCGCCGTGCCCTAGATTGCTAATGACGATAAGTACTCGCAGCCGCTTGGAATTGTTCATGGTTTTCATGCTAGCTCAGTAGTTCAGTTAGATCGAGTATTGGCGACACCATTGTTCAAGCCACAATAGCGTCCAGATTCTTTTGCTGAGGTCTCTGTGACCTTCACTATGTTGATCTATTAACCTGCTAACTTCTTTTCTGTCCAAATACTGGTGAATTCTGGAGTCGGATGAGTCAAGCATCTCTCTTGAGAAGTTCTTGAGTGAATCCTTTAACCAGTATTTCAGGGGTAATCCAAAACCTTTTTTGGGCCTGGTCATGATTTCGTTTGGCACTTTCCCTTTCAAAACCTCTTTGATAATGTGCTTTTGAATGCCATTTTGGTTCTTAAACGAAAACGGTAACTGGTTTGCAAATTCTACTATTCGATGATCCAAAAAAGGCACCCTGACTTCAAGGCTATGCCACATTGAATTCCGGTCTACTTTGACAAGAATATCGTCCGGTAAATAGGTTCGTTGATCAGCTAACATTCTGCTGGAGATTTCATCCAGGTCTGTACCTTCAAAATATGGTTTGAACAGTTCGACGGAATCCTGTGCTAGATGCTTGTGTTCTTCGTTGTACAGATTCATTCGTTCGAAGAAATCGAATGGACCAACCATTCGTTGCCATCTGCGGGAGCCTGTTTCAGCTGCTCGCCTCATCCTCCCCTTACCAGGAAATGAGTTCGGTAGGAGGTTGGCTGAACCATTGAACAATGTCTGTCGGAGCGCGTTAGGAATAGTTTCGAAACACTTTTCCATTGGTTCGCGATTGTATCTTGAGTAGCCGCAGAAGAGTTCATCACCCGCGTCTCCTGAAATGCATACTTTTACGTTCTTGGCGGCAGAACCGGTTACATAGTAGGTGGGAATTGCTGACGGGTCGGAGAAAGGTTCATCAAACTGCGTAACAAGTTTTGGGAACAAGTCTGGATCGAGGTTCTCCATAAAAATTTCATGGTGATTAGTTCCATAGCGATCGGCAACCATCTTGGCATACTTCAGTTCGTCATAGTCTTGTTCCGTAAAGCCGACAGAAAATGTCTGTAGTTGGCTTTCTGACTCTTCAGCAGCAAGCGCAACAATCAAACTAGAGTCAATTCCGCCGCTCAGGAATGCGCCGACAGGGACATCGCTGCGCAATCTGAGGCGTATGGAGTCGCGGATTAGCAACTCCAGTTCGTCGCGAACGACCTCGAAAGGTCGTTTATCTGTACCTGTTAGCTCGGGTAATGACCAGTATCTGTGGAGGTTGAGCGAGTTGTTTTCCAGAGTTAACGAGTTTGCGGCTGGAAGTTTCCTTATACCTTTGTAAATACAGTATGGTTCTGGCACATAGCCGTAACTCAAATACATTTCCAAAACTTCAAGGTCCAGTTCGGGCCTACATTCTGGATGACTAAGCAGTGCTTTTAGTTCGCTGCCAAAGATCAGCGTTTGATTGTTGTAGGCGTAGTACAGTGGCTTTTCGCCAAGCCTGTCCCGTGAGATAAACAGGCGATCCTTGTTTGCATCCCATATAGCGAATGCAAACATCCCGTTAAGTTTCTTTACGCAATCGATACCATGTTCTTCATAAAGGTGAACGATGACTTCCGTGTCTGATGATGTGCGGAACCGGTGACCGCGGCGGATGAGGTCCTCTCGAAGTTCACGATAGTTATAAATCTCACCATTGAAGACGATACAGATAGACTGATCTTCATTAAATATAGGTTGATCTCCGCCACCGAGATCGATAATACTGAGACGACGATGCCCCAGCGCAATGCTGTCGGCAACAAAAACTCCCTCACCATCCGGGCCACGATGCTCAATAACATTTGACATCGTAGTAACTTGGCTGCGCAATTCTTCAGGACTTGTGTTGGCTGTATGGATACCGCATATTCCGCACATGCTTAATTTCTCATGAATGGGTAGAGCTGAGTGAGATCAGGATATCGGTAAGTTGTAGTAGCTTACGTACCAGTCGACAAAATTCTTGATACCAGTCTCAATTGTTGTATTTGGTTTAAACCCGACATCGTCAATTAGTGCCTGTACATCAGCATACGTGTCAGGTACGTCACCAGGCTGGAGCGGTTTCAAATTTTTCTCAACGGTTTTTCCGAGGTGTTTTTCCAGGGTGCCAATATAATCCATCAGTTCGACTGGACTACTGTTGCCGATATTGTAGACTCGCCAGGGGGCCATGCTGGTCCCTGGATCCGGTGTCTTTCCAGACCAAGCGTCATTGGACTCAGCGGTGTGGTCCAGCGTCCGAATAACACCTTCCACAATGTCATCAATATAGGTGAAGTCACGTTTGTGTTTTCCGTAATTGAATACATCGATCGACTTACCTGTACGAATTGCATCTGTAAACAGGAAAAGTGCCATGTCAGGTCTTCCCCAGGGGCCGTAAACAGTAAAGAACCTTAAACCTGTTGTTGGCAGGCCAAATAAGTTGCTGTACGAGTGAGCCATGAGCTCGTTTGATTTCTTTGAAGCTGCATACAATGATAAGGGATGATCAATGTTGTCATGAACAGAAAACGGTAGCGTTTCATTGGCGCCATAGACAGAACTGGAAGAGGCGTAAACCAGATGTTTTACATCGTTGTGACGGCAACCCTCAAGAATGTTGATAAACCCGACTATGTTGCTATCGATATAAGCATGCGGATTAATAGAGCCGTATCGGACACCAGCTTGTGCTGCCAGATTTACTACGCCATCAAACCTGTGCTCTGAAAATAGAGTTTCAATTCCAGATCTGTCTGCCAGGTCCAGTTTAAGGAAAGTAAAACTTCCAGCGTTTGGCAGTTTCTGAATTTCTGCGAGGCGTGCTTCTTTTAACGTGACGTCATAATAGTCGTTCAGATTGTCTATTCCGACGACCGTATCTCCTCGGTTTAAAAGGTAACAGCTTGTGTGAAAGCCAATAAAGCCCGCCGCACCGGTAACTAATACTTTCATTCTGTGCTCCTATAGTCTGCCATCGGCTTCACCCGTTTCAAACATGTGTTTTACCTCATAAAAGATATGGTTGGGATGTCCGAATGCTCTGATATCCGTTGCTGCATACGATTTGAATTCGTCGTGCGGTACAGCTAGGACTATTGCGTGGTAAGGTTTTCCGTTCGGAGATTCGACAAGGTCAATCCCATATTCTCGCTTAACCTCGGCGGGATCAACACGGGGGTCATAAACATCAACATTTGCACTGTAAGATTCCAGCTCGCTTACAATATCGGTTACTCTAGTGTTTCTAATGTCGGGGCAATTTTCTTTGAACGACAAACCTAGTACCAGCACATCAGCATCTGCGATATGTATGCGTTTCTTAATCATTAGTTTTATCACTTCCGAAACAACATATTCACCCATAGTGTCGTTTATTCTGCGACCTGCGAGGATGACCTGGGGCAAGTAGCCGATCTCCTGCGCTTTATGAGTTAGGTAGTATGGATCTACACCGATGCAATGGCCGCCAACAAGTCCAGGTGTAAAATTCAGGAAATTCCATTTTGTACCCGCTGCAGCCAGCACTGATTGAGTATCAATATCCAACTTGTTGAAGATGATAGAGAGTTCATTAATCAGTGCAATATTCAGATCGCGCTGGGTATTTTCGATTACCTTTGCTGCTTCTGCAACTTTGATGCTTTGAGCGAGGTGTGTTCCTGCTTGTATAATGACTTTGTAAATATTATCGATAAATATAGCGGCTTCAGGTGTTGAGCCCGAAGTGATTTTCATAATGCTCGGTAGTCTGTGCTCTTTGTCTCCGGGGTTGATTCGCTCAGGGCTATAACCTGCGTGAAAATCAGAATTCAGAATCAGACCAGACGCTTTTTCAAGGGTGGGGATGCATACTTCCTCAGTCGCACCAGGATAAACCGTTGACTCATAAACTACGATATCTCCTTTACTTAACACCTGCCCGATTGTTTGGGATGCCGAAATTAGAGGGTTTAGGTTCGGGCGTTTACTGTCGTCGATTGGGGTGGGAACAGTGACAATATAGAAGTTCGCATCTGATA
>ERZ1047985.1436-NODE-1436-length-16379-cov-5.193457_pt1 | contig 16379 bp, 16 predicted proteins | sample MGYA00383097_ERZ1047985 | MGnify/ENA primary metagenome ERZ1047985 (study PRJEB29581, sample SAMEA5548367) | metagenome | biome: marine; feature: coastal; material: water | depth 50 m | study: Short-term variability in the microbial, nano- and picoplankton...
TAGAGAAAATAGGGTAGAATTACGCGATTGTTTTTTTGTATAAACAAAACTTTGTTTGCAACGGCGCAGACTGCTTAACAATGACTGTTATTAATTAACCAATTTAAAAATAGGAGAAACTATGTCTGCACAAGATGTAATGAAGATAATTAAAGACAATGCAGTAAAATTCGTTGATTTTCGTTTTACCGACACTAAAGGTAAAGAACAGCACGTTAGTGTCCCTGCACACACAATTGACGCTGAAAAATTAGAGGAAGGACAAATGTTTGATGGTTCTTCAATCGCTGGTTGGAAGCCAATTAATGAGTCTGATATGATTATGAAGCCGGATACAACAACGGCAATTTTAGACCCATTTACTGAAGAATCCACTTTAAATATTACTTGCGACATCATTGAATCAAATGACATGCAAGGCTATGAAAAAGACCCTCGCTCTATTGCTAAACGCGCTGAAGCTTATTTAAATGAAACAGGGATTGGCGATACTGCTTATTTTGGTAACGAGCCAGAATTTTTTGTTTTTGACAGTGTTAAATGGGACACTGGATTTGGCTTAGGCAAAGCTTTCTATGAAATTCATTCTGAAGAGGCGGACTGGGAATCTGGTACCGACCTTGAGGGTGGCAACAGAGGTCACCGTCCTAGAATTAAAGGCGGATATTTCCCAGTACCACCAGTAGATTCATTACACGACTTGCGTGCACAAATGTGTTTAGCCATTGAAGAAATGGGTGTTACCACTGAAGTACATCACCACGAAGTAGGTACAGCGGGTCAATGTGAGATTGGCGCATTATTTAACACCATGGTTAAAAAAGCCGATGAAACACAGATTCTTAAGTACTGTATTCACAATGTGGCACATATCTATGGCAAGACAGCAACTTTTATGCCTAAACCAATTGCGGTTGATAATGGTAATGGTATGCACGTTCACCAGTCAATTGCTAAGGACGGAAAAAACTTATTTGATGGCGACGAGTATGGCAACCTAAGTCAAACAGCGCTTTACTATATTGGTGGCATTATCAAACATGCGCGTGCATTAAACGCATTCACAAACTCTTCTACAAACTCTTATAAGCGTTTGGTTCCAGGTTTTGAAGCGCCAGAAATGTTGGCTTATTCTGCTAAGAACCGTTCTGCTGCAATTCGCATTCCTTTTGTAACCAATCCAAAAGGTCGTCGTATTGAAGTGCGTTTCCCTGATCCAACAGCTAACCCATACTTAGCGTTTGCAGCAATGCTAATGGCTGGACTTGATGGTATTAAAAATAAGATTGATCCAGGTAAACCAGGTGATGAAGACTTGTATGAATTAAGTGAAAAAGAGAAAGCGGCCATTCCTAAGGTTTGCGCCTCATTACAAGATGCGTTAGAAGCGCTTGACAAAGACCGTGAGTTTTTGAAAGCGGGCGGCGTATTCACTGACAATGTTATTGATTCGTTTATCGACCTTAAGATGGAAGAAGTAACAGCGCTACGTGCTGCGCCTCATCCGGTAGAGTTTGACATGTATTACAGCGTGTAATACGGGTTAAATCATCATGCGAAAAGCCGTGATTACCACGGCTTTTTTAATGCCTAATTGAAAAGCGCTTAGGTTAAAATGCCAACATCTTTTATACTTGATTTAAATGATACAAATGACAACACAACTTAGACACGACTGGCAAATGAAAGAAATTCAAAATTTATTTGCAATGCCTTTTAATGATTTATTATTTGAAGCACACAGTATTCACCGTCAAAATTTTGATCCAAATAAGGTACAGGTTTCCTCACTGTTAAACATCAAAACGGGGGCTTGCCCTGAGGATTGCTCGTATTGTTCCCAATCGGCAAAGTACGATTCTGGTCTAGAGCGTGAAAGATTGATGCAAGTTGAACAAGTAAAGACAGCTGCTAAAAAAGCCAAAGAATTAGGCTCTGAACGCTTTTGTATGGGTGCTGCTTGGCGCAATCCAACGGACAAATCTCTGGATGTTGTGATTGACATGATTAAAGAAGTTAAAGACCTTGGTATGGAATCTTGCGTTACATTGGGTATGCTTACGGATAAACAGGCGAAACGTTTGAAGGACGCAGGATTGGATTATTACAACCATAATATTGACACTTCAAAAGAACATTACAAAAATGTGATTACCACACGGGAGTTTCAAGACCGTTTGGACACTATTGAGCATGTACAAGAGGCAGGTATCAATGTTTGTAGTGGCGGTATTTTGGGGCTTGGCGAGAGTGTTGAAGACAGAGCGTCTATGCTGCAAACGTTAGCAAATATGGACACACACCCAAATTCAGTCCCTATCAATTTATTGGTTCCAGTGCCTGGTACACCCTTTGAAGCCATGGACAAACCCAGCGATATTGATTTTGTTCGCACCATTGCCGTTGCTAGAATCCTAATGCCAAAATCGGTCGTACGTTTGAGCGCTGGTAGAACAGACATGAGTGAGACAATGCAAGCAATGTGCTTTTTTGCAGGCGCAAACTCAGTTTTTTATGGCGATGAATTGTTGACCACGCCAAACGTGATTCAAAGTCAAGATGAGGCTTTATTCAAAAATTTAGGCATCAATATGCATCAACATCATTAGTGTGAAACTGTTTTATTAAAGGTCTCTAAAGGTTTAGCAAATAATGACTAATTTCTTGAGCTGCATTTGGCTTTGCCAGTTTTAAGGCATTTTCAGACATTTTTTCAATAGTTTCCTGATTAAGATTTTGCAGGACTTTGCTTAGGCTTTGCGCATTAAAATCTTTTTGTTCAATAAGTATTGCGGCATTGTTGTCTGCCAAAATTTTCCCGTTATAGAATTGATGGTTGTCAATTGCATGTGGCAAAGGAACCAGGATACTTGGTTTGGCGGATAGCATTAACTCTGATACCGTCATCGCACCTGCACGACACAAAACCACATCCGCCCATGCATAAGCCTGTGCCATATCGTCAATAAAGGGGGTTATTTTTGCCTTTTTATTGCTATATTGAGCGCTAACACTGTCTAAGTGCTGTTTGCCAGTTTGATGCCAAATATTAATGTCAAGTGTGAGTTTACTAACAACGTCATTGATGGGTTTGGACCCCAAGCTGCCACCAACAATCAACAAATTAAGTTTTTTGTTGCTTGACTTTTTATTTTTGGGTGTAAATAATATTGGATTACCCGAAGTAATGGCAGAATTAAATGCACCATCAAAAGCTTGAAAGGTTTGAGTGGCAAGTTTAGATAGTATTTTATTGGTTGTACCAGCAATGGCGTTTTGCTCGTGAACCACTAAAGGAATACGCAATAACCAAGCCACAACACCGCCAAGCCCTGAAGCAAAACCACCCATGCCTAATACAACATCTGGTTTAATGCGAAAAAATATTTTAAACGTTTGTATGAAGGCGAATGACAACAAAAAAGGCGCTTTAATCAATGTCAATAAACTTTTGCCACGCAAGCCAACAGCACTAACGCTGTGGAGTTGAATATTGTGCTTGGGCACCAGTGTATTTTCCATGCCATGCTTTGAGCCTAGCCATTCAACATTAACAGGCTGTGTATCAAGTTCTTTAGCAATCGCCAAACCAGGAAATATATGACCACCAGTACCACCTGCCATAATTAAGATAGTTTTATTCATATTTGTGCAAAAGCCTCACTCATTAAACATAGGTTTTTCGTTTACTGTAATCTGCTCTATTTTCCATGTCTATTCTTAGTAATAGGGCGAGCGCAATAATGGTAAAAACCATGCTACTGCCACCATAACTAATGAGTGGCAAAGTAAATCCTTTAATTGGCATCAAGCCAATATTCATGGCAATATTAACACTAATTTGCATAGAGAACCATGAACAAATACCATAGGCAACATAATAACTGTATTTTTTACCATTTCTAGAGGCTTTGGCAGCAATCCTAAAGCCCTTGGTTAGTATATAAACAAAACTGAATAAAATAAACAATAAGCCAACAATACCAAGCTCTTCACCAGTGATGGCAAAAATCATGTCGGTGTGCGGTTCTGGTAATTTTGTGTATTTTTGAATGCCACTGCCTAAGCCTGTGCCAAACCAATCGCCTCTGGCAATACCAAGCAAAGCTTGCTTGGTTTGATGAACGCCATCTTTTCCCCACAAATCATTAGCCCAAAACGATATTGCTCTGTCCCATCTCGCCGGATTAAAATAAACAAAAATAGAAAGTCCTAATAAAATTGTAGTACCCATATAAAGCAATTCTTTTACATAAGAGCCTGCAACAAACACCATAATAAGCGCGGTTGCAGTAATAATAATAGTGGCACCTAGGTCGGTTTCTGCCATGGTAAGCGCACCAGATAAGGCAATAATAAACAGTGCATTAAAAAGACCTTTTAACGATTTGGTAACATGTTCTTGTTCTTCGACCAAAAAATTGGCCATAAACAAAATCATCACCAACTTCATCATTTCAGAAGGTTGGAAATTAAACAAACCTAAATCAATCCAACGATAAGCGCCATTAATTTTCCCAGCACCAATGCCAGGGATAAAAACCAAAACAAGCAAAACAAGCGTAATAATAAAAGCAAGCAAGGAATGTTTTTTAAAAAATGAAAGTGGCAGTCTTAAAACCAAAACAGCAGCAACACCACCCAAAAGAATAAAGAGCCCTTGCTTAAGCGCGTAAGAAAAGGTGCCAAAGTGCCCAACAGAGGCAGAAGCCGACATTATCCAGCCAAACACAGTCAAGGCCAAAATAACAAGCAGTAGTTTTTTGTCGGGTTTTTGTTCAATCTTATCAAACATAAGGGGGTATTTTATCCTGCTGATATGGGATAATGTTGCGTTTTATATTGCTAAGTACAGTTACCTATGATTTCTACAGCCAACATCACCATGCAATTTGGTGAAAAACCCTTGTTTGAAAATATTTCCATTAAATTTTCCGATGGCAACCGTTACGGTTTAATTGGCGCAAATGGTTGTGGCAAATCAACTTTTATGAAAATTTTGACAGGTGAACTCACACCAACACATGGCACGGTTAGTATCAGCGATGGCGAGCGCTTAGGCGTTTTGCGCCAAGACCAGTTTGCTTTTGAAGATTTTCGTGTGGTTGATACGGTGATTATGGGGCATGAAAAACTTTGGAAAATTAAGCAAGAAAGAGACCGACTTTATGCCTTGCCTGAAATGAGTGAGGAGGATGGCAATAAAGTTGCAGAATTAGAAATGGAATTTGCTGAAATGGATGGCTATATGGCAGAATCTTCAGCCAGTGAGTTGCTTTTAGGCTTAGACATCCCTGAAGACCAGCATTACGGGTTAATGAGTGAAATCGCACCTGGTTGGAAATTACGTGTGTTATTAGCGCAAGCCTTGTTCTCTGATCCTGAAATCTTATTGCTTGACGAACCTACCAATAACTTAGATATTAACTCTATTCGTTGGCTAGAGGGTGTATTGAAAGCCCGTAAAGCAACAATGGTGATTATTTCGCACGATAGGCACTTTTTAAACGGTGTGTGCACGCACATGTCAGATTTAGACTATGGCGCACTGAAAACTTTTCCAGGTAATTACGATGATTTTATGATTGCATCAACTGCTATTCAGGAAAAGATGCAGGCTGACAATGCTAAAAAAGAAGCAAAAATGAAAGAACTTAAACATTTTGTTTCCAGGTTCTCAGCAAATGCTTCTAAATCCAAACAAGCCACTTCACGCCTTAAACAGCTTGATAAGATTGTTTTAGATGACATGAGACCATCCTCTCGTGTTAGTCCTTATATTCTTTTTAAACAAGATAAAGTCTTACACCGTAACATCATTGAAGTAGAAGGGCTCTATAAAAGCTTTAGCCCTCAAGGGGGCACTGAGAAGAGTGATGTTCTGGAAGTATTAAAAGACATTAACTTTATTTTTGAAGTCGGGGATCGTGTTGCCATCATTGGGCAAAATGGTATTGGTAAAACCACGTTACTGCGTACTTTAGTGGGTGAAATTGAGTCTGATAAAGGTAAAATTAAGTGGAGTGAAAATGTCAATATTGGTTATTATGCACAAGACCACAGTGCAGATTTTGCAGAAGATATGAGCGTGCTAGATTGGATGGCACAGTTCAAAAAGCCCAATCAAGAAATGCAAGATATGCGTGCTGTTCTGGGCAAGATGTTGTTTGGTAAAAATGATATCAGTAAAAGTGTTAAGGCGCTTTCTGGTGGTGAAAAGGGTAGAATGTTGTTTGGCAAGTTGATGTTACAAAACCCAAATGTGTTGGTTATGGATGAGCCTACCAACCACTTAGACATGGAATCGATTGAAGCACTGAATCTTGCATTGGAAAATTATGAAGGCACGTTGATTTTTGTCAGTCACGATAGAGAATTTGTTTCTTCCTTATCAACTAAAGTTGTAGAATTAACAGAAAAGGGTGCAAATTACTATGCTGGTAACTATGAAGATTATTTAAAATCATAAAAAATAATGGAAAACAATCCAACTTTTACAATAATAGCAGGGGTTAACGGCTCAGGAAAGACTACCTTTGCATTGGATTATTTCAAAAACAGTCAAACAACTTTTATTAATGCAGATTTAATTGCCACTGGGCTTTCACCAACAAATCCTGATGTTTCTCAATTTAGTGCAGGAAAATTAATGTTAGACAAAATTAAGCAGTGTATTAACAATAAAGTTGATTTTGCAGTTGAAACAACACTTGCAAGTAAAAACTATCTTAAAGTGATTGAAGAACTCAAACAAGGTGGTTGGGAAATTGAATTACTATACTTGTATCTGCCTAGTGTTGAATTGTCTATTCAACGTGTGGCAGAGCGAGTAAAAAATGGTGGACATAATATTGCAACTGTTGACATTAAGAGGCGATACAATAGAAGCCTTAACAATTTGATTAACGAATACATACCAATTGTTGATGGTGTAACCTTAATTAGTAATCAAAACGATAATAATATAATATTGACAAAAAATAACAATAAAGTTACTGTTTACAACCAGACGATTTATGATGATATGCTGAGGTATCAAAATGTTAGATGAAAAAAAAGTGTTGGCATCAATGAAAAAAAGTGTCAATAAGGCGTTAGCACTAAAAAAGGCCTTAGGGCATTATGCGGTGGTGTGGGATAGTGAAACAAAGCAAGTAAAACGCATTGAGGCAAAAGACTTGCCGGAATATCAATATAAAGATTAATGGGAACTTTAAAGTTAACACTAACACATTTGAAAGCAAAAAATGGCTTCGATTCGGCAGCGGTTTTGTCGTTTTCTACGTTATTTGCGATTGTGCCAACGTTAACTTTAATATTCAGTGTTTTTTCTTTGTCGCCTTATTTTGCGGATTTACAGCAATATTTAGAAAAATTTTTGTTTGAACAGTTGCTGCCAAAAAATTATGAATTAGCCAGTCAATATATTCATCAATTCATTGCCAGTGCGCAAAAACTCAAAGGTATTAGTATTGTATTTTTGTTATTGGCAGCAATTTTTTTGTTTCGTGAAGTAGATCATCGCATTAATTCGGTGTGGGGCAGTAAAAAAACGCGTCATTTTGGACTGGATTTGGTGGCTTATTTGCTGGTTTTGGTTTTAGGTCCGCTATTTTTGGCAGGTTCTTTGTTTGTGAGTTCGTATTTGAGCGCCTCAAAGTTTTTTGTGTTTGTGCCTATGGGTGGTATTTTTGTTTCCAGTTTGCCCATTATTCTTTCAGCGGTTGGGTTAAGTTTGTTGTATTATTTCATCCCAAGTGAAAAAATTAGTTTTAAGAATGCATTTAAATCTGGTTTGGTTGCTGCTTTTTTCTTAGAAGTTTTAAAATCCATTTTGCTCATTTATATTAATTATTTCCCACTGTATGAGTTGATTTACGGGGCATTGTCTATGCTGCTTTTGTTTATGCTTTGGGTTTATTTTTCTTGGGTGTTGGTGCTACTGGGTGCCAGTTATAGTTTTTGCCTACACCAAAAAGAGGAGGGGTAAATGTTTACAGGCATTATTCAGGCGATTGGACAAATGCAAAATAAAACCCTGCATGACAAAGGCGCAGTGTTTACTTTTTCATCAAACGACTTGGATTTTTCTGAAGTGGCAATTGGTGACAGTATTGCTGTTAATGGCGTGTGTTTAACTGTCATTGAACTGAATGGCAACAGTTTTACAGCGGATGTTTCTCAGGAGACGTTAAATTGCTCTATTTTGGGCAATTTATCCGTTACTGATGATATAAACCTTGAAAAAGCTTTAAGGTTTAATCAAGGCATTGACGGGCATTTAGTAAGTGGGCATGTAGATGGGCAAGGCAAAGTGACTGATAAAGCCATAGAGGGCGCTTCAACACGTTTTAAAATCAGCGTGCCAGAGTCTTTGGTAAAATACATCGCAGTCAAAGGCTCAATTACAGTGAATGGCGTTAGCCTCACAGTAAACAGCGTTAAAAACAATGCCTTTGATGTTAATATTGTGCCTCACACATTAACGGCAACAACACTGGGGCAGTTAAATGTAGGTGACAGCGTTAATTTAGAAGTGGATATTATCGCTCGACACCTAGAACAATTAATAAGTAGCAAAAGCTAAACAAATATGAAAACTAAAGCCAGCATTGAAGCGATATTAAAAGATTACAAGCAAGGCAAGATGATTATCTTAATGGATGACGAAGATCGTGAAAACGAAGGTGACTTAATCATTCCTGCAGCAACCTGCAGCAAAGAAGATATTAACTTTATGGCAATGCATGGTAGGGGTTTGATTTGCTTAACATTGACTCAAGAGCGTTGTAAGCAGTTAAATTTACCCCTTATGGTGACACAAAATGATGATGCGAACAACACCAACTTTACGGTTTCTATTGAGGCTTCTAAGGGTGTTACTACGGGTATTTCAGCAGCAGATAGAGCAAAAACCGTACTTGATGCTGTTGCGCCTAATGCCAAGCCCAGCGATATTGTGCAGCCAGGGCATATTTTCCCACTCATGGCACAACCGGGTGGCGTACTCATTCGTCCAGGACATACTGAAGCAGGTTGTGATTTAGCGCGCCTTGCAGGTTTGGAACCAGCCTCTGTGATTGTTGAGATTTTGAATGATGATGGTTCAATGGCACGTCGTGATGATTTGGAACTGTTTGCTGAAAAACACAATATCAAATGGGGCACTATTGAAGACCTAATCTCTTATCGTGTGGAAAATGAAAAAACCATTGAGCGTATTGATGAGCGCCCATTTAGTACTCAATATGGAGATTTCACACTGGTTTCATTCTTAGACAGCATTCACCAACAAACACATACTGCCTTGGTTAAAGGCAAGATTGACAAAAACACACCTGTTTGTGTGCGTGTACACATGGAAAATATATTGACCGATATTTTGCAAGAAAACACGAAATCTTTGCGTGTTGATGATGCCTTAGCGCATATTGGCGATCAAGATAAGGGTGTATTTTTGTTGATTCGTCCACATGAAGCCAGTAGTGATGTTAAAACCTATGGTGTGGGTGCACAAATCTTATCGGATTTAGGGGTGGGAAAAATGCGCATTTTAGGTAGCCCAAGAAAACTCAACGCCTTAAAGGGCTTTGGCTTAGAAGTAGTTGAATATATTACAAAATAAATAAGGCTTTCAGAAAATCATGAATTATAAATTTGATAAAAACACTAACGAAAACTTTTTAAAAGATAAGAGAATCGCCATTACTGTGGGTTACTTTTACCAAGAAATTGGTGACAAGTTATTACTTGCTGCACAAGAAACCTTAGCCAAGTATGGCATTGATGAAAACAATGTTGATGTTTTTTATGTGCCTGGTGCATTTGAGATTCCATTACTGGCAAAAAAACTGGCAAAAACTGAAAAATACCACGGTATTGTCACTTTAGGTGCCGTTATTAATGGTGAAACACCACACTTTGATTTTGTTTGTAATGAGTGCGCGCGAGGCGTTGCAGACGTTTCTTATCAATTTGAAGTGCCAGCCACTTTTGGCGTGTTAACCACCAGCAATATGGAGCAAACCATTGGACGAGCAGGTGGCTATAAAGGCAACAAAGGTGAGGAAGCTACACTGGCAATGATTGAAATGCTGTATTTGCTTGAACAGGCTTAACTTTTAACAATGGCATTTACAACCCCCAAACATCGCTCCAGAGAGCGCGTCGTCCAAGCACTGTATCAATACATGGTGTCAGGCGGTGAAGTATTAAAAATTGAACAACAATTTTTAAATCAAAAGTCTGGAAAGATATCAAAAGCTTTCTTTTCTAATTTGTTTGTTAATATTCTAAAAAGTCGTGATGAGTTAGATACATTGATTGCACCCACCATTAGCCGTGATACCGATGAGCTTGGCTCAGTAGAGCATGCTGTGCTTTATTTAGGCGCGTATGAGCTACAAAATTCCATCGAAGTGCCTTACAAGGTAGTGATTAATGAAGCACTTGAAATTGCCAAACTGTATGGCGCCGAAGGGGCATTTAAACTCATTAACGCGTCATTGGATCAATTGGCCCAAAAGTTACGCTCTATTGAGTTTAATTCTAAAACTTAGTGAGCAATAATATCTGCAGAAGCGATGTACTCATTAAATTCCTTGCACCAAATTGTAACTGAGTCGCTTGGTGTGTTGGCAGGCAATTCGTAATAACTGGCGCCAGAACCTTTAATTAATGCGCCCAATTCAACTTGTTTAGAAGTAAGAAAATCTTTTTCATTGTTGATGTTTGTTTTATCAGAAACATACACGTGATAATCAGGACCTGGTGATGAATAAAAGTCTTTACCCAATTGTAAGTATTTTTTCCCTTTGTATGCTTTAATTGTTGCAGAGCCTTTGCCATTATGGGCAAAATCTTGTCCATCGGCTTCTTCATTAAAGACGCCTGTGGCAACAACCTTGCCATCTATTATTTGATCGTCTTGAAAACGATTCGCAATGTCTTTAATGTGCCCGCCTGTAATGGTCTTAAGATCGCTCCAAAAACCTTCTGAATAAGTGCTATTGCTTACTATTAAGAGTAAAAGTAGTATATTTTTCACAACTGTATAATACGTTAAATAACTTATTGTTATAATGTTTCCTGATAAAACAATCTAACAAAAAATAAATATTCAAATATGAACAAAATTACTATTTTACTTGTGTCATTATTTTTCATTCATGGTTGCGCTTCAACCTCAACTGGAGTTAAATTTACCAGAGAATCACAAGCTAAAATCAAAAATGTTACGATTGAAGAAATTCATTTACCAAACATGCCCACATATAGGGGTTTATTTACCTCTTTCACTAATAGTTTTGCAGGTGCGACAGGAGGTGTTATTGGTGGGTTAGCAGTTGCAGCTTCGCAAGATAGCGAGGAAGCAGATAAAAGTGACGCAGGGAAAATAAAATATTTTTTAAATAAAAATAATATAGATATTAAACAAATATTTACCGAAAATTTAAAGCAAACAATGTTAGAGACTAAATCTTTTAAACATACCGTTGCAAATAGATCTGATGCTAAGTTTGAAATTAACATCATAAGTTATGGGTTAAATAAAGCAGCCATGAGTTTTAACTCTCTCACATTTTTTATGAAGGCTCAAGTTAAATTAATAGACAATAATAATAATATAATATGGGATGAATTAGCAATATCCCATCATGGTCGTGAAAGTTACGATGATTGGCTTAATAATTCCAATAACTTTGATAAAAGCATAAGAGCTGTAATTAAAGGGATAGTTGAGTTTTGGTTTAATAATTTGGTTGTCGATAAGAAATAGAAATGTAGCATGATTTACTAGTTTACAGTTGATAAAAGCAATCTCAGTAAATTGAAGTAAGTGTAATATCTTATCAGAAAATAAATAAACCTATAGCCAAACAACAAAAAGATTTAAAAACTACAAGGTTTACTCATCAACAAAAAATAGTTTGTTGTTTTATTCTAAATTCGGCGAAAGCAGTCTTTCTGCTTGTTCCACTGAGATGCCTTTACGGCTTGCGTAGTTTTCAACTTGTTCTTGGTTGATTTTTGCCACGCCAAAATAACGCGCCTCTGGGTGGGCAAAATACCAGCCACTGACTGAAGCGGTTGGCAGCATGGCGTATGAGCTGGTCAGCGTCATGCCGGTATTTTTTTCAACTTCAAGCAAATCCCACAGTTTTTCTTTTTCGCTGTGTTCTGGGCAAGCAGGGTAGCCTGGCGCAGGGCGGATGCCTTGGTATTTTTCTGCAATCAATGCTTCATTATCGAAACTTTCGTTCGCATAACCCCATAATTTAGTGCGCAGTTTGTCATGCATTAGTTCGGTAAAGGCTTCTGCTAAGCGGTCAGCCACTGCTTTAATCATAATAGCATTATAGTCATCATGATCGGCTTCAAAAGCGCTGACAAGTGGCTCGATATTAATGCCCGTGGTGATGGCAAAAGCACCGATATAATCTTGAGTGTCACTGTCCTTCGGGGCAATAAAGTCACTTAAACAAAAGTTGGGTGTGTTGCCTTTTTTGTCCAATTGCTGACGAAGGTGATTAAGCGTCATGAAGGTAGCGCCATGCTCGTCATATAACTCGATATCTTCGTTACTGCTGTTCGCTGGGAAAATGCCTATAACTGCATTAGCGGTGAGTAATTTCTCATCAATCACTTTTTTAAACATTTGTTTGGCGTCAGCAAACAGTTTTGAAGCAGCTTCACCAACCACCTTATCCGTTAAGATGTCGGGGAATTTGCCTGCCAATTCCCAAGTGCGGAAAAACGGTGTCCAGTCAATGAATGCAAAGATTTCACCCAAATTGTAGTCTTTAAACACTTGAACACCTAACTGGCGTGGCGCAACAATATTATTAAAACTCAACTTTGGTTTATTTTTGCGTGCCTGCTCTAAAGACAATAACTTGCTTTTGCCCTTATTGGCACGGCGTTGTCGCACAGTCTCGTAATCGTTTTTGGTTTCAAGCAACAGTTTTGGCTTAAGTTTGTCAGAGAGCAGGGCGCTTGCCACACCAACCGATTTAGAGGCATCTTGCACATAAAACACACCCTTATCGTATTCGGGTTCAATTTTTACGGCGGTGTGTGCTTTAGAGGTGGTTGCGCCACCAATCATCAGGGGAATGTCAAAACCTTGACGGGTCATTTCTTTGGCGACAAATACCATTTCATCCAGTGACGGGGTAATCAGCCCAGACAAACCAATAATATCAACCTTTTCTTTTTTTGCGGTTTCTAAAATTGTTTCACTAGGCACCATCACACCCAAGTCAATAATTTCATAGTTATTGCAAGACAAGACAACGCCAACAATATTTTTGCCAATATCATGCACATCGCCTTTGACTGTTGCCATTAGGATTTTTCCCTGCGAGCTTGAAGCGCAGTCTTGCTTTTCAGCTTCTAGGAAAGGGTCTAAGTAAGCCACAGATTTTTTCATGACACGGGCAGATTTCACCACTTGTGGCAAGAACATCTTACCGGCACCAAATAAGTCACCGACCACATTCATACCGTCCATGAGCGGTCCTTCAATCACCAAAATAGGGCGCCCCAATTTGTCTAAAGCTTCTTGGGTATCCTCGTCAATAAATTGGGTAATGCCTTTTACCAGTGAATGTTCTAAGCGTTTTTCAACTGGCCACAAGCGCCACTCCAAATCTTTTTTATTGTCTTGTAATTCACCTGTACCTGAGAATTTTGGTGCAAGCTCAACCAAGCGCTCACCCGCTTGTTCATCGGTATTTAGCACCACATCTTCAACGCATTTTTTCAGTGCTGGGTCAATATCGTCATAAACCACAAGTTGTCCTGCATTAACAATGCCCATGGTCATACCCGCTTTGACTGCGTGGTATAAGAATACAGAGTGAATGGCTTCACGTACTGGATTGTTGCCCCTAAATGAGAAGGAGACATTAGAAACACCGCCTGAAACTTTTGCATAAGGTAGATTTTGCGTGATTTCTCGTGTTGCTTCGATGAAGTCAACCCCGTAGTTGTCGTGCTGCTCAATACCCGTGGCAATGGCAAAAATATTAGGGTCGAAAATAATGTCTTCTGGAGGGAAGCCTACTTCGTTCACTAAGAGGTTGTAAGCGTTGGTACAAATTTCTACTTTGCGCGCCTGTGTGTCTGCCTGACCTTTTTCATCAAACGCCATGACAATAATCGCTGCACCATAGCGTTTGCATAGATGTGCATACTTAACAAAGTTGTCTTTGCCTTCTTTGAGTGAAATTGAGTTAACAATCGCCTTACCTTGTGTGCATTTAAGTCCGGCTTCAATAATATCCCATTTAGAAGAATCAACCATTAATGGCACTTTAGAGATATCGGGCTCTGAGGCAATCAAATTCATAAAACGAACCATGGCGGCTTTGCCGTCAAGCATGCCCTCATCCATATTGATGTCAACAATTTGTGCGCCATCTTCGACTTGTGCGCGACAAATATCAAGCGCTTCTTCATACTCTTCATTAAGAATCAGGCGCTTAAACTTAGCAGAACCCGTTACATTGGCACGTTCTCCCACATTGACAAACAAAGACTGATCGCCGATATTAAAGGCCTCTAAACCCGATAAGCGACATTCTGGCAGTATTTCTGGAATTTCTCTCGGCGCCAAACCCTCAACAGCTTGTGCAATTGCTTTAATATGTTCAGGGGTAGAGCCACAGCAACCTCCTAAAATATTAACCAAGCCTGAAGTTGCCCATTCACCAACTTGCTCAGCCATTGTTGGTGCGTCTAAGTCGTATTCACCAAATTCATTCGGTAAGCCGGCATTAGGGTGAGCCGACACAAAGCAATCCGCCACGCGCGATATTTCCGCAACATATTGACGCAATAAATCAGGACCCAGTGCACAGTTAAGCCCAATAGAAAGTGGTTTTGCATGCTGTAGTGAATTATAAAAAGCTTCTGTTACTTGACCAGAAAGGGTGCGCCCTGAAGCGTCAGTAATTGTGCCAGAAATCATAATTGGCAGTTCAACACCATCGTCTTCAAACACTTGTTGTACCGCAAAGATAGCTGCTTTAGCGTTCAGCGTGTCAAAAATGGTTTCAATAAGAATGATATCAGCGCCACCTTCAATCAGCCCGCGCGTTGACTCTGAGTAAACTTCTACCAATTCGTCAAAAGTGATATTGCGATAGCCAGGATCATTAACATCGGGTGAAAGCGAGCAGGTGCGTGAAGTTGGCCCAATAACGCCTGCCACAAAGCGCGGCTTGTCTGCCGTTGAAAATTCATCACAAGCCTGCTTAGCAAGTTTAGCACCAGCAACATTGATTTCATACGCCAAATCCTGCATCTCATAATCTGCCATGGAAATACGGGTTGCGTTAAAGGTGTTGGTTTCAATAATATCACTGCCCACTTCCAAATAAGCACGATGAATGTCTTGAATGATTTTTGGCTGTGTGAGGCAGAGTAGGTCGTTGTTGCCTTGTACAAGAACAGACCAATTTTTAAAGCGCTGCGCTCGGTAATCTTCTTCCGTTAGCTTGTGTCTTTGTATCATGGTGCCCATGGCACCATCTAATACTAGAATTTGCTTTTCTAAAAGGGATTTTAGTAACCGTTGTGTACTCATTCTCATGCATTATACCCAAAGCAAACCCTTACATAAATAGCACAATCTACAAGATAAAATTAAATAAAGATATATTAGTGTGTTATAATATTCAATGAATATTTTATATTGTATGGAGAACTGACATGAAAAAGATTTTAGCAATCGTATTACTGGCATTCACACTCAGTGCAAATGCTTTTTGGAATAACAACGGCCCTTGGGGTAATGGTTATAATAATTATGGTAATTATGGTTACCAAGATAATGGTATTTTCGCTTTTAATCCGTATGACTATTGGGATCCACGTTGGTACGCTGAAGAAATGTCAAACATGATGGACGAGTTTGATGACAACGGCTGGAACAACAATTACGGTGGTTATGGCTATAATCCATACAACCGATACAACCCATATAACAACGGCCCTTGGAACAACAATTATCGTCATAATAGCGAGCCTGTAAAAACAGACGCTAAATAACAACTTAGATAAAAAAAGCCCGCTTTTGCGGGCTTTTTTATTGCCAAAAAATCAAGCATAGGTAAAATAATGCGCTTTTAACAAAACCAAAAAATAATGAGTGATAATTGTATTTTTTGCACCTTAAGAGATGAGCGTGTTATCGGTGAATGTGCGTACACAAAAACCTTTATTGACAGCTACCCAGCATCTCCAGGGCATACACTAATCGTGCCTAAAAGGCATTTTGCTACTTACTTTGAAGCCACAAAAGAAGAGCTGTTGGCGATTGGTGAGGCACTACAAAATGCCAAGAAAATTTTAGATGAGGAATTTTCACCTGA
>ERZ1047985.1469-NODE-1469-length-16130-cov-4.384821_pt1 | contig 16130 bp, 11 predicted proteins | sample MGYA00383097_ERZ1047985 | MGnify/ENA primary metagenome ERZ1047985 (study PRJEB29581, sample SAMEA5548367) | metagenome | biome: marine; feature: coastal; material: water | depth 50 m | study: Short-term variability in the microbial, nano- and picoplankton...
TGAGCTTGGTTTTAACGCCCGTAACGATGGCTGAATTTGCGCTTTTTGCGCTGCGAGGTGGTGCAAATTCAGAGCCAGAGCTTGCCGTGAAATCTGCAGGGACAGCGCCGGCTTTAACAGAAAATCGGTTGACGGTTCTGATTGACCCTGGCCATGGCGGTATCGATCCAGGGGCCATAGTTGGCGATGTGAATGAAGCTGGCTTGATGCTGAGCCTGGCAAAAGAGTTGAAAGAAAGTTTGCTACGCGTTGAAGGCGTTGATGTCGTTTTGTCGCGTATCGAGGATAAGTTTGTGCCGCTTGAAGCGCGCGTTTCTTTGGCGCAAGCTGTAAAAGCGGATTTGATCATTTCTTTGCATGCGGATGCTTTGGTCGAAGGAACGGCCTATGGAACCACGGTCTACACTTTGCCAGCACGCGCGTCTGAAAGCGCCTCGCAATCTTTGGTGTTGCGCCATGAACCTGATTCTGTGCTGCAGGGCGTAGATTTAAACGCGATTGATGAAGATGTTGCGATGGCGCTTTTGGATTTGAGCCGCTTGGAAAATATGCAAAGCTCGGAAATTTTGGCAGAATCTGTCGTGAAAGGACTGTCCCGCGTCTTGGGAGGGCTCAATGCAAAACCTTTACGTAAAGCGGGGTTTTCGGTTCTAAAAGGCGCTGATATTCCAGCGATTTTGATTGAAGCGGGTTTTATGTCCACAGAAACGGATCTGGCAAATCTGCAAAATGCTGAATGGCGGGCGAGATTTGCAGAGGGCGTACGGCTTGGCGTGATGATTTGGTATGCGCAAGAAAAGCAAATGGCGCCTTTGCGCCGGCAGTGAATTGAAAGAGTTTGATCGAAGCCTTTTGACCCGACGTCAAAGCCTGCTTATAAGACATGCAATGATTTAGGACGGGCGATGCTGCGTATTATTTTATCTTTTTTTGGGGGTGTTTTTACGTTCTTGACGATGTCGGTTGTTGCTTTTGCGTTAACAATCGGCGCTGTGTTTTGGATCTATGGCCGTGATCTTCCTTCACATGAATCATTGGCGCAATATAAACCGCCCACAATTAGCCGGATTTATTCTGGTGAAGGCCGTATTGTCGATGAATTTGCGCGCGAACGGCGGTTGTTTACCGGGGCCAAGGATGTGCCGATTCTGATCAAACAGGCCTTTATTTCCGCTGAAGATAAGAATTTTTATTCGCATCCGGGATATGATTTGCGTGGTATTCTTTCTGCGGCGGTTGACGCGGCGCGCTCTGGTGGGCGCCGGGTCAGGGGGGCCTCAACCATCACGCAGCAGGTGATGAAGAACTTTTTATTGGATGGTTCGCGCCGCGCCGAGCGTAAAATCAAAGAAATTATTCTTGCCACGCGGATTGAAAACACCTTGGATAAGGAGCGTATTTTAGAGCTCTATTTAAACGAGATTTTCTTGGGCCAAAACTCATATGGCGTGACGGCAGCGGCGCAAACCTATTTCAATAAAACCTTGGATGAGTTGGCCCCTCATGAAGCGGCGTTTTTAGCCTCTCTGCCCAAAGCTCCGTCTGATTTTCATCCCGTCCGGCGCAAACAGAGATTGCTAGATCGTCGCAATTACGTGTTAAAGGAAATGTGGCAAAATGGCTTTTTGAAAGAGGCGGCCTATCGCGCAGAAGCTGCGCAACCTTTGCTGTCGGTTCAAAATGGAGATTTTAAAAGCTTTCGATCAGCTCTGCCGCGCCGAGGGTATTTCAGCGATGAAATTCGTCGTCAATTAAGCGCTGATTTTGGCGAAGACGCTTTTTTCTCAGGAGGTATGACGGTCCGCGCCACCTTTGATCCTGAATTGCAAGCGGTTGCGGAAATTGCGCTTCAACGCGCGCTCGAGACCTATGACCGGGCGCAGGGCATTTGGCGCGGAACCGGCCTTTCAATCGATCCTGAGCGGCTAACCAGCGAAGACGCGTGGCGCGCAGCGCTAAGCGATATTGAGGTGCCGCGCGGAATAAAGCTGGATGGGCAATGGTATCCAGCTGTTGTTCTTAAACTTGGCAAAAAATCAGCGCAAATCGGTATTGAAGGCGTTGAAGAGGATGAGGATGGGCATTGGATCCCCTCGCGCGATGTTATTTGGGCCAGCAAACAAAAAGCCGATGGCAGCCTTGGCCCAAAAGCCAATCGTGCGCCTGATCTTTTGTCGCTGGGCGATGTGGTGTTGGTGCGGGCCCTTCTGGATGAGGCGGGCGCGTTTGAAAGATGGTCTTTGCGCCAAGTGTCGGAAGTGCAGGGGGCGTTTATGGCCATGGATGTTAATACGGGCCGAGTTATTTCCATGCAGGGTGGATTTTCTTATGAAGCGTCTGTTTATAACCGCGCCACACAAGCAGACCGGCAGCCAGGATCTAGTTTTAAACCTTTTGTTTACGCAGCGGCGCTTGATAGCGGCTATTCACCTGCAACAATCGTGATTGATGCACCGATTGAAATTGATACACCGCAAGGGTTGTGGACGCCGCGAAACTCATCCGATAAGTTCTATGGCCCAACGCCGTTACGCACCGGCATCGAACAGTCTCGTAATTTAATGACCATTCGGTTGGCCCAGGAAGTTGGGATGGATGTGATTGGAGATTATGCCGAACGCTTTGGCGTTTATGACCGTATGAACCCGTTTTTGGCGAATTCCTTGGGCGCGCAAGAAACAACATTATACAGGATTGTTGCAGCTTATGCGATGTTTGCCAATGGCGGAGAACGCGTACAACCCACCTTGGTGGATCGGATTCAAGATCGGTATGGAAAAACCATTTACAGTCATGATGAACGCGAATGCTTTGAATGTGGGTTTGAAACAATCCCTGCAAATCGCGCGCCGTTGATCGTTTCGAATCGCGAGCGCATAATGGATGCGACAACCGCCTATCAACTCACCTCGATGATGCAAGGCGTCGTAGACCGGGGGACAGCCCGCAACAGCATCAACTTAGAGGTGCCTGCAGCAGGCAAAACCGGCACGACCAACCAGTCAAAAGATGTTTGGTTTGTTGGGTTTACCAGTAATTTTGTTGCCGGTTGCTACATTGGACATGATTTTCCCAAGCCGCTTGGAAAACGCGCTTATGGCGGCGGCATGTGCGGTCCGGTTTTCAACGAATATATGCAAGCTGCCACAGAAAAATTCGGCGGCGGGCCCTTCACAGTGCCAGAGGGAGGCCAATTTATAAATATAGATCGTTTCACGGGCGCGCGCCTTCCAGATGAGGCAGAAGGCGACAATGTTGTGGCTGAATATTTTCGCGACGGCGAAGAGCCGGTATTTGGGGTGGCTTTTGACGGAGGGTTTGCGATGGGCAGCAATTTTGAGCGTGTAGATACCGAAGAACAAATCAGCCGCGAAATCCAGACCTCTTCGGGAAAAAGCGTCACGGTTGGGCCCAAAGCCAGCATTGGCACGCTCAGCTCTGGGGGGTTGTATTAAAGTTTGAAACAGTGCTGGCAAAGCAAAAGCGCTCGTCTTGTCAGTTCGGGCTGGCTTCTGTAAACCCTAGCGCAACGCTTTAAAACTGGGAAGCCTATGCGCGCTGACATCGTAACGACTGTATCTGAAATTAACAAATCATTGGCCTTGCTTCGGCAACGTTTAAATTGGGACACCGTCTCGCATCGACTGGAAGAATTCAACGCGCGGGTAGAAGATCCTGACCTCTGGAACAATCCAGACAGCGCGCAGAAATTGATGCGCGAACGCCAGACTCTTGTGGATGCGGTGGCGGTGCATGACAGTATCGCGCAAGATCTGCATGATAATGTTGAAATGATCGAACTGGGCGCAATGGAAGACGATCAAGAAGTAATTTCTGATGCACAAAGCGCTTTGAACGAACTGGCAAAGAAAGCCGCTGCAAAAGAACTGGAAGCCTTATTGAACGGTGAGGCCGACAGCAATGATACGTTTCTCGAGGTGCATTCGGGCGCGGGTGGCACTGAAAGCTGCGATTGGGCCTCGATGCTGGCGCGGATGTATCTGCGATGGTCTGAAAAAGCTGGTTATAAAATCGAAATGCAATCCGAAACGCCCGGGGAAGAGGCTGGCATTAAATCGGTGACCTATAAGATTAGCGGTCAAAACGCTTATGGCTGGCTGAAATCTGAAAGCGGGGTGCACCGTTTGGTGCGTATTTCTCCTTTTGACTCTGCCGCCAAACGCCACACATCCTTTTGCTCGGTGTGGGTCTATCCCGTGGTGGATGATAATATTGATATAGAGGTCAACCCTGCAGATATTCGGATCGATACATATCGCTCGTCCGGGGCCGGGGGGCAGCATGTGAACACCACCGATTCTGCGGTACGGATCACCCATCATTCTACAGGCATCGTGGTCACCAGCTCAGAAAAATCGCAACATCAAAACCGTGATATTGCGATGAAAGCCTTGAAGTCTCGGCTTTATCAAATGGAGTTAGACCGCCGTAATTCTGCCATTAACGAAGCTCATGAGAATAAAGGCGATGCCGGTTGGGGCAATCAAATTCGATCTTACGTTTTGCAACCGTATCAGATGGTGAAAGATCTGCGCACGGGACATGAAACCTCTGACACAAAAGGGGTTTTGGATGGGGATTTAGATGCGTTCATGGCGGCCACTTTGGCGCAGGATGTATCAGGAAAATCAAGGGCAGAGGCCAGTGATCTTGACTGAGCACCGCGCTATCAGGTGTATATTCTTTCAACCTTGGAACGCCAATTATCTGCGCTACAATGCCAAAACGATAAGGCATCGCAGCCTGAACATATTAACTACGTTTTGTCCGCTTCACAGCTGCGTATATAGCCAAAATAGCGGTCGAGAATGAGCGCTCTGTTCAAAAGCGCGCTTGCGCAGGCAGAGCTGTTAGATAGGCGCCAAATCAGAGCGGTCGAACTGATCCAAGACACCTTGGCCCGCATCAAAACGATAAATCCGCAGGTTAATGCGATAATATCCCTGCGCGAGGAGGCGGATCTGCTAGTCCAAGCGGCGCAGGCGGATAAATCAAGCCGCACAGGTTGGATGCATGGACTGCCGATTGCGATTAAAGATCTGCATGATGTCAAAGATATGCCGAGCTCTATGGGCTCTGCGATCTTTGCAGATTACATCGCAGAAAAAGATGATATTGCGGTTGCACGCGTGCGCGCCGCAGGGGCTATCATCATTGGAAAAACAAATACGCCCGAGTTTGGTCTAGGCAGCCATACATACAACCCGGTTCATGGCACAACCTATAACCCCTATGATCTGAGCAAAAGCGCCGGGGGATCCTCTGGTGGGGCTGCGGCGGCGCTTTCTACCCGCATGCTGCCTTTGGCAGATGGCTCTGATATGATGGGCTCTTTGCGCAATCCAGCAGCTTGGAACAATGTCTACGGGTTTCGACCAAGCTTTGGATTGGTGCCCTCTGAGCCTGGCGCTGAGATGTTTTTGCAACAAAACACCACGCAGGGCCCGATGGCCCGATCGCCCCGCGATTTGGCGGCGTTTTTAAGCGTGCAAGCAGGGCCTGACATGCGGCAACCTCAAGGTTTAAATGCGCAAGATTACTTAAAGCTGATGCAGCCGGATTTAAACGGAAAGCGTTTGGCATGGCTGGGCGATTGGTCGGGGCAATTGCCAATCGAACCCGAGCTGATTGGCGCATCAGACGCGGCGGTTCATGCGTTTACAGAGCTGGGGGCGGAAGTGGACAGTCTTGAGGCTCCGTTTTCCCTAGATGATATCTGGCAAAGTTGGATCATCCTTAGATCTTGGGCAATTGCCTGTTCAGAAGCCACGCATTATCACACGCCCGATCACCGAAAACTGTTAAAACCCGAGGCGATTTGGGAAATAGAGCGCGGTTTAAGCTTTACCGGCCAAGAGCTGCACGCAGCCAGCGTTTTGCGCACAAGTTGGTTTAGAAAATATACGAAACTTCTTGAAACCTATGATGCAATTATTTTGCCCTCGACGCAGATTTGGCCTTTTGATGCTAACAGACCCTATCCAACCCATATCAACGCTCAACCCATGGACAGTTATCACCGCTGGATGCAGGTCGTAACGCCTGCCAGCCTATTGGGGGTGCCAGTGATCAATCTTCCTGCTGGGTTTGGCGCCGCAGGATTGCCCTTCGGGCTGCAGCTTATGGCGGCAAGGGGCGATGATTTACAGCTATTATGCATGGGTGAGGCGTGGCACAGACATTGTGATTGGCCCTCGCTGAGGCCGCCCAGCCTTTAACGCACCCGCCCAGTCTCTGCTGGTTTTGGTGAAAAGCATTGCACCGCCCGCTTGGGTTGGATATCCCCATTAAAAGCAATAAAAAAGGAAAAGAGCATTGGCACGCGCATATGTTTGCCCAGGACAGGGTGCACAAACAATCGGAATGGGGCGGGCGTTATCTGAGGCCTATCCCGAGGCAAAAGCCGTTTTTCAGGAAGTTGATGACGCGTTGAACGAGAATCTGAGCGGGTTGATCTGGGAAGGGGACCTGAGCGAGTTAACCCTAACCGAAAACGCACAACCGGCGCTGATGGCCACATCTTTGGCGGCGTTTCGCGCGTTGCAATCAGAGGGTTTGGGCTTAGACGGTGTGGATTATGTGGCCGGCCATTCTTTAGGGGAATATTCGGCCTTGGCGATTGCAGGCTCTTTGTCAGTGGCAGATACCGCGCGCCTTTTGCGCAAACGCGGGCAGGCAATGCAAACGGCGGTGCCGGTTGGCATGGGGGCCATGGCCGCGATCCTTGGCCTTGATTTTTCAGCTGTTGCAAAGCTTGCAGCTGAGGCTGCCCAGGGCAAAATCTGTCAAGCCGCAAATGATAATGATCCAGGGCAAGTTGTCGTATCGGGGCATGTCGGAGCAGTGGAAAGAGCCATTGCTTTGGCCAAAGAGGCCGGTGCAAAACGCGCCTTGCTGTTGCCTGTAAGCGCTCCATTTCACTGCGATTTGATGGCACCCGCGGCGGCAGAAATGGCGCAAGCCTTGTCAACGGTCGCTATCACGGCCCCAAAAGTGCCGTTGGTCTGCAATGTCAAAGCTGAAGCCGTCAGCGCACCCGAACAAATCCGCGAGTTGTTATTTCAACAAATTACGGCCTCGGTGCGCTGGCGTGAATCGGTGCAGTGGATGGTTGAGCAGCAGGTGTCAGAGATTTGGGAAATAGGCGCGGGTAAAGCGCTTTCGGGGATGGTGCGGCGTATTGATCGGGCTGTTGCCTGTAGAAACATCGCAACTCCTGATGACATATCCGCAGCGATAAGCACATAAGGGTTGAGTTTTAAATGTATAATTTAAATAATAAAAGCGCACTAGTGACCGGAGCATCAGGTGGCATTGGCAGCGCGATTGCCCGTAAGCTACACGCTGCGGGTGCCAAGGTGGCGTTAAGTGGAACGCGGCAGGAACCGCTTGAGAGGCTTGCTGAAGAACTGGGTGAACGAGCCTATATATTGCCCTGCAATTTAAGCGATATGGCCGCAGTTGAGGTCTTGCCCAAGCAAGCCATCGAAACCCTTGGTAGCCTTGATATCTTAGTGAACAACGCAGGTATCACCCGAGATAATTTATTCATGCGGATGTCAGATGAGGAATGGCAATCTGTGATCGATGTCAATCTCACCGCCACAATGAAGCTGTGCAAAGGCGCGTTGCGCGGTATGATGAAGTCCCGGTGGGGGCGGATTATCAATATCAGCTCGATCGTGGGCGCGACGGGCAATCCCGGTCAAGGCAATTATGCGGCCTCAAAAGCTGGAATGGTTGGAATGTCAAAATCACTGGCCTATGAGGTGGCCAGCCGTGGTATAACGGTAAATGTGGTCGCGCCAGGGTTTATCGCGACCGCAATGACGGATAAATTGGCTGATGATCGCAAAGAGGCAATTTTAGCACAAATCCCGGCGGGGCGGATGGGCGCCGCGGAAGATATTGCCAGCGCAGTTGCGTTTCTCGCAAGCGATGGCTCAGGCTATGTGACGGGCAGCACTTTGCATGTGAATGGTGGCATGGCGATGATTTAGCGCGCCCCTAAAATGGCGCGAACCGTTTAGCTAGACGGAAAAACCCAGAAGTTTTTAGATTTGGCCGAAAAAGGCATATTTTTGCCGAAATCATTTGCCTAATTAATAAGCTGTGCTATAGGCGGCGCAGAAGTGCCAGCGCGTGTTTGGCAAGGGCTCTTGACTGGTTCGCGCCTGTGGCTTAGGGAAAGCACAAAACAGGTAAGACCCGCTCGCAGAGTGGTTAACTGGGCTCGGCCCGCATAAAATGAGGAATGAAATATGAGCGATATCGCAGACCGCGTAAAAAAGATTGTTGTGGAGCATCTTGGTGTTGAAGAAGATAAAGTTGCCGACAATGCATCATTCATTGATGACCTTGGCGCCGACAGCTTGGACACAGTAGAATTGGTCATGGCTTTTGAAGAAGAGTTCGGAATTGAAATTCCTGACGATGCCGCAGAAAACATCCAAACATTTGGGGATGCCGTTAAATTTATCGGTGAAGCGTCGTAATCTTGCACCCATAAATGCTGAATAACGCCTCTGTCAGAAATGGCAGAGGCTTTTTTTATTGCAAATCCGAAGTGCTAATTCTTGTGATTTCTAACAAATAGTCTTATTTAAAGAGCCTGAGTTTATAGGTAAAATAATTACATTAGAAGGACGGGCTGATGCGTCGAGTGGTTGTCACAGGTCTTGGAATGGTAACGCCTTTGGCGAATGGCGTAGAGGCCACGTGGTCACGCATCTTGGCCGGGCAATCCGGTGCAGGCTTAATCACGCGCTTTGACGCCGAGCAGGTTGCAACGAAGTATGCCTGCGAAGTGCCGCTTGGCGATGGCAGCGGCGCAAGCTTCAATGCCGATGATGTTCTCGCGGTCAAAGAGCAGCGGAAAATAGATGATTTTATCCTTTATGGGATCGCTGCCGCTGTTGAGGCAGTTGAGGATTCCGGCTGGATGCCCGAAGATGAAGCAGGGCGTCTGCGCACCGGAGTTATGATCGGATCGGGAATCGGTGGGCTTAATTCGATTGCCGAGACCGCCATTTTGATCAAAGAACGCGGACCACGTCGGGTTTCGCCGTTTTTTATCCCGGGAGCGTTGATCAATCTTGTCTCCGGACAGGTGAGTATTCGTTTTCGCTTTAAAGGCCCAAATCACTCGGTGGTGACCGCCTGCTCCACGGGGGCGCATGCGATTGGCGATGCCGCGCGGTTGATCCAAACCAATGATGCAGACGTGATGGTGGCCGGAGGTGCCGAAGCCGCAATTTCCGAAATCGGAATAGCCGGGTTTAACGCTTGTAAAGCGCTATCGACCAATTATGCCGATAATCCACAAGCGGCCTCGCGCCCTTATGATCGCAATCGTGACGGCTTCGTGATGGGCGAAGGCAGCGGCGTCGTTGTGCTGGAAGAATATGAGCACGCTGTTGCGCGCGGCGCCAAGATATACGCTGAAGTTTTGGGCTATGGGCTATCTGGGGATGCCTATCACATTACCGCCCCTTCTGAGGATGGCGAAGGCGGAGAGCGCGCCATGCGCGCTGCGCTGTCTAAAGCCGCATTGCAACCAGAGGCGGTTGATTACATTAACGCGCATGGCACTTCGACAATGGCGGATGTGATTGAATTGGCGGCAGTGGAACGCATGATGGGTGAGGCGGCTTCAAATTTAACAATGAGCTCAACAAAATCCGCCACTGGCCACCTTTTGGGGGCTGCCGGCGCCATTGAAGCGATCTTCACCATTCTGGCAATTCGCGATCAAGTGGCCCCCCCAACAATCAACCTTGATGATCTGGCGGTGGAAACAGCGGTTGATTTGGCGGCGAATAAAAACCGTCCGCGCAAAATTGACGTTGCACTTTCAAACTCATTCGGTTTTGGAGGCACTAACGCCTCACTCGTTTTGGGCAAAGCCCGCTAATGTGGCGAAGCGCGGCGTCCAATACGCTGACCTTTCTAATCTTGGTGTTTCTGCTGATCGGAGCGCTCGCGCTTTGGGGGCAGGCGCAATATTTTGGGGCAGGTCCGCTTTCTGAAGCAAAATGTTTGCTGGTTGACCGTGGTCAAACCATGCGCAAATTATCGCAGAAATTAGACGAGATGGGCGCCCTGTCACAACCTGCGATATTTCGTATTGGCAGCGAGTATGAAAACAAAACAGCGCAATTAAAAGCAGGCAGTTTCTTAATTCCCCAAGGGTCTTCAATGCGCGAGATCGCCGATATTGTAACCCGCGGTGGGGCAAATACCTGCGGTACTGAGATTGTGTTCCGCTTGGGAATTAACACAACGCAAGCTCAAATACGCGAAATGGATCCCGTCACGCAAAAACTGATCGAAATCGATAGTTTTGAACTGTCACAAGCTCCACCCGCGGCCTATAAAAAAGCGGTTGCGCTCCCGGGCTTGCGCTTCCGTTTAACCATGGCCGAGGGCATAACCTCTTGGCAGGTGGTCGAAGCCCTATCAAATATTGATATTTTAACCGGTGATATTCTTGAAATTCCGGCCGAAGGGAGCCTTGCGACGATCAGTTATGAGTTGCTAAATGGAGATACAAGAACTGGGCTGTTGCAGCGCATGATCCAAACCCAAGAAAGCTATTTGAGTGAGGCTTGGGCCTTGCGCGCCGAGGGTTTGCCTCTCTCTACGCCCCAAGAGGCGCTGATACTTGCCTCGATTATCGAAAAGGAAACCGCCATGGCTGCCGAACGACGGCTCGTGGCCAGCGTGTTTATCAACCGTTTAAACAGAGGCATGCCGCTGCAAACCGATCCAACGGTGATTTATGGCATTACGAAAGGTCAAGCTGTGCTGGGGCGCGGCTTGCGGCGCAGTGAATTGCGCAAAGATACCCCTTGGAACACGTATACGAATAAAGGATTGCCCCTGACGCCGATCGCCAATCCTGGTAAGGCGAGTATTGAAGCCGCGTTGAACCCCGAGTCGACAAATCTGGTGTTTTTTGTTGCCGATGGCACGGGCGGGCATGCCTTTGCCGAAACGCTGGCAGAGCATAATAAAAACGTCGCCAAATGGAGAAAAATTGAAGCCGCGCAATAAGAATAGCCAAATCCGTTCAAAATTATTTAACGTCGGCTTATAGACGTTCAAATGTTAGATCGAACCCGCTTCGACCATATAGTTATTTGCCGTGCACATGGCTGCATCATCTGAGGCCAAGAAGAGAACCATGCGCGCCACATAGACCGGATCGATCAAGTCGGGAAGGCATTGCCTTTTACGCTGATTTTCCAAACCTTCCGGCGTGACCCAAAGGTCTTTTTGGCGCTCGGTCATAATCCAGCCTGGTACAACGGTATTGACCCGAATGCGGTGTTTTCCCAAATCACGCGCCATCGTTCGGGTCAGGCCATGCACGGCCGATTTTGCGGTCGCATAGGCTGGAAACCCACCGCCTGCTTCCCACCATGAATTCGAGCCGATATTTATGATAGACCCGCCACCGCGTTCAATCATTCCTGGCGCAAGATGTTGTAATGTAAAGAATTGGTGACGTAAATTTGTGGCCATGCGTTCGTCCCAATACTCAACCGTAACATCCTGCCAATCATGTCGGTCATCTCTTGCGGCATTGTTCACCACCACATCGGCGCTACCAATCCGGCCAATCAACGCATCCAAGGCCAATTTAAGCGCAGTAATATCGCGCAGGTCACAAATTTCAAACGCGACATCTGGGCCGAACATTTCAGCCAAATTTGCGCTGCGTGTCTGATCTAGATCTAAAAACCCAACCTTCGCGCCTTGACCGGAAAAGGCCTTAACCATCTCGGCGCCAATCCCGGAGGCGCCGCCTGTCATAAAAACTGTTTTCCCGGATAGGCTGGGAAAGCGTGCAAATTGTTGAGACATGAATATACCTTTTTGAAGCAAGTGGCGAGATGCGTAGAAAGCAATAGTTGGGGATTGCTGTCAACGGCCCGGTTAAGGGTTTTAGGCGCTGCGCGGTTCTGGCGCGGGCGCTTATTGTTTAAGGCAATTTATTTTGACATAACGGGTTTGATTGATGATGTATTTTACAACTGGAGTGAGCAAGTTGGGCATGCCATGCCAATAATAATCGCATTAAAGCGCGCGCCCACAAGCGCGCCGCGCAAAAGCATGCTCGATAAGATAATATGGTATTTTCAACAGTTACAACGCTCTATCCCTGTTTTCAGCCTCGATGCTTCCAAGTCCCGAGTTTTGTAAATGGGTTTCGAAATATGCACGAAAGAAGGGAAGACCCTCAGCAAGTTTCAAAAACTCATCGCGCGTTAACACCAAAACCTTTGTGTCTTCGATCGCAACCGCGGTGGCAATCCGCCGCGTTGCTCCTATCAGCAAACGTTCTCCAAAGTGATCGCCCGCGATAAGAACGCGGGATGTCTCTTCTCCGGTTTCGGGATCTATGCCCGTGATTTCTACGCTGCCGCTAGCGATCGTGTAAAACCCGTCTGAGCGCGCGCCATTTTCGTAAATTCGATCCCCCGCGCGGTATAAAACATATCGCGCATCTTGCGGCTTTTCCGAATTAATCTGAACCACTGAGCGGGGAGAAAACCCGTCCATCAGCCAGTTCCAAAGCACAGAGATGCGGGTTTGCATGCCGGGTAAAAACGAAATGTAATAGACCCGCCATAACAACCAGGCCAAACGGCCTGTCAGCTTGATACCATAAACTTCCGCGACACCGCGCCCGGCGCCAAGCGAGGCCAGCGATCCTTTTGAACTGTAATGAAACTTCTTCAAATTCTGATTTTGAAGGGCTGCAACAACATTTTGCGCCAAATGCTTTGCCTCTCGCACGGCAAATTGGGCTGTTGGAGGGGCGAAATCTTCGCGGTCTGAGGCCGTTTCAGTCATTGGTATTAACGCACAATCCCCAATCGCCCAAATATTTTCAAACCCATCTGCTCGAAAATCACGCCCAACCAAAATTCGTCCCTGCTCAAGCGTTAGAGGCATCTTAGCAACCACGGGCGCCGGCGTATTGCCAATGGTGGCCACGATGGTGCGCGTATCAATCACCTCTCCGGTTGTGGTGACAAGCTGCGTCCCCGTTGCTTCTGCGACACCGACGCCAAGCTGCACTTCAATGCCCCGCTGGTTTAATTTGCTCTGCGCATAAGCGGCGAGACTTTCAGGCATTTCATTCAAGATACGATCGGCAAATTCTAACACGACAACGCGTATTTCTGAGGCATTTATATTTGGATAGTAGCGTAACGAGCGATCGATCAATTCTTTTATCTCACCCACGGTTTCAATTCCCGAAAACCCCCCTCCGATCACGGTGAAGGTAAGGGCACCTTTCTTCACTTCGGGAAGGCGCGTGATATCCGCATGTTCCAGCCGCTCGATCACGTGCGCCCTTAACCGCCGCGCATCACTGAGCGTTTTCATGGTGAAGGCGTGTTCGCTTAGGCCGGGTGTGCGGGTTAAATCGCTTCCAGACCCAAGCGCAATAATCAGGTGATCATACTCCAAAACCGTAGGTCGGCGCTGTACACCTTGAAAAACGGTTACAGTTTGCGCCTCTGGGTTGATACTATCAACCTCAGCTTTTCGTATAAAAATCTCCCGCGTGAGAAAGCGCAAAGGCGAAACAGCATTTACCGCTGAAATCGCGCCGCCTGCCACCTCGGGCAAGAGAGGTTGGAACACAAAATAATTCTCACGATTTACAACTTCGATTGCCGCTTTTTTGCCCATTAAGCGTTGCAGATTGCGGGCAGCGTATAATCCAGCGAAACCCCCGCCCAAAATCAAAACCCGATGTACCATTTCAAATAAACCTTTTTACGCCGCGCGTATTCGCTGTTTAACTTAATCCACCACGCTTTCATATCCTTTGTAACGAATTAATCCAAAAGCATAGGCTTGCTATTTTAATTACGAATATAAATGTTTTTGAATTCTACGCACAAAACGTTTTACCTTCTTTGCACAGCGTTAAAATTAACGAAACCACCTGTAATAATTGCGATCCGGTTTAATGCGGTTAGTTTTACGCAAAAGGCTTTTGAAAACTTACCTTTCAATCTTTCACTGCGTTAACAACTTTAGGAACTAAATTATGGCGCGCTTTCATAAATTTTATTTACGCAACGCTTTGCAGCCAGATGGCAGAGATCAGAAAAAATATACGCCAAGCTCGGAAATACCGTTTAAATTTTGCGTGCAATCGCCTTTCCTGAACAGGTAGATTCTTTATGCAGACTTATAAAAATAGCGTTCAAAAAAGTAACACCTCGACTAGAAAATAGGGTTTAATAGCGATTATGGAATTTGATTACATTATTGTTGGGGCGGGCAGCGCGGGCTGTGTTTTGGCGAAGCGTTTGGTCGAGGCGGGTCATAAAACATTGCTGTTAGAGGCGGGGGGGCGTGATAATTATCACTGGGTGCATATACCAATGGGTTATTTATATTGCATTGATAATCCACGCACAGATTGGCAGTTTAAAACACAACCACAGATCGGTTTGAACAATCGCAGCTTGTTATATCCACGGGGAAAAATATTAGGTGGTTGCAGCTCTATAAACGGAATGCTCTATTTGCGCGGGCAGGCCGCGGATTATGATCACTGGCGACAATTAGGCCTTGTGGGCTGGGGTTGGGATGATGTGCTGCCTTATTTTAAAAAATCCGAAGATTATGTAGATGGCGCATCTGAATATCACGGGGCGGGCGGTGAATGGCGCGTTGAGCGGCAAAGGCTGCATTGGCCAGTGTTGGATGATTGGCGTCGGGCTGCGATAAGCGCAGGCATTCCGCCGGTGGATGATTTCAACACAGGCGATAATGAAGGGGTTGGATATTTCAAAGTAAATCAACGCTCCGGCTGGCGATCAAATACGGCAGGCTCTTTTCTTAAAACGATCAAACACAAAGATAATCTATATTTAAAAACGCATGCCCAAACGCGGCGCGTCATTGTAAAACAAAACCGTGCGGTTGGGGTAGAGTATCAACAAGGCGCAACCCAAAAAACGGCCTATGCAAGGGCGGAAGTCATTCTGTGCGCGGGGGCTATAGGATCTCCGCATCTTTTGCAATTATCGGGGATAGGGCCCGCGCCGCATCTACAAGCGCATGGCGTTGAAGTGCTTCAGCATAGTCCCGAAATTGGCGCAAATCTGCAAGATCACCTGCAGTTGCGCTGTTCATGGCGTTTAACGGGGGCAAAAACGCTGAATACTTTGGCCAATTCGGTTTTTGGGAAAGCTAAAATTGCTGGTGAATATTTACTTAAACGGTCTGGACCCATGTCGATGGCGCCCTCTCAATTGGGGGCTTTTGCAAAATCACGCCCGGATGTGGCAACGGCAGATTTAGAATACCATGTGCAGCCTTTGTCTTTAGATGCTTTTGGCGAACCACTTCATGATTACCCCGCAATCACCGCCTCTGTTTGCCATTTGCGGCCTGAAAGCCGCGGAGAGGTGCGGCTTTCCAGCTCAAACCCCCTTGATGCCCCCTTAATATCTCCGAATTTTCTGTCTAACGAGGGCGATCGATTGGTGGCAATCGATGCAATTAACCTCACGCGAAAGATTATGGCGCAGCCCGCCTTGCAGCAATATCAGCCAAAAGAGCAAAAACCAGGGCTGCAAGCGCAAACGGATCACGATCTAATTCAGGCGGCGGGAGAGATTGGGACAACGATTTTTCATCCAACATGTAGCGTGCGTATGGGGCAAGATGTAACGGCGCCCTTGACCGAAAAACTGCACCTTCGCGGCATAGAAGGCTTAAGAGTGGCCGATGCCAGCGCAATGCCGTGTATTACCAGCGGAAACACCAACGCTCCAACCATCATGATTGCAGAAAAAGCAGCAGATTTAATCTTAAACAGCCGGCAATGATATGCGCTTTAGGCGCAATAGCTCGTTTCGTCGCGCATCGCGGGTTACGTGTTCCTTGGGAACCCGCTGTCAGAATCAGGTTTTATGTGGCCGCGTGGATCAAAAAATTGCGCGTTTAAAGCGTTTGTCGCTGCACAACGCCACTCTCAATCGTCTAATATTCAAAACTTTCAGATCAGACAGGGAAACATGAGTTTAAAACAGCTGCATTTGAGCCGCCTATTTCACCAAAACTCCTTG
>ERZ1047985.1498-NODE-1498-length-15876-cov-6.123886_pt1 | contig 15876 bp, 17 predicted proteins | sample MGYA00383097_ERZ1047985 | MGnify/ENA primary metagenome ERZ1047985 (study PRJEB29581, sample SAMEA5548367) | metagenome | biome: marine; feature: coastal; material: water | depth 50 m | study: Short-term variability in the microbial, nano- and picoplankton...
GCTATCGTGGTTCAAGACCAACAACGCCCAGAATGGACAAGTGTGGTTCAACGTTTAAGAGAAGCCAAACACAAAGTTCTTTTATTAACGGGCTCTGAACAGGCGGATGGCTATCAAGACTATGTGGATGAGTCTTATATAGGCATACCTGCAGAGGCAAAAGTGGCGGTTATTCAAAAACTAATTGCAAACGGCGAAAATGTTATCATGATAGGAGACGGCAGTAATGACGCCCCAGCACTAGCGGCAGCTGATTTAGGTATTGCATTTGGCACACCAACACCATTAGCCATACAAGCTGCAGATGTCGCCATACCAGGCAGTAATTTAAGTCGTATTTTTACAGTATTAGATTTAATAACCACAGTTAAAAGGCGTATTAAGCAAAATATCAGTTGGGCATTTTTGTATAACGCTATTGCCATTCCATTGGCTTTAACAGGGCAACTAAGTCCGCTATTTGCAGCGGTAGCAATGACTTCTAGCAGTCTTTTGGTAGTGTGGAATTCATCTCGTTCTATGGAGGGGCATCATCATGATTAGAATTTTTCAAATTAAGTTAAGCATATAAAAAATGGTATATAAATCAGGCTTTAGCGTATTATTGCTCTTTTTTATAAAAAGAAGTTTTTGTATGAACGCTAAAAAAGAGTTATGGGTGTTGTTGGCTTCATTCGTGTTGCCAATTGCACTTGGCGCTGCATTTTTTTATTGGAATCCAACCGCTTTTACTGGCAATACTGTCAATTATGGAAAATTTGTTAATCCTATTATTACAACACAAAAGCAGGACATAGTATTTGCTAAAAATACACCAGGTGATTTACAAGGTATTTGGACCTTGGCCTATGCAACCAATAAGTGCGACGTTAATTGCAAACGCACACTCAAAGACATGAAAACTGTGCAAATTTTAATGAATGAAGAAATGCGTAGGGTTCAGAAAATGCTGCTCACTAATAGTGTGGTTGATGCGCCAGAGGCGGGTATCTTAATTGCACGCCCAAGTGCAGCACTTAATCAGCAATTGGCGCAGTTTCCTGATAACACTTTATTTTTAATTGATCCATTAGGCAACATCATGTTACGCTACGACCCACAAAAACTTGATATTAGACGCGTGGTTAAGGATCTTGAACGCTTATTTAAATATTCACGTATTGGATAGTATGCTAAAACTTAACGACTTATTTGGCTTATGTAAACTTAAAGTAGTGTCATTGATACTACTAACAGCCATAGTAGGCATGTTTTTAGCAGTACCTGCACCGTATTTTCCTGATTTAACCCTAGTTGCATTTGCATCACTTGGTATTGGTATGGCTTCGGCTTCAGCGGCGGTTTTTAATCATATTGTTGATGAAAAAATTGATATTCAAATGTCACGTACTGACCAACGACCCCTGCCAAAAGGCAAAGTAAGTCGCACGCAAGCTTTGGTGTGGGGTGTTTTTTTGGGTTTGATTGGTTTGGGTATTTTAGAGTTTTTTGTCAATACCATCACCATGGTTTTGACGTTTGTTTCGTTAATCGGCTATGCGGTAATCTACACCATGTACTTAAAGCGTGCCACCCCGCAAAATATCGTTATTGGTGGTGCAGCAGGTGCAGCGCCTCCTGTCTTAGGTTGGACTTCAGTTTCCGGTACTCAAGGTATTGAATATGCGTTGCTTTTGTTTTTAATTGTCTTTATTTGGACGCCACCACATTTTTGGGCGTTGGCGATATTCCGAGTTAAAGAGTATGCAAAAGTCAATGTACCAATGCTGCCGGTCACGCATGGTTTGCCTTATACTAGAAAGCAAATTTTATTGTATACAATATTATTATTCATAGTGGCTTTGTTACCCTATTTATCTGGAATGTCAGGCTTAATTTATTTGGTGTCTGCTGTTATATTGGGTGCGATATTTTTGCTTTATGCGATTAAGGTTTACCGATATCCTGATGATAATAAAATTACTTGGCGTACTTTTACCTACTCAATTAATTATTTAATGTTGTTGTTTGTAGCGTTGTTGCTCGATCATTATTTTTTAATTAAATTGTAGGAAACCATGAAAGAATTAGGGCAAGTCTTTAAAGCAATCACGTCAGCCATGATTGGTGTTGGAAAAAAAGAAGACCTGATTAAGGATTTTGAACGCACAGAACAACAAGGCCCATGGCCTTATATCATTGTTGGCTTGATAATGACAATTGGTTTTATTGGCGCAGTGATTGCCGTTGTTCAATTAGCGCTTTAGGCGCTTTTTGGCACTCTGCTGACTTTATGCGTTAGCATTAATATGCTAAGCAACAACAGCAACGCTACCGCATTATGCAAAACGGCGATTGCCATCGGTATTGATAATAAGACGTTTAGAATTCCCAAGGTAACTTGCACCAACAATAAGCCAGCAATGAGCCTTAGGTCTGATTTTAAGTGTGCATAGCCTCTAAATAAGTAGATTAAACCAATAATAGCGATTGTCGTAATGAGTGCGCCAATACGGTGCATCATTTGCACAGCGGTGCGGGCAGTGTTTTCTAACACACCATACTCATAATCAATGCCAATTGCACCCCAGTGCAATGCTCTGTCAAAGTCCATTTCTGGCCACCAAGCACCCACACATGTTGGAAATTCTTCACCGCAAGACAGTGCCGCATAGTTGGTTGAAGTCCAGCCACCAAGGATAATTTGCAAGCTTAAAATAGCAAGTGTTGCGAGTAATACTACTTTATGTCTTTTTAGAATGTGTCTATAAGTAATTGAGGGCCGACTTTGGTTGAGCAATAACCATGTCAGTAAACCAGTAGTGACAAAGCCACCAATGAGGTGCATCGTTACGATGCCGGGGTGCACCAACAGCGTTACCGTCCACATACCGAAAGCCCCTTGTAGCATAACAAAAAATGCGGTAAACCAAGGCAGTCCAAGTGGCTGCGGTCGACCCGTATCTTTTTTGATGGCTAAAAAAAGCAATACAAGAATGACCAACCCTAATAAAGAGGCGGCATAACGATGTATCATTTCTTTCCAGCCTTTGGCAACTTCAAGTGGGCGTTCGTAGCCTTCAAGTTTGGTGCCATCTGGGGCATCTGGTACGGTTAATTGACCATAACAAGTTGGCCAGTCTGGACAACCTAAGCCTGCATCACCAAGTCGAGTCCAAGCACCTAAAATAACAACAATTAACGCTAAAACAATAGACAACTTCAGTAATTTTTTGAACACGGTGACAAACAGCCTAAATTTCGATTAAAGGTCATTATATTACATCTGTGGTTGTATGATAGGTCTTATTTTGTGTTTTTATTTAACCTTAATATAAATACGGTTTTTCTTGATAAATATCAAAAAACCGTGTAGTATAATGCGCATCAGTTTGAGATATGTATTAATGTATTTTTAACTGAAACTACTTTATTTTTCGGGGGAGAGATTATGAGGGGACCAATAACTCTATTGGGCGCATTAACGGCTATCACGTCAACTAATGCGTTTGCTGAGTGGGGTGTTAACCTGGTACAAGGGGTAACATCAATTAGTAACGACATCTATGATTTACATATGATCATTTTTTGGGTGTGTGTTGCAATCGCAGTAGCTGTGTTCGGTGTAATGATTTATTCAATCTACACACACAGAAAATCAAAAGGCGCAGTTGCGGCTAATTTTCATGACAATGTTAAAGTTGAGTTGGCATGGACAATTATTCCAATCATCATTTTGGTGGTTATGGCAATTCCAGCGACAAAAGTATTAATTGATATTGAAAATACTGAAGGTGCTGAAATGAACGTCAAGATTACTGGACACCAGTGGAAATGGCAGTATGACTATCCTGAAGAAGGCATTAGTTTCGTTTCTAATTTAGCGCAATCTTCCAGAGATGCTGTCAATGGCGATGGTAAAAAACCAGACAATTATCTGCTTGAAGTTGACAATCCTTTGGTTTTACCAGTAGATACACGCATCCGTTTTTTAATCACTTCAAATGATGTGATTCACAATTGGTGGGTGCCAGACTTTGGTGTCAAGCAAGATGCCAATCCAGGGTTTATTAATGATGCGTGGGCTAAAATTGACCAAATTGGTACTTACCGTGGTCAGTGTGCTGAGCTATGTGGTAAAGACCACGGCTTTATGCCAATTGTGGTTGATGTGGTTTCTAAAGAGAATTATGCAAAGTGGGTAGCAAAACAACAAGCCCAGAAAGCAGCGATTGCAGCCAGCGCTACTCAGGCTTGGTCTAAGAGTGATTTAATGGCTAAAGGCAAAGAAGTTTACAATACCAATTGTGCGAGCTGTCACAAAATTGATGGCTCAGGTCTACCGCCGGTATTCCCGGCAATGAAAGGTTCTAAAGTTGCCAACGGCCCAGCAGCAGAGCACACTCAGATTGTGCTTCATGGTAAGAGTGCTATGCCGGCATTTAAAGTCTTGAACGATGTTGATTTAGCGGCAGTTATTACTTATGAGCGAAATGCTTTCGGTAATAAAGGTAGTGTTGTTCAACCTTCAGATATTAAATCTGCACGTTAATCAAATTCATAGGAGAAATATTATGACAACAGCAACAGCAACAGCAAATTCTCACGACGACCATCATCATGGACCTGAAAAAGGTCTGATGAGATGGGTGAAAACAACAAACCATAAAGACATTGGTTCCCTTTACTTGTGGTTTGCATTTATTATGTTATTGGTAGGTGGCGCTTTCGCTATGGTGATTCGTGCCGAATTATTAAATCCAGGTATGCAATATATTGACCCGCATTTCTTTAACCAAATGACCACCATGCATGGTTTGATTATGGTATTCGGTGCGATTATGCCGGCAATGGTTGGTTTAGGCAACTGGTTAATTCCGATGATGATTGGTGCGCCAGATATGGCGCTACCACGGATGAACAACTGGTCATTTTGGATTCTGCCTTTTGCAGGTGCAATTTTAATCAGTACTTTCTTTATGGAAGGTGGTGCACCAGCCTTTGGGTGGACATTCTATGCGCCATTGTCAACAACATTTGCACCAGACAGCACTGATTTCTTTATCTTTGCTGTGCATTTGTTAGGTTTTTCATCTATTATGGGTGCAATCAATATCATCGCAACGGTATTAAATATGCGCGCACCTGATATGAAATTAATGGATATGCCACTGTTTGTGTGGACATGGTTAATTACTTCATTCTTATTGATTGGCGCAATGCCAGTATTAGCAGGTGCGGTAACCATGATGCTAACAGACCGTAATTTTGGCACTGCATTTTTTGATGCAACAGGTGGTGGCGATCCAGTCATGTTCCAGCATATCTTCTGGTTCTTTGGTCACCCTGAAGTTTACATTATGATTTTGCCAGCATTTGGTGTGATTTCACATATTATTCCAACCTTCGCGCGCAAACCATTGTTTGGTTACGCATCCATGGTGTACGCGGTAGCGGCAATTGCATTTTTGTCCTATATTGTATGGGCACATCATATGTTCTTAACAGGTATGCCAATCGCAGGCGAGCTCTACTTTATGTATGCAACGATGATGATTGCGGTGCCTACTGGGGTTAAAGTATTTAACTGGGTAGCGACGATGTGGGAAGGTTCAATGACTTTTGAAACGCCAATGTTGTGGGCGTTATCATTCGTATTTTTATTTACTATTGGTGGTTTCACGGGTTTAATGATGGGTATCGCACCAGCAGATATTCAATATCATGACACTTACTTTATTGTGGCACACTTCCACTATGTATTGGTAACAGGTGCATTATGGGCAATTATTGCTGCGGTATTTTACTGGTTACCTAAGTGGACAGGCAAAATGTATAACGAGCGTTTAGCTAGAATCCATTTTTGGTGGGCAGTTATTTCAGTTAACGTACTGTTCTTCCCAATGCATTTCTTAGGACTTGCAGGTATGCCACGTCGTATTCCTGACTACTCATTACAGTTTGCTGATTTTAATTGGATAACTTCAATTGGTGGTTTTGCTTTTGGTGCTTCATTTATCTTGTTGGCTTATATTGTTATTGACTGTATTCGTAATGGCAAGCCAGCTGATGTACGTCCTTGGGATGGCGCAAAAGGCTTAGAGTGGACACTTGGTTCACCTGCTGAATACCACAGTTTTGATAAGCCACCAGCAAGAAAACTGATTGAGCAAGAGTCACAGCATACTGCTTAATTATTATTAATGGAAAAGTCTAACAAAGGTGTCTTTATTACAGTTGTCATTGTAAGCACCATAGCAATAGGAGTATATATAGCAACCATCATGTTAAAAGGCGGTTGATATGGAACAAAGAAAAATAACAAAAAGGTTCTGGATTAAGCTAGTTTCAGCACCGATATTGATGTTTGCCTTTGCGTATGCAATGGTACCCATTTATGATGTTTTTTGTGAGATTACTGGATTTAATGGCACAACAGGCAGAGTAGAGACAGAGCAACAATATGCGGTGGACGAACAGCGTACAGTTGAAGTGAGTTTTTTCGCTATGACGATGGGTGGTTTTCCAGTACAGTTTGGACCGAAAGTGCGTTCAATGACAGTTGTACCTGGTAAATTTTACACAGCCAGTTATGTTGCCAAGAATAACACGAATGAGACCATTATCGGACAAGCCATTCCTAGTGTTGCACCTACAAATGCAGCACTACATTTTAAGAAATTAGAATGTTTTTGTTTTAATAGACAAGTGTTTAAGCCACATGAGGAAGTTGAAATGACGTTGAGGTTTGTGGTTGAACCAGAGTTAGATAAGCATATAAAAGACATAAGCTTATCTTACAATTTTTTTAAACTCGATAGTTAAAAAAGAAGGGGGAGAGATATGAGTGAACAGGAATATTATGTACCACATGGTACTTACTGGCCAATTATTGGCTCAATTGGCATAACAACATTATTTGTGGGTTTTGCCAATCAGATGCATGGTGTAGAGTGGGGCGGCTCGGTGATGGGCCTTGGCTTTGCAATTACGATTTTCATGATGTTTGGCTGGTTAGGTCAGGTCGTTAATGAAAGTGTTGGTGGTATTTATAACAAGCAAGTTGACCGCTCATTCCGTTGGGGCATGAGTTGGTTTATTTTTTCTGAAGTGATGTTTTTTGCCGCTTTTTTTGGTGCTTTATTCTATGCGCGCCAATTATCAGTGCCATGGTTAGGCGGTGCGGACAACAATGTTTTTACCCCAGAATTATGGAATGGTTTTAAATCAGGATGGGATGCGATTGCATTTACAACACCAGGTACAACCTTACACTCAGGTGTTGAAATGTCGGTACCAACTCAGTTAGTTGACACTTGGGGTTTGCCGGCATTAAACACATTGCTACTGTTATTATCAGGCGTAACCTTAACCTTTGCTCATCACGCACTACGTGCCGGACATCGCAATCAAATCATTGCTTGGTTGGTGGCAACAATTGCGTTGGGTACGGCATTTTTGGGTTTTCAAATTATGGAATATGGTCATGCCTATGCAGACGGTTTGAAAATGACTTCAGGTATTTATGGCTCAACTTTCTATATGTTGACAGGCTTCCATGGCTTTCACGTAACTGTTGGTGCGATTATGCTGACTGTTATTTTATATCGTGTACAAAAAGGACATTTCACACCTGAGAATCATTTTGGATTTGAAGGTGTTGCTTGGTATTGGCATTTTGTTGATGTTGTTTGGTTAGGGTTATTTATATTCGTATACTGGCTATAAAATTTTATTTTTCTACTGCATATTTTCCATTTTTACTGCGTTGAATTTTAAAAATACTTGGTTATTTAGTTGAGCTAAACGCCCGCCTATTTTTAAAATTCGCCTTGTAAAAAAGAAAAATATTTGTACAAAAATTAAACATAAACATAAACATGTTCAACAAAATTAGACCCCTGTGTGGGGTCTTTTTTGTGGTGAAATACAAGCCATAGATTTTTTGCCTATTTTTAAAACAAGGAGCATTTATGACAGAAGTATTGATAGTTATCATTATTATTGCTATTTTGGTGGCGCTGGGTTTTGGGCTTATCGGTATGCTTCGAGGGGGCAAACAAGGCTCAGATAAAATGTTCAAGTCTTTGGTTGTACGTGTTAGCTTATCGGTACTGTTGTTTGCATTGCTTATGTTTGCTGGTTATATGGGTTGGATTAAACCTAATGCTATCGTATTGGATACGCCTGTTACACAAAATCAATAATGATAAAACGTGCTTTTATTTTGCCTGGTATATTGATTGCACTGACGCTATGGGGGTTATTATCGTTGGGTTTTTGGCAGTTAGAGCGTGCAGATGAAAAGCGTGCGATTGAAGAGGCGATTGTTTTAGCCGAATCAAGCCCCGTAGAACTGGTGACACAAGCGGATACTTTAATGCAAAAGCAGTATCATCGGGTGTTACTCAAAGGTTATTACGACAATGATAAGCAATTTATTTATGACAATCAAATCGTTAATAGCAATGCCGGGTATTATGTTTTAATCCCCTTTATACTTGAAAATAAAACAGCGATTTTGGTAAACCGCGGGTTTATCCCTTGGCGGGGTAATCGTGAAAAGTTAGCGGATATTAGCGTTAAAGAGACGAAGCGCAGCATTCAAGTGAAGTTAATTAAACCCAAACAACGTATTCAGTTCAAGCAACACAATACAACAAGCTTTCCAATGTTAATCCAATCTTTAGATATGCAGCGACTCTCGCAATTGTCAGGCTATCAACTGGTGCCAATGTTGGCGCAATTAGAGGCTAAATCAGAGCAGGGTTTTTATCGTAAATGGCAACCGTTTTACGGCAGCGTTAATAAACATTTAGGCTATGCGCTACAATGGTTTTTGATGGCTTTTGTGCTGAGCTTTATTGCAGTAGTATTGTTAGTAAAAAACAGCAAAAATTAACACCATTTACAAAGTATCGTTTTAATTTTAAGGCATATTTACATACATTCCCTTAAAATAAGCCCGCCAAAACAGTTAAAATCCCTTAATTTATGACGATAGCAGACAAACATACTTGTTTTCATTGTGGTTTAGATGTGTCTAAAGACGTTGATTTGTCGGTCATAATCAACAACCAACCTCGCCCAATGTGTTGTGCAGGTTGTCAAGCAGTGGCACAAGCAATTGTTGATGCAGGGCGTTCTGATTTTTATCAGCAACGTGAGGGTTTTTCGCCAACTGGGCAAGGTGTGGTGCCTGAGTTTCTTAAACAATTACATGCCTACGATCATCCCAACATACAAAAACAATTTGTTGTGCAAACAGGCGAACACGACAAAGAGGCTTCGTTAATTTTAGAAGGGATTGTTTGTGCCGCTTGCATTTGGCTTAATGAACAATATATTGCCGCCCTGCCAGGTGTTGTAGAAGTGCGTATTAACTACAGTACGCATCGTGCCTTTGTGCGCTGGGACGATACCCAAATAAAACTGAGTCAGATTTTGGAAGCGATTAGCCACATCGGTTACAAGGCACACCCTTACGATGTTGCACAGCAACAAGAATTATTTGAAAAAAATCGTCAGCAAAGTTTACGCCGTTTAGGCTTGTCTATTGCTTTAGGGATGCAGATCATGGTGCTCGCACTGGCTTTGTATACGGGGGATTGGTGGGGCATTGAGCCGTCAATCAAACAGCTTTTTCATGAAATCAGTTTGGCTTTAACAATACCAATTTTGTTGTTCTGCGCAACGCCTTTTGGAAAAGCGCATGGCGAGACATTAAACATCGTCAATTAGGCATGGATGTGCCGATTAGCTTGGGTTTGATTGTGTCTTTTTCAGGCAGTGTTTACAGCACTTGGCAAGAACAAGGCGCGGTATATTTTGACTCTATCAGTATGTTTGTGACCTTTATTTTAGCAGTGCGTTATTTTGAACTCATGGCACGTAAGAAAACTGCAGAGTCAACCGAATCTTTACTCAGTTTACGACCAAACATGGCAACAAAGATTACCAACCAAGGGGAAGAGGTGGTTGCAGTGACAGAGTTGGAAGTGGGTGATAAAGTATTGATTTTGGCGGGTGAAGCTGTGCCTACGGACGGACTGATTACCGAAGGCAAATCAAGAACAGATGAATCGTTGTTAACTGGTGAAAGTCGAGCCTTAACTAAAGATGTGAATGACACACTTATTGGTGGCAGCATGAACCTTGACAGTCCGCTACAGATGGAAGTTACCCACATTGGGCAAGATACTGTACTTTCTGCAATTTTAAACTTACTGGATCGTGCGCAAAGTGAAAAACCCAAGATATCACAATTAGCCGATAGAATTGCAACACGTTTTGTTTCTGTGATTGTGCTGTTGGCGATCGCAGTGGGTTGGTATTATGGTATCTATATTGATAATTGGAGCAGCACCCATTGGATTGGTATTGTGGTGGCAGTCTTAGTAGTGACTTGCCCTTGTGCCTTATCCTTAGCGACCCCTGCTGCCATGACGATTGCCAGTGGGAGACTCAGCCAAATAGGCTTATTAATTCGCACTAAGCGCGCCTTAGAAACTTTAAGTCAAGCCAACTATTTTGCTTTTGATAAGACCGGTACGCTCACGCAAGGTGAATTGCAACTTGATGGGGTTTCGGTTTATCAAAATATTGAAAAAGAACAAGCATTAGCCATTGCAACTGCTTTAGAAAAATCCTCCGAACACCCAATTGCTCAAGCTTTTTTAAATAATCCAAGTAAAGCAAGTCAATCAATGGTAGTTACAAATATTGAAAATCAGGTGGGTGCTGGATTGTCTGCGCAGATTGACGGACAACGTTGGTACTTAGGTAATACCGATTATATTGCCGCGCAAACAGATTTAGTTTTATCAGGCAAAGTTTCTCAATTGCTAGAAAGTGATCAGTTGCAAGCCGCAACTGTTGTTTGTTTGGCGAACACACAAAAAACTTATGCGATATTTCTTTTACAAGACAAAATACGTACAGGTGCAAAAGCACTGATTAACGACTTGCAGGCAGCAGGAAAACAAATTGTATTGCTCAGTGGTGATCATAAAATATCTGCACATACAATTGCCAAGCAATTGGGCATTGCAAAGCAACAAGTTTATGCAGAATTAAAACCAGAAGACAAACTATCACAGCTGAAAAAATTACAACAGCAAAACGCCATTGTCGCCATGGTTGGTGACGGCATTAATGATGCGCCTGTGTTGGCTGGTGCACAGGTTTCTATTGCTATGGGTAATGGTACCCAGCTTGCTGCAGCCAGCGCCGATATGGTGTTGCTTAATAGTGATTTAGAACAACTCAGAACCGGCATTGGTATTACGCAAAAAACCATGCGCATTATTAAACAAAATCTAATATGGGCGCTGACGTATAATGTGGTCGCAGTACCACTTGCTGTAATGGGCTATGTTGAGCCTTGGTTGGCGGCGATTGGTATGTCGTTAAGCTCTTTGTTGGTTGTATTAAATGCATTGCGCTTGAGGCGCGCTAAATAACCCAAGTTGAATCGAGGTCTAGTATGGAAAGTATCTATTTGTTAATCCCGCTTGCTTTAGTGTTGCTTGCGCTGATTGTGGCTATATTTTTGTGGGCGATTAAATCCGGTCAGTTTGACGATATGGACGGACCAGCCTATCAAATTTTGAAAGATGATGAAATCAAAAAAGACAAATAATCCAACTTATAAATAAACATGGAATTTACGATTATCGGTGCTTTTCTGGCAGGCTTATTGGGGTCATTACATTGTGTGGGTATGTGTGGCGGTGTTGTTAGCGCCTTAAGTTTTGGTGTAGACGAACAAGCAACAAAGACCACTCGATTATCAATACTGTTGTCTTATAATGCTGGGCGTATCATTAGTTATGTGATTGCTGGCGCATTGTTGGGAGGGCTCAGTGCATTCTTAGTCAGTCAATCCTCCTTTGATGGCTTTCGTCAATTGTTAAAAATTATTTCTGCATTATTTTTAATTGCGCTGGGGCTTTACTTGTCAGATTGGTGGACGGCGTTAACCAAAGTTGAAAAATTGGGCATGCATTTATGGAAACATATTAGCCCTATTGCCAACAAACTTATTCCCGTTCAAACTCCTCACCACGCATTTATTCTCGGACTTTTTTGGGGTTGGCTACCTTGTGGCCTGGTTTATAGTTTATTGGTAGGAGCGCTATCGAGTAGTAGTGCTTATCAAGGTGGGTTGATTATGTTGAGTTTTGGACTTGGGACATTGCCCTCTATGTTATTGGTCGGTGTTTTTGCCACGCAATTTAATCATTGGGTGAAAAAACTGATTATTCGACGTTTTGCAGGTAGCATAATTACGTTGTTTGGCGTATTTTTATTGTATCAGGTTTTTTACACGGTATAAGAACGCCAAAATACACATGTTTATTTTAATGTTATAACAATATTTTTCAAATGTATTTTGATAAATGTTTAAATGATTGTAACTTCAAATTAATGCACAATCAACCCTTAAAATAACGTTACTAATAGTATGGACAATTACAATAAAGATGTATATAATTCGCATCGAAATTATTCATTTTTTAATTTAGAAAAGAGAGGTAGTGATGTCAGAACAAATGACTTATAACGATAAAGTCGTACGACAATTCTCCATTATGACAATAGTCTGGGGTATTGTTGGTATGCTTGTTGGTGTATTAATTGCCAGTCAGTTAGCTTGGCCGGCGATGAATTTTGATACTGCGTGGTTATCATTTGGGCGTTTACGTCCTTTGCATACGAATGCTGTTATCTTTGCTTTTGGTGGATCGGCTTTATTTGCAACATCGTATTATGTGGTGCAGCGAACTTGTCATACCGCTTTGTTTGCACCTAAGTTGGCAAGCTTTACTTTTTGGGGTTGGCAACTTATTATTTTGTCAGCTGCTATTACCTTACCACTGGGTATCACTTCTGCTAAAGAGTATGCTGAATTAGAATGGCCAATTGATATTTTGATTGCCGTTGTTTGGATTTCTTATGCGATTGTTTTCTTTGGTACGATTGTCAAGCGAAAAATTAAATCTATTTACGTTGCCAACTGGTTCTTTGGTGCATTTATCCTTACTGTTGCAATATTACATATTGTTAACAGCGCAGCATTACCGGTTTCTTTCTTAAAATCTTATTCTGCTTATGCAGGTGTTCAGGACGCGATGATTCAGTGGTGGTATGGACATAATGCAGTAGGCTTCTTCTTAACAGCAGGCTTCCTTGGTATTATGTATTACTTCCTTCCTAAGCAAGCAGAGCGCCCTGTTTATTCTTACCGTCTTTCTGTGGTGCATTTTTGGGCACTTGCCTTTACTTATATTTGGGCTGGACCGCACCACTTGCATTACACTGCACTACCAGATTGGACGCAGTCTTTAGGTATGGTGCTTTCTTTGATTTTACTTGCACCTTCTTGGGGTGGTATGATCAACGGCATGATGACACTATCTGGTGCATGGGAAAAACTGCGCACTGATCCTATTTTGAAATTCTTAGTGGTGTCTGTTTCTTTCTACGGCATGTCAACTTTTGAAGGTCCAATGATGGCAATTAAAACTGTGAATGCTTTGTCGCACTATACAGATTGGACAATTGGACATGTTCATTCAGGTGCTTTAGGTTGGGTTGCTTTCATTTCAATTGGCGCAATGTATTATTTGATTCCTAAGTTATTTGGCCGTGAAATTTACAGTGTTGATTTGATTAATAAGCACTTCTGGATTTCAACAATTGGTGTTGTTCTGTACATTGTTTCTATGTGGATATCAGGCATTATGCAAGGTCTAATGTGGCGTGCTGTTAATAGCGATGGCACATTGACTTATAGTTTTGTACAAACTGTGCAAGCAATGCACCCTTATTACATTATTCGCTTTGTCGGAGGTGCGCTGTTCTTGACTGGCATGTTCATTATGGCTTATAACATATACAAAACCATTGCAGGACAAAAAGCTGTTGAGATTAAAGTGCCTGCACCAGTGCAGCATTAGGAGGATAGTGAAATGACACTTCAAGAAAAAATTGAACAGAACATTGGTAAATTAATTGTACTTACGCTGATTACGGTAAGTATTGGTGGCATGGTTCAAATTGTGCCGTTATTTTTCCAAAAATCAACCACAGAGCCTGTAGAAAACCTAAAACCTTACTCGGCATTAGAATTGGCAGGTCGCGATATTTATATTCGTGAGGGCTGTGCAAACTGTCATTCACAAATGATTCGTCCTTTCCGTGCAGAAACAGAGCGTTATGGACATTATTCAGTAGCGGGTGAATTTGTTTATGACCGTCCTTTCTTATGGGGCTCTAAGCGAACGGGCCCTGATTTACATCGTGTTGGTGGTCGTTATACGGATGATTGGCATCGTGCACATTTAATCAATCCGCGTGATGTTGTGCCTGAATCTATTATGCCGTCTTACCCTTGGTTGCAAGACAACATGTTAGATATGGCTGATATTGAGCAGCGTATGAAAGTCCTAAGAACTTTAGGTTCTCCTTACTCCGATGAACAGATAGCTGCTGCACCTAAAGCACTTGAAGGGAAATCAGAGATGGATGCGATGATTACATATTTACAATCTTTAGGGTTATCAATTAAAACACAGAGGTAGTTTTATGGAACACATTGGATTTTTACAAAGTGTCTGGACGGTCGTTGTTTTTATTATTTTTATTGCAATTGTTCTGTGGGCGTGGAGTTCTCGTCGTCAAACAGAATTTGATGAAGTTGCTAGTGTGGCGTTAGACCTGCCTAAAAGCAAGTCTGAAAAAAAATAGTTATTTAATAGGAGGTTAGTATGTCTGATTTTGTGAGTGATTTTTGGCATTGGTTTATTGTCTTGCTGACGCTTGGTGGTATTTTTTGGTTAATTTATTTATTACGTGTTAACTCTAAGGTTAAGTTAGAAAAAGGACAAAGTGCAAAAACAACAGGACATGTATGGGACGATATTGAAGAGTTAAATACACCGTTACCTAAGTGGTGGGCGAATTTATTCTATTTAACTATTGCTTTTGGCCTTGTTTATTTTATTTTGTATCCTGGTCTTGGCTCGTTTAAGGGTGTGTTAAATTGGACGCAATTAAACCAATATAACGATGAGATTAAATATGCAGAAGAAAACTATAACCCTTTATTTAAGAAATATCGCAACACAGCGTTAAAAGAATTAGCGACAAACGCTGAAGCGATAAAGACAGGCAAGCGTTTATTTGGTGCTTATTGCTCAGTGTGTCATGGTTCTGATGCGCGTGGTGCAAAAGGCTTCCCAAATTTACGTGATGATGAATGGTTATGGGGTGGAAGTCCTGAGCAAATCAAAGTTTCCATTTTAAACGGTCGTACTGGGGTGATGCCTGGATGGCATGCCAGTCTTGGTGATGCAGGTGTTGAAGAAGTAAGCGCTTATGTAATGAGTCTTTCTGGACGCTCTGTTGATCAAGCTAAAGCAACAGCAGGCAAAGCACGTTTTGCACTATGTGCTGGTTGTCATGGTGTTGACGGAACAGGTAATACTGCTTTGGGTGCGCCAGATTTAACCAATAAGTCTTGGACTTATGGCGGCTCTCCTAAAGCAATTCAAAACACAATTTCACATGGACGCACAGGTGTTATGCCTGGACACAAGGACTTCCTTGGCGAAGACCGTGTACATGTTCTAGCAGCTTATGTTTTGAGTTTGTCTGAGAAAAAATAAAACACTTTAAAAAAGTCTCTGCTCTTTACGAGCAGAGACAATGAGAAAAAAGGATAAATTTTTCTCAAAAATGGTGGCTTTTAATAAAGCCACCATTTTTTTTGTTTTATTTAAGCTTAAATATGAAATTATAAATTTCCTGCTAAGTTTTAATAGCGTAGCATTTATAAAATCCTAACTTCAAATTCTAAGTGCAACTTTTTTCTGGTTAATAATACCTGATTCA
>ERZ1047985.1506-NODE-1506-length-15841-cov-7.836564_pt1 | contig 15841 bp, 10 predicted proteins | sample MGYA00383097_ERZ1047985 | MGnify/ENA primary metagenome ERZ1047985 (study PRJEB29581, sample SAMEA5548367) | metagenome | biome: marine; feature: coastal; material: water | depth 50 m | study: Short-term variability in the microbial, nano- and picoplankton...
GTGTTCCGCATGCATGCGCAGCGTTTTGGGCTTTCATGACCTGCCAAGCGGCGAAGTTCGATGCGCCAATATAACGGATATGCCCCTTGGACTGGAACGATGCGAGCGTATTGAATGTCTCTTCCAGCGGCGTGTCAGGGTCAAAACGATGCAGGTAGAGAATATCGACCGCTTCTGTTCCTAGCCGCCTTCGTGTGTCAGCGAACTGGCTCTTAATATTAGACGCGCCGGATCCACCTGTATAACCGATCTTACTAGAGATTATGAGTTTGTCGCGAATTGGGGCCGCCAACTTTCGCAGCATTTCTTCGGACTTGCCGCTATTATAGACGTTTGCGGTGTCGAAGTGGTTTATCCCCGCGTCAACGCAGGCGGCAAACATCTCGGACGCGGCGGCAGTGTCTGCCGTGCCTCCAAATTGCATGGCACCAAAAGCCAAGCGGCTACTGTGGGTTCCGTCAGAACTCGTAAGATGATTATCCATCATAAGACCGTGCCACGGCTTTTCACGGTTCTCAAGACGCGACCGCGGATCGAAGGGTAGGGCTTCCCTTACCTCGCAGGAAGAAAAAACCGATGATCGCGATGTTCAGGAAGTTCCAGGCAATGCCATTGAGGAAGGCCCACTGGTATGATCCCGTTAGATCATAGACCCAACCCGACATCCAACCGCCCAACGCCATTCCGAGGATCGTTGCCATCATGACAAACCCAACCCGTTCGCCAGCCTCGTTTGGGGGCATGTATTCGCGCACGATGATTGCGTAGCTTGGAACGATCCCACCCTGCGATAGGCCAAACACAAGGCTTACTATGTAAAGCGACACAAGACCGTCAAAAGGCAGGTACAAGAATAGGGCCACACATTGCAGTGTTGATCCAATCAATAGCGTCGCAACTCCACCGATTTCATCGGCAAGAACGCCAGACACCATGCGCGATGCGACGCCTGCAAGAAGCATCAAAGACAGCATCTCGGCGCCGACGGCTGGACCAAAACCAAGATCAACGCAGAACGAAACGATATGAACCTGCGGCATCGACATAGCGACGCAACACGCGACACCCGCAATCGCCAACAACCACTGCATGGTCCGCGGTGAAAACGCGACGCCGCCTGCCTTGGCTGCGCTTACCGCCGTAACATGTGCGGTGACCTCATCAGGTACCTTCCGGCGCAATAACAGACTTAAGGGGATCAAAAGAGCGATAGTGCATCCAGCCAAAGCCCAATAAACACCGCGCCACCCATAATCTGACAAAACACCCCCCAACAGCAATGGCCAGACGGCACCGGACAAATAGTTACCACTGGCCGCAATTCCAACCGCAATGCCACGTCTTCGCTGAAACCATTGCGACACATCAGCGATCAAGGGGCCAAAACTTGCCCCTGTGCCAAACCCGATTAAAATGTGAATGAACGATAAAACGTAAATATCGCCAGATACGGCAGACGCCGCGAAGCCTACTGCAATTATTACGGCTGCAGTGATAAGCGATTTGGTAATCCCAAGTCGGTCGCCGATTTTTCCGAAGTAGTAGTTACCCAATCCAAAGCCGACCATCGTCAGCACGTAGGGGACAGACGTTGTCGCGCGATCAACCGAGAACTCGGCTTGGATATCGGGCATGACGACTATGACGGCCCACATCCCAACATTGCCAACTGTTGCAATCAGCACTGCAACAGCCAACCGGAACCATGAATATCGACTGTCGAGAACGGAATCTGTCATTTGGTGACGCTAGGTTTGATAGGCGCAAATGTATAGGGAGCGTTCAAAGAAAATGGGCGGCCTGTTAAGACCGCCCATCTGATTTCTTTGCAGTAACGGATTACTGTGGGATCGAGCCTTCGATGCCTTCAACGAAGAAGCTCATGCCAGCCAGTGTTCCGTCGTCAGCTGTTTCACCGTCAGCCAACCAAGCAGAACCATCCTGCTTGTTCACTGGGCCGGTGAATGCGTGGTACGAACCATCTGCCAAAGCATCACGAAGTGCTTCGGCTTCGGCCTTCACGTCAGCAGGAACCGCGTCAGAGATTTCTCCGATGCCAACCATGCCAGCGCCGATACCATCCCATGTGTCAACCGAAGACCATGTACCGTCGATCACAGCCTGTGTCCGCGCAACATAGTAAGGTGACCAGTTGTCGATGATCGAGCTTACACGTGGGAATGGAGCGTATTCGCCCATGTCCGAAGCCTGACCGAATGTGACAACGTTGCCAGCCTCTGCTGCAACCGCTTGAGGTGCAGTCGAGTCTGTATGCTGTAGGATAACGTCAGCACCTTGGTCGATCAGCGTTTTAGCAGCGTCTGCTTCTTTTGCTGGGTCGAACCATGTGAATGCCCAGATGATTTTGAATTCAACATCAGGGTTCACTTTCTTGGCGTGAATGTAAGCCGAGTTGATGCCACGGACAACTTCAGGGATCGGGAACGAACCGATGTAGCCAACGACGTTCGACTTAGTCATGTGGCCAGCGATAGTACCCTGAACAGCGCGACCTTCGTAGAAACGCGCCGAGTAAGTTGAAACGTTGTCAGAACGCTTATAGCCAGTAGCGTGCTCGAATTTTACATTCGGGAACTTCGCCGCAACGTTCAGTGTCGGGTCCATATAGCCAAATGATGTTGTAAAGATCAGATCAGCACCTTGCAGCGCCATCTGGGTCATAACACGCTCAGCGTCAGCACCTTCTGGTACGTTCTCGACGTAAACGGTTTCAACCGCATCGCCAAAGGCTTCGACAACAGCCTTACGGCCTTGATCGTGTTCATATGTCCAGCCGCCGTCACCGACAGGTCCGACATAGACAAAACCGACTTTGGTGTCTGCAGCCATTGCTGGCGCAGCCAAGCCGAGTGCCACTGCGGCACTGGTCAATAGTTTGGTGAATTTCATGAGTTTTACACTCCCCAGGTTTGGTTGTTGGCCTCTAATTCGAAGCATGAAAGATCCGTCCAAGCGAAGCCGGAGCACGACTGCGATCGGCGGACATGAATACAAGCACGAGAATGGTTATCAGATATGGCGACATGGACAAGTATTCCACGGGAATTCTTGCACCTGCAGCCTGTGCATTTAGCTGAAGTACGGTGATTCCGCCGAAAAGATAAGCACCGATCAACAGGCGCCACGGTTTCCAGCTGGCAAAAACAACCAACGCAAGGGCGATCCAACCTGCACCGGCCGTCATTCCTTCGGTCCACTGAGGGACGCGGATCAAGCTGATGTAAGCACCGCCTAAGCCCGAACAGGCCCCGCCAAACATAATCGCAAGAATGCGCACACGAACGACCTTATAGCCAAGCGCATGGGCCGCATCGTGGTTTTCACCCACCGCGCGTAGGATTAGACCAACGCGGGTGTATTTCAACGTCGCCCAAGTTGCGGCGATCAGCAGGATGCCAACGTAGACCATGAAATCATGGGAAAACAGGATCGGCCCCACAACTGGCAGGTCGCTCAGAAATCCTAGGTTCACGTGTGGCGTCGAGGGCGGCTTAATGCCCACATAGCTTTGTCCCATCAACGACGACAGCCCGAGGCCAAACAGTGTCAACGCCAGACCCGAGGCCACCTGATTTGCCAACGCATATTGCGTCAAGATGACAAACAAGAACGACAGGGCTGCGCCAGCAAGCGCGGCGATAACAAAACCAAATACAGGAGATCCGGTTTCAACCGCAGTCGCAAATCCTGCGATCGCGCCGATGATCATCATGCCCTCGACCCCGAGGTTCAGGACACCCGCCTTTTCGGCGACAAGCTCTCCGATGGCTGCCAGCATGATTGGTGTTGCTGCAACCATCAAGGATGCGATCAGAAGGACTGGATTAATAGCTGAGAGATCCATTACACGGCCTCCTTTTTGCCAATTCGGACGCGGAAGTTTGTTAGCATGTCGACTGCGAGTAGGAAGAATAGCAGCATGCCCTGAAACACTTGGATCGCTGCCGAGGGCAGGCCCAGTGTTAGCTGCGCAAGCTCTCCACCAATGTAGGTGAGTGCCATAAGTAAGCCAGCTAATAGAATGCCCAACGGATTCAATCTGCCCAAGAATGCCACGATGATGGCCGTGAAACCGTAGCCGACGTTAAAGTCGATGCTGATTTGACCCGCGGGTCCTGCGACCTCAAACATGCCTGCCAATCCTGCCAAAGCGCCAGATAAACCTAGGCAAATTAGGACCAGCCGCGCTGTCTTAACGCCGGCAAAGCCAGCCGCGCGCGGTGCCTCACCTGTCAGGCGAATTTGAAACCCAAGAACGTGACGGCCAAGCATAATGTAAGCCATGATCACAGCAATCAGTGCAGCAACAACGCCCCAATGCATTCCGGTGCCAACAAAAATTTCAGCGTTATGGGCCGAGGCATACTGCTGCAAGTTTCGCGAACCGGGAAAGCCATAACCGTCGGGGTTTTTCAGCAAACCAAGCGACATTGCCGCCAAAAGCTGTTCAGCAACATAGACTAGCATCAGAGACACAAGGATTTCGTTCGTCCCAAAGCGCACCTTAAGGAATCCAGGGATCAATCCCCATGCCATCCCGCCGAGCGCGCCGCAAATGATCATCAATGGGAAGATAAACCAAGCATCTAATGGATAAAACGCCAACGCTGCCGCAGCCCCGCAGATCGCGCCAACGATGTACTGTCCTTCGGCGCCGATGTTCCAAATGCCGGCTTTAAATCCCAAGGCCAAACCTGTGGCGATCAAGATCAAGGGCCCTGCCTTCACAAGCAATTGTGGACGTGAATAGGATGAAAACTCACCAAAAAGCGGATCCCAAAAAATTGTACGGATCGCTTCGAGTGGGTTTTTGCCCAAAACGTAAAATAATAACCCACCAGCGATCATCGTCGCGACCACGGCCACTAACGGCGTTAGGTAGCTCCAAGCTTTTGAAGGTGAAGGGCGACGTTCGAGTGTCAGCATGAAATCCACTCCTTTACCTTTGTCCAAATACTCAAGTTCCGACCTTTCAAAATTCGATCACGCGTGTGCATGTGCGGCCTCCATGTCATGAGCTCCGCCAAGCATCAGCCCGATTTGATCGACCGTCAGCCCTGCCATTTCACGGCTCTCTGATAGTCGCCCTTCGTTCAGAGCGGCAAAACGGTCTGAGATTTCGGTTAACTCGTCCAAGTCTTGCGAAATAACGACGACGGCAGCACCGCCTGCAGCCAAATCAAGCAATGCTTGCCGGATATCCGCAGCAGCTGAGGCATCAACACCCCAAGTCGGCTGGTTTACAATTAGAACGTCCGGATCCTGCATGATCTCTCGTCCGATAACGAACTTCTGCAAGTTTCCACCCGACAACGCCCGAGCGGCAGTTTCCGTCCCAGGGGTGCGAACATCGAATTTCTCAATGACGTCTGCCGCGAATTCACGTGCTCCACTCCATGAGATAAAGCCGTTCGTCAACAAACCTTTGCGGATTGCGCCGCTTAAAAGGGCATTTTCGGTCAAGCTCATCGCAGGTGCTGCCGCATGACCCAAACGTTCCTCTGGGGCTGCAAGTATGCCAAGTTTGCGCCTCGCGTTTGGTCCTAACGCGCCGACTGATTGGCCCTTCACGCAGATTGTCTCCGCTTTGGTGGGTACCTCGCCAGAGATTGCCGCCAATAACTCATCTTGCCCATTTCCTGCGACACCACCGATCCCAAGGATTTCTCCGGCGCGAACAGACATCTCAACATTTTTCAGCGATGTACCAAATTGATTGGGCGAGGGGGCAGACAGGTCTTTAATTTCAAGAACCACGTCGCCGCCCTTGTCGGCTTTGCGTTCAGGCGTGTGAAGCGTGCTGCCAACCATCATCTCGGCCATATCGCGTGCTGAGGTTTCTGAAGGCACACACTCGCCCACGTTCTTACCCAAACGCAGGATCGTCGCGTGGTCACAAAGCGAACGAATTTCTTCGAGCTTGTGGCTGATATAAAGGATCGCAGTCCCTTCTTGGGACAGCTGTCGCAACGTAGTGAACAGGATTTCCACCTCTTGCGGGGTCAAAACGCTGGTTGGTTCGTCCATTATCAACAGCTTGGGATTTTGCAACAAACACCGGATTATCTCGACCCGCTGGCGCTCACCGGCGGACAGATCACCAACTTGATGGAACGGCTCAAGAGGCAATCCATATTCTTCGGAAACGGCCTTGATGCGCGCTGCCAAATCTCGTTGGCTCGGCGGATTTTCCATCCCTAAAGCAATGTTTTCAGCAACTGTGAGCGCGTCAAACAACGAGAAATGCTGGAAAACCATCGCGACGCCGTGTTGACGAGCAAATGATGGATTAACCGGTGCAAATTCATCTCCGTGCAGGTGCATTTGGCCAGAGTCCGGCTTCACCAATCCGTAGATCATTTTCACCAGCGTGGATTTTCCGGCACCGTTTTCACCCAAAAGCGCGTGAACTTCCCCTGGTTGAATCTCAAACGAGACGTTGTCATTGGCGACAACCCCCGGATAGGCCTTGGTCAGACCTGATATCTTTAGCAAAGCCTCTGTCATGCTACCCTGTCTTTTCTAAGTTCATTTGTTAGGCCGCTCGACAGTAACGCAGCGGTTACGCCTACGGCAATGGCCTGGGGATGTTTCCCAAGCGACTTTTGCCCAATCGGACAAGTGATCTGATTGATCTGGGCAGTATCATGGCCCAGTTGCTCCAAGCGGTTGCGGAAACGTGCCCATTTGGACTTTGATCCGATTAGGCCAGCAAAATCAAAACTTCGCCCAAGTAGTCGATGACAAAGCTCAAGGTCCAATGCGTGCGAATAGGTAAGCACAAGGTGTTCCGCCGTTGCCGGCGCGTGCTTTACAAATTCGGCTGGGTCCGCGTGGTATAGGACATTGATGTCTTCTGCGACTTCGTTGGGGAAACGCTCACGACTTGTATCAATCCACGTCAGTTCAAGTTCTGGAAATGGATGCATCATCCCAACCATCGCCCGCCCAACATGACCTGCGCCCCAAATCCAAATTTGGCGCGTAGGTTTCGCAATTGGCTCAATGAACCAATCGTCGACAAATTGGGGTAGTACTTGCGCACCTTCGCGGCGCGCCTCAGATAAAATACGTTTGATCGCAATGGGTTGATCACCCTTGCCACGCACCCAAACATTGTTGCTTATTTCAGAAATACGCGTGGCGTCGTAAACCTCGGTCACCAATGTGACGGCGCCACCGCAGCACTGACCCAGCTCAGGCCCAAGTGCATGGCGGCTTATCCGATCACCGTCCAATGCGTGTTTTGTGGCCTCCCACTCCAAGGTGCCTCCTCCGATCGTACCTTCTTGTCCGCCATTCCAAACGATCATAGACGCGCCTACTTCGCGTGGAGAGGATCCTTTGACCTCGGCAATCACGACGCGGGCAACGCGCCCGTGAATGGCGATCAACTCAGATATGCGGCGAAGATCAAACCCCATTGCGCACCCGATTAACTGCCGCCAAAACCCGTTCAGGTGTCGCGGGCCCATCGATTGATGGGTAAGCATCGCCACAGGCTGAGATCGCATCACTAATCGCCATCAATGCGGAAATTCCCAACATAAAGGGTGGTTCACCCACGGCTTTTGATCGGTGGATCGTGTTTTCGCGGTTTTCATTCTCAAACAAAGCGACGTTAAAGACGTCAGGGCGATCTGAACACGCAGGGATTTTGTAAGTTGAAGGCGCATGGGTGCGCAAATTGCCAGCATCATCCCAGACCAGTTCCTCGGTCGTTACCCATCCCGCACCTTGCACGTAGCCGCCTTCGATTTGGCCGATGTCCAGAATTGGGTTCAAGCTTTTGCCTGCGTCATGCAGAATATCTGCTCGCAAAATACGGTTTTCGCCAGTCAGGGTGTCGATCACCACTTCGGTAATAGATGCGCCATAGGCAAAATAATAAAACGGACGACCTTTGCCCGCGATCCTGTCCCATTGTAGGTCAGGGGTTTTGTAGAAGCCTGTTGCCGACAGTGAAACGCGCGCCTGATAGGCCGTCGAAGCCGCCTCCGCAAAGCTCATGCGATGTGAACCGACAATCACGTCGCCGTCGATAAAATCAACGTCCGAAGCTTTGCAATCATGCACTTCAGCTAGATGCGAAGCGATCCGCTCGCGCAGCTTTTCACATGCGACGCGAACGGCCATTCCGTTCAAATCCGCCCCACTAGAAGCAGCGGTCGCCGAAGTATTGGGCACCTTCGCTGTATCTGTAGCCGTAATCTTTATTCGATCGACCCCGATCCCAAAAACGCTGGCCGCAACCTGCGCCACCTTCAGGAACAACCCTTGCCCCATTTCAGTGCCGCCATGATTCAACATGACCGAACCGTCTTGATAAACATGCACCAACGCACCGGCTTGATTAAGATGCGTAAGCGTGAATGAAATCCCGAACTTCACCGGCGTCAGTGATATTCCGCGCTTCAAAACTGGATTGGCGGCATTCCACTCTGCAATCGCAGCACGACGGTTTTGATAGTCAGAACTTGCTTCCAGCTCTTGCGTCAAACGCCCTAGAACGAAATCGGTGACCTCCATTCCATAGGGGGTCTTATTCTTTTTCTGTCGAGAAATATCCTCGGGGGAGCGCGAGGGGGCAGACGGCCCCCTCGCTTCCTCATAGAAATTCACTCGCCGAACAGCCAATGGGTCCAGCCCAAGCGAATGCGCGACGTGATCCATGACCCGCTCAATCCCGATCATACCCTGAGGCCCGCCAAACCCCCGAAACGCTGTCGCACTTTGGTGGTTGGTTTTCAAACGGTGGCTCTCAATGCGAATATTGGGCAGATCATAGGCATTGTCTGCATGCAGCATCGCGCGATCTGCCACTGGCAACGACAAATCCTGTGCCCAGCCACAGCGCATATAGTGTTTGAACTCAATCGCTTGAATGTGGCCGGTTCCATCAAATCCTACGTCGTAGGCAACGCGAATGTCGTGTCGTTTACCGGTGATCATCATGTCGTCGTCGCGATCATAACGCATCTTGCACGGTTTGCCGGTCTTGGTTGCAACCACTGCGCAAGCGACGGCCAAGGCGTTGCCTTGGCTCTCTTTGCCGCCAAATCCGCCACCCATGCGGCGTGTCTCAACGCGCACACCGTGCATGGGTAGACCTAGGGCTTCGGCCACTTTGTGTTGAATTTCGGTCGGGTGCTGGGTTGAGGCATGCACGATCACATCGCCATTTTCTTGTGGCAGCGCGAGCGAGGCTTGACCTTCGAGATAAAAATGCTCTTGCCCGCCGACATCCAACTGTCCAGAAATCCGATTTGAGCAGGTAGGCATTTCGCCCAACGCGTCACCGCTTTGCCAGATGCGCGGTCCATCTTCGAACCTGCTATCGGCCGCCAGTGCATCCTCGACGCTTAGGATCGGCGTGTGGTTTTCATATGTGATTTGTCCGAGACGCGCCGCCTTTCGAGCAGCTAGGTGACTGGTCGCAACGACCAGAAATATGGGTTGTCCGAGATAGTGAACGTCGTCAGGTGCCAGCAAAGGTTCATCGTGAACCGATGGTGAGACATCATTGGCGAAAGGCAAGTCTTTGGCGGTTAGTATTGCGACAACACCTTCGGCCTTACGTGCTTCTGATAGGTCATGGCTTTGAATGCGCGCTGATGCAACGGTTGAAAGGCCAAAGGCCAAATGCAATGTGCCAGTTGGTGTTGGGATATCATCGACGTAGCGGGCCTGCCCTGAGACATGCAGTGGGCCGCTATCGTGGGCGAGGGATTTGTGAACGCTCATGCCTGCACCTCTAGAACCGAAATCGCGGTGCCCTGATCTTCGTGCCAGACGCGCCAAAGCATGTTTTGCGCTGCTTCAAGGCGGTAGTCCGCAGACGCCCGCATGTCGGACATTGGCGCAAAATCTTGCCCAAAGGCATTCACCGCGTTTGCAACGGTTTCAGTATTCCAATCTCGATTGGTCAATGCCGCTTCAACCGCTGTCGCCCGTTTTGGAATGCCGGCCATGCCGCCAAAAGCAATACGGGCCGAGGCAACCTTGCCGTTTTCGACCGTGATGTTGAAAGCGCCCAGTACCGCCGAAATGTCCTGATCGAAACGTTTCGAAAGCTTGTGGACCCTTAGTGAGTTCGGGCGTTTTGGAATGCTAACGCCTTCGACGAATTCCCCTGGCTGGCGATCTTGCTTCCCATATTCGACAAAATAGTCCTCAAGCGGGAGATCACGTCGAACGTCGCCCTTGCGAAGGTGAAGCGTCGCATCAATTGCGATAAGTGCAGGCGGGGTGTCGCCGATGGGTGAGCCATTTGCAATATTGCCACCGATGGTAGCTGAAGCGCGGACTTGGGCAGAGGCAAAACGGCGTAGCATTTGTGCGAAAGACGGAGCCAGTGCATTAAGAGCCGTGCGCAGGCGTTCAATAGACACCATTGCCCCAAAGCGGATCGCATCGTCCGTTTCCACAATTTCGGATAGGTCTGCGATTTGATTTAGAAAGGCGACTTTGTGCAATGAACGGAGTTGTTTGGTCACCCACAGTCCAATGTCCGTAGCGCCCGCGATCAAGGTGGCATCAGGATTGTCCGCATAAAATGCGGCCAGTTCGTCTCCGGTTTGCGGAATGCAAACCGGACCTACGGGGGCTGGCTGCCCCCGCACCCCGGCAGGTATTTTTGGCAAGATAAAGGGTGGCGTTTCGAGCCAGTCGGCTTTGGGTGCTGCTTCGGCGAGTTTTGCAGCCTTTATGATGGGTGCATATCCTGTGCAGCGGCAAAGATTGCCTGCAAGCTGAGCGTCGTGGTCGGTCTGGCCGTTTTGGTGGGCCGCCGCCATTGAGGCGATGAAGCCCGGGGTGCAGAAGCCGCATTGGCTGCCGTGCAGATCAATCATCGCCTGCTGTACTGGGTGAGGCGCGCCATCCGGCCCCGCAATACCTTCGACCGTACGAATGGCTTTGCCGTGAAGCTGGGGCAGGAACAGAATGCAGGCATTTAGCGCAACAGTCTGGTTTTGGTCGGTTACAACAACAGAACATGCGCCGCAGTCGCCTTCGTTGCAGCCTTCTTTTGTACCGATCAAACCTCGCTCATTGCGAAGCCAGTCGAGTAGGGAATGTGTCGGCTCGGGATCGGTCAGCCGGACAGTCTCTCCGTTGAGAAGAAACGCGATCTCCATGATGTGTTAGCCTGCCGCGGTACTAAATTGGCCCCTCCCAGTGCAGATCCTCGATGCGACGTAGAAAACCTGCGGGCTTTTTTGTTGCCCCTAGGAACGCTTATAATCTGTAACTTGGCAAGAATTTGTTTGAGAAGGTTTCGGGCAAAATTCGAGAACACAGCACCAAGTACCCTGATTTTACAAGAAAATACAGTTCATTTTCAGAAAAAACCAAAAGGTGCTTTTGCGCGAAACATATTAGAGGGATCAGGAAAATCTGGTTTGCCTCGGTCTTTTGGCTGACTAAAGTGGTGGTATGAGCAAGCCTACCCGATTCATTCATCTCCGCACACATACTGAATATTCACTTCTTGAAGGCGCGGTGAGGGTCAAAAAGTTGGGCGGCCTGTGTGAAGTCGCAGACATGCCAGCGGTTGCTATCACCGACACGAATTCAATGTTTTGCGCACTTGAGGCCTCGGTGACATTAAGCGACGCAGGGATCCAGCCAATTATTGGATGCCAAGTTGATCTTGCCTACCAACCGTCCATGCCAGGAGAGAAGCCAAAAGCGCCTGTACCCGTCGTTCTGTTGGCGCAAACTGAGGCAGGTTACGAAAACCTGATGAAGCTCAGCTCGTGTCTCTATGTGGATAAGGGCGATCAACTGCCTCAGGTCACACTTGATGAGCTGAAAAATCACTCGGGCGGTCTGATTTGTTTGACTGGTGGTCCGATGGGGCCGGTTGGCATGCTGTTGCAGGCGGGACAACGCCCTGCGGCTGAAACGTTGATCGAAAAACTGCACTCAATGTTCGCTGATCGGCTTTATATGGAATTGCAACGCCATCCGGTTGACGGTGGCCAACCAGACGCTGAGCGTATGACTGAGCGTGGTTTCGTGGAGATGGCTTATGCGAGGGGCATTCCACTGGTCGCAACGAATGACGTCTATTTCCCCAAGACTGATATGTACGAAGCCCATGATGCCCTGATCTGCATTTCGGAAGGTGCTTATGTCGACCAGCAGGAAGCCCGCAGGAAGCTGACACCTCAGCACTATTTCAAATCGCAAGAAGAAATGGTGACCCTATTCGCCGATCTACCCGAGGCGATTGAGAATACGGTTGAGATCGCCAAACGCTGTGCCTTTATGACATATCGCCGTGATCCGATCCTGCCGATTTTTGCCGAGGATGAGGTGGCCGAGTTGCGCCGGATCGCCAATGAGGGCCTGCAAAAGCGCCTTGCCGTGATCCCGCATGCGGTTTCAGTTGAGGAGTATCAAGAGCGGTTGGATTTTGAGCTTGGGATCATCGAAGGTATGGGCTTTCCCGGCTATTTCCTGATCGTTGCTGACTTTATCCAATGGTCTAAGGACAATCACATCCCTGTAGGGCCAGGCCGAGGGTCTGGCGCAGGATCGTTGGTGGCCTATGCATTGACGATCACCGACCTCGATCCTCTGCGTTATTCGCTGCTGTTTGAGCGGTTCCTGAACCCGGAACGCGTGTCGATGCCGGATTTCGATATCGATTTCTGCATGGATCGACGCGAAGAGGTGATCCAATACGTTCAAGAGAAATATGGTCGCGACAAAGTTGGGCAAATCATCACGTTTGGCGCTTTGCTTTCCAAAGCTGCTGTACGCGATATCGGACGCGTCTTGCAGATGCCTTACGGACAAGTCGACAGACTGTCCAAGCTGATCCCCGTTGAGGGCGTGAAACCGCTTTCGATTGCCGACGCGCTGAGAGAAGAACCCCGTCTACGTGAAGAAGCACGCAATGAAGAGGTTGTGGATCGTCTGCTGAATTATGGTCAGCAGGTCGAGGGGCTGCTTCGGAACGCTTCGACACATGCTGCTGGTGTGGTGATTGGTGATAGACCTTTGGACGCGCTCGTGCCGCTCTACCAAGATCCGCGCTCTGATATGCCGGCGACCCAATTCAACATGAAGTGGGTTGAGCAAGCGGGTCTGGTTAAGTTTGACTTCCTCGGGCTGAAAACTCTGACAGTTATCCAAAACGCAATCGATCAAATACTTGCTGCAGGACGCCCGATCCATATCGCTGCGGACGGGACTGAACTTTATGAGCCGATAGAAGGCGCTGAGAACGAAATAAACGCGATCCCGTTGGATGATGAACTATCCTACAAACTCTACGCTGCGGCTAAAACAGTTGCGGTGTTTCAGGTGGAAAGTTCGGGTATGATGGACGCGCTACGGCGCATGAAGCCGACCTGCATTGAGGACATTGTGGCGCTTGTGGCGCTCTACCGTCCGGGTCCGATGGAGAACATTCCGACCTATTGTGAAGTTAAGAACGGTCTGAAAGAGATTGAATCTGTTCACCCGCTGATCGACGATATCCTGGCCGAGACCCAAGGTATCATCGTCTATCAGGAACAGGTCATGCAGATCGCGCAGGTCATGGCGAATTACACCCTTGGCGGTGCGGACTTGCTACGCCGCGCCATGGGTAAAAAGATCAAAGAGGCGATGGACGCTGAGCGGCCCAAGTTCGAAAAAGGTGCGGCCGAAAACGGGGTTGATAAAAAGAAAGCCAGCGAAGTTTTCGACCTGCTTGAGAAATTCGCCAACTACGGTTTCAACAAATCACACGCGGCGGCCTACGCGGTCGTCAGCTACCAAACGGCATGGCTAAAAGCGAACCACCCCGTTGAGTTCATGTCCGGCGTGATGAACTGCGATATCCACCTGACCGACAAGCTGGCGATATATGCTGAAGAAGTCCGGCGCGGTCTTGAAATTGAGATTGTTCCACCTTGCATGAACCGCTCGTTGGCGGCGTTCAGCGTGAAGGATCAAAAATTGGTTTACGGCTTAGCCGCGCTCAAAAATGTCGGTGCCGAGGCGATGCAACTGATCGTGACCGGCCGGGACGACAAGCCCTTTGCTACGCTGTTTGATATCGCACGGCGCGTTGATCTGAAACGCATTGGCAAACGCCCTTTAGAGATGTTGACGCGGTCCGGAGCGTTTGATCAGCTTGATACCAACCGCCGCAAAGTCTTTGACAGCTTGGATGGATTGGTTGCCTATTCGGCTGCTATTCATGAACAACGAAACTCAAATCAAGTGTCCCTATTTGGTGAAGCCGGCGAAGATTTACCCGAACCGCGCTTGTCACCAGTTGGCGATTGGCTACCTGCTGAACGCCTTGAGGAAGAGCACAAAGCCATCGGGTTTTACCTCTCAGGCCATCCGCTTGATGATTACCTGCCTGCCCTGAAACGGAAAAAGGCATTAACGCTTGAGGAACTCCGCCTCAAAGCTGAACGCGATGGCGCAGCGCTGGGAAAGGTCGGGGTTATCGTAACTGGCCTTCAAGAACGTAAATCTGGTCGTGGAACTCGGTTCTTCCGGATGAACATCTCGGACCCGACTGGGCAAGTCGCTGGTATCGCGATGTTCCCAGATGATGCGGATGCCGTCCGTGCGGTCTTTGATAAAACCAATCAGGTCGTGATGACGCTTGAGGCTAAGTTCAACGAAGGTCAATTTGATCCGGTTGGGCGGTCCGTTGCACCAATCGATGCGGTGGTCGCTGATGCAGGCGCGTCGGGTCTTCGGATCATGATAGACGAGCCAAGCGCCGCCCAAACCGTTGCCGAATTGTTGGCCCATGCGACCCAAGCGGCGGTGACGGCAGGAAAAGGTCCGGTCTACTTTCGCCTCTTCAACCCGTCGCTTCCAGGTGAAGTTGATATGGACACAGGCATGGAGTTTCCAGTGACGCCTCAAATCAAGGGCGCACTTAAAAGTCTTGATGGGGTATTGGGTGTTGAAGAAATTTGAGCTTTCGGCTCATGCCTGCGGCGCGGTATTTGCACAAAGCTAAAACCGAAGCTGTTCTTTATCTTGCCCAAAACACCTCGGGGGAGTCCCGCAGGGACGGGGGCAGCGCCCCCAAGCACCCTTTAATAATGAGGCGGTCTTTCGTCCCCAAGCACTACAGCGACCCCGTCCGCTGCCTCTCGTTGTGCAGCTCGTTCGAGCAACATTTGCACTTTGTGGGTCAAAAGTGCGATTTCGCTGTCCTGTCGGGCGATGATATCCGACAGCTCTTCGACTGACCTGCTTAGATGGGCGACGGTTTCTTCAAGCTCGGTGATGCGTGTATCCATGAGGTCCCGATAGCACGGGCAAAAGCGCCTCACCAGCCCATGCTTGCTTGCCCCTAGCGCGTGCCTCGGCTAAACCGCGCGCGAACCCTAAGCCCTAGCCGGATAAGCATTATGGCCAAGCAAAAGAAACAACCCCGTCCCAAGGCTGCAACGCCTAAAGGATTTCGCGACTACTTCGGCAATGAAGTAACTGAGCGCAACGCGATGCTGAGCAAAATCGCTGGCGTCTATCATCGTTATGGGTTTGATGCTTTGGAAAGCGCCGCAGTTGAGACTGTCGAGGCGTTGGGCAAGTTTCTGCCCGACGTAGATCGTCCGAACGAGGGCGTTTTTGCTTGGCAGGACGAAGACGACACTTGGATGGCGCTTCGCTACGATCTGACGGCACCACTTGCGCGCGCTTTTGCGCAGCATCGCAACGATCTGCCTACCCCCTATCGCCGTTTTGCGATGGGGCCGGTTTGGCGCAATGAAAAGCCGGGTCCGGGGCGTTATCGCCAGTTTTATCAGTGTGACGCGGATACCGTTGGAACGTCGAGTATGGCGGC
>ERZ1047985.1511-NODE-1511-length-15823-cov-41.007293_pt1 | contig 15823 bp, 16 predicted proteins | sample MGYA00383097_ERZ1047985 | MGnify/ENA primary metagenome ERZ1047985 (study PRJEB29581, sample SAMEA5548367) | metagenome | biome: marine; feature: coastal; material: water | depth 50 m | study: Short-term variability in the microbial, nano- and picoplankton...
TTGGAACTACTGTTGAAATTAAAAATGAAAAATCATCTATTAACTTTTGGTCTACCTCAGGAATGATGGCACCTTTTTATCAACTATTAAATAGTATGACTAATTGGTTAGTTAAAAGAGGAGTCAAAAGAAATAATGCTCAAAAATATATAACATCATTATTCTTAGCATTATCAGAAGATGCAGTTGTAAATTCAAAAAAAGATTTAAAGTATTTAGTAAAAGAGTCACAAACCCCAAAAGGCCTTAATGAACAAGGTGTTAAAGAACTTTCTAAAGCTGGATTTTTCAAGTCATTAGACAAAACATTGAATAGTATTCATAAAAGACTTAGCAAATAAAAATGTCAGAAAATATTTTAGAAATTAATAGTCTATCTAAATACTTTGGGGGTTTAGCAGCCGTGTCTGATTGTTCTTTAAAAGTTAAGAAAGGAACAATAACAGGAATTATTGGCCCAAATGGATCTGGCAAAACCACTTTATTCAACTTAATTGCAGGTAATTTAAAATCATCAAGTGGCTCAGTTACTTTTGATCAGGAAAATATTACAGATGTTCCATCATATGAATTATTTTCAAAAGGATTACTTAGAACTTTTCAAATTGCTCATGAGTTTTCAAATTTATCTGTATTAGAAAATTTAATGATGGTTCCAGGAAATCAATCTGGAGAAAAATTAATGACTGCATTATTAAAACCAAAACTAGTTGAAGAGGAAGAAACATTAGTTAAAGAAAAAGCTAAAGAAGTTGTAGATTTTTTAAACTTAGGTCATTTAACAAACGAACTTGCTGGAAATTTATCAGGAGGTCAAAAAAAATTATTAGAACTTGGTAGAACCATGATGGTAGATGCCAAATTAGTCTTACTTGATGAGGTAGGGGCTGGTGTTAATAGAACTTTACTTAAAGATCTTGGAACGGCTATTGAAAAGCTAAATAAAGAGAAGGGTTATACATTTTGCATGATTGAACATGATATGGATTTTATTGGTAGATTGTGTGATCCTGTAATAGTCATGGCAGAAGGTTCAGTTTTATTTGAGGGAACAGTTGAAGATGCTAAAAAAGATGAAAAAGTAATAGAAAGTTACCTTGGTAGAGGCTCAAAACTTAAGGATCAAAATTAATGGCATATTTTGAAGGAAATAAAATGACAGGTGGATATGGCAATGGACCAGATATCATTAATTCTTGTACCGTGAATGTGAACCAAGGTGAGATTGTTTCAATTCTTGGGCCAAATGGAGCTGGCAAATCAACAGCCATGAAAGCTATGCTTGGTTTGCTTAATTTAAAATCTGGATCAGTAATTATAGATGGCAAAGATATTTCAAAATTATCCCCTCAAGACAGAGTAAAAAAAGGAATTTCTTTTGTGCCTCAAACTAAAAATGTTTTTGCAGGAATGACTGTTGAAGAAAATTTAGAAATGGGTGCTTTTTTAGTTAATGATGAAATCAAAGATACTATAGATGAAATTTATAATTTATTTCCTATTCTTAAAGAAAAAAGAAATCAATTAGTTGGAGAATTATCTGGTGGACAGAGACAACAAGTGGCTCTTGGTCGTGCATTAATGATCAAGCCAACAGTTTTAATGTTGGATGAACCAACAGCAGGCGTTTCCCCAATTGTAATGGATGAGTTATTTGACCATATAGTAAAAGTTAAAAGAACTAATGTTGCAATATTAATGGTAGAGCAAAATGCTAAACAGGCTTTGAATATTTCAGACAGAGGCTATGTCTTAGTAACTGGAGAAAATCGTTATTCAGGAACTGGTCAAGAATTATTAAACGATCCAAGAGTAAGAAGCTCTTTTCTAGGTGGATGATATGGATATTTTGAATTCAATTATACTTTTATTAAATTATATATTTATTCCTGCGCTATCTTATGGTTCTCAATTAGCGCTTGGTGCAATTTTTGTTACATTAATTTATGGAATTTTAAGATTTGCTAACTTTGCAACAGGAGACATGATGTCATTTGGAACAATGGTTACAATTTTATTTACGTGGTATCTGCAATCACTAGGTTTTTCATTGGGAGTTTTGCCAACAGCACTAGTAGCAATTCCATTTGCTATAATGTTTATGATTGCCTACATGCTTTTCATTGATAAGTTTGTTTTCAGGTACTACAGAGTAAACAAAAGCCCTCCAGTTCAACTTGCTATGGTAAGTATTGGTGTAATGTTTGTAACTCAAGCAGTTGTAAGAATTATTATTGGACCAGCAGACCAAAGGTTTTTTGATGGACAAAAATTTATTATCAAAGCAGGAGAATTTAAAGAAATGACTGGTCTTAATGAAGGCTTGGCCATAAAGTCTACTCAAGTACTAACTATATTTGTAACTATTGTTTTAGTTTCATTATTATTTTGGTTTTTAAATAAAACGAAAACTGGAAAAAGCATGAAAGCTTATTCTGATAATGAAGATCTGGCATTGCTTTCTGGAATTGATCCAAAAAGAATTGTTATGATTACCTGGATAATTGCTGGAATTTTAGCAACAATAGGGGGAGTTTTATATGGTTTAGATAAAAGCTTTAAGCCGTTTACTTACTTTAATAACATGCTTCCTATATTTGCCGCTGCAATAGTAGGAGGAATAGGAAACCCATTTGGAGCATTTTTAGGGGGTTATGTTATTGCTTTTTCAGAAATATTTTTAACTTATGCCTATAAAAAATTTTTTATGTATATTTTACCTGAGAGTATGGAGCCTGAGAGTTTGGTTCAGCTTTTATCAACAGATTATAAATTTGCAGTGTCGTTCTCAATATTAGTCATAGTACTGCTGTATAGACCATCAGGAATATTTAAAGGGAAAGTCTTGTGAGAAAGAATTTAAATGTAATTGCTGCCTACAGCATCATGATGGTTTTGATAATTCTAGTTGGAATTTTTCAATCATGGAACATAGCTTTATCAATATTTAATATGTGCTTAATTTCAGCAGTGATGACAATGGGTGCCAATATTCAATGGGGTTATGCTGGATTAATTAACTTTGGAATTATGGGATATACTGCACTAGGTGGACTAGCAGCAGTTTTAATATCTGTAGATCCTGTTCAAGAAGCATGGCGTGCAGGAGGTTTCGATATATTAATGTGCCTATGGTTAATTATAGTAATGGTATTAGCTATTCGATTTATTTTAAAAAATTTTGAAAAATCTAAATTAAGAACTTATGGAATTGCTGGAATTATAGTTGCTGGAATTGTAATTATCAGAATAACTGCTGAACCAGGGATTGAAGCTATTGAAGCAGTTAACCCTGCTAAAACAGGATTTCTTGGAGGTTTTGGATTACCAATAATGTTTTCATGGATTGTTGGAGCTTTCTTTGCTGGTGGACTTGCATTTGTAGTTGGAAAGGTTGCACTTGGATTACGAGCTGACTATTTAGCAATTGCCACTTTGTTAATTTCTGAAATTGTCATTGCGATAATTAAACATGAAGATTGGTTGTCAAGAGGAGTTAAAAATGTCATTGGATTAGATAGACCAGTACCTTATGAGGTTAATCTTCAAGCTACCGAATGGTTTATTAATCTAGTTGCAAAATTTAATTCAGGTAAATTAGAATTAATTTCTAATATTGCAGATAAACAAGCTGCGCTTAATCAATTAGTTATTGAAGGATCATCAGTTTTTGTAAAACTTTGTTACTCAGGATTATTTTTAATTGTGGTAATAGCATTATTAATAGTTACTCAAAAAGCACTTTATTCTCCATGGGGAAGAATGATGAGAGCTATTAGAGACAATGAAGAAGCAGCAAATGCTATGGGTAAAAATGTTGTTAAACAACATTTGTTAATATTTATTTTAGGTTCAGCAATAGTTGGAATTGCAGGAGCAATGCTTGTTACTCAAGATGGTTTATTTACACCAGGAAGTTATAGACCAATGAGATATACTTTTCTAATATGGGTTATGGTTATAGTTGGTGGAAGTGGTAATAATTTTGGGGCTATATTAGGAGGATTTGCAGTATGGTTTTTGTGGATAGAGGCTGCACCAATAGCATTGTTTTTAATTAATTTATTTACAGCAGGAATGGCAGATACTCACGCATTGAAAGTTCATTTAATTGAAAGTGTTCCTTACTTTAGATATTTGATGATGGGCCTTGGATTGTTATTGATAATGAGATACCGTCCAAAAGGTATACTTCCAGAGAAAATAGAAATTAAATAATTATAATATGAAATACATTATATTAGGTGCTGCGATAGCTTGGGCCATGTATATAGCTGATAAGTACATGTTTTAGTTATTAAAATTTTTGACTATTATTTATTGGCCAATTTTTAAAAAATTACATGACTTTTTTAAATTATTTTGATTTTAGTCTAACTGAATTTTTACTGATTTTATTTATAGTATTTATTGCATCCATAATAAGAGGATTTAATGGTTTTGGTTTTTCTGCAACATGTATTTCAGGTTTTTCTTTTATACTTCCTGCAATTCAAATAGTTCCAATTATATTAATTCTAGAAGTTTTTATAAGCATTTTTATGATTCCATATATATGGAATAAAATAGATTGGAATTTTGTTTTTAAACTTTTAATAGGAATAGCTTTCGGATCACCTATTGGGTTATATTTATTAAAATACTTATCACCTGAAACTACTCATTTATCTGTGTGTTTGATAATAATTTTTTTTTCAATTTTATTGATGAAGGGATATTCAAATAAAAATATTAATAATGATCAATCAAAAATTTTTATAGGTGTAATCTCTGGAACTTTGAATGGATTAACAACACTGGGAGGGATGCCTGTTGCATTATTTTTGCTAGTGACCAGTATTCAGCCAGCTGTAATTAGAGGATCTTTGGCTGCATTATTTTTTTTAACAGATGTTTACGCTTTTATTTTAAGTTTTTTTGTAGGTATTGTTGATATGACCACTATTTACCGAACTCTTCCTTTAATCTTAATTTTACCAATAGGAGTTTTTTTTGGGAATAAATTTTTTATAAAAAGTAAAGAAGAGCTTTATAGAAAAGTAGTTTTTTATTTTTTAATATTCATCTCAATTTTTGGTATTTTAAGAATTTTAGGTAGTATTTAGGTACAAAAAAAACCCCAGCAATTTTCTCTAACTGGGGTTTTTTTAAATTAGATAATAATTATCTTTGTTTTTTAGTCTTAAACTTTCCGCCTTTGATTTCTTGCTCTAAGAAAGAACCTTCAGCTTCACCAACGCTAGTAAAAGTTACTCCAGTTGCACCTTCGTAATTTATCTTTTTACCTTTAGCTAGTAAATCCAATCCTTTTTTAAGTTCACCTGGATAGATTTTAGTTCCAGGTGCATTAGCAACACTCATTACATTTTTTGCAATTGATGCTCTATCAGCCGAATTACCTGCCTGCATTGCTAAAACGATTAGCGCTGCTGCATCGTAAGATTCACCAGTGTATGGACCAGAAGAGTCAATACCAGCAGCTTTTGCAACGTTAGAAAATACTCCAGCACCTTTTCCAGTTGAACCTGGCATAGTACCAAAAGATTTACTTAAACCGTCACCAATTGCATCAACAAGTGATTGACCAATCATACCATCTGATAAAACAAACTTATCAAATGCACCTGAGTCTAATGCTGCTTGAATCATACCTTTACCACCTTGGTCAAGATAACCGATTACAGCCATAGCATCACCACCAGCAGAAGCTAGTGTTGCAACTTCAGATGAGTAGTCAGCTTTACCATCTTCATGAGCGGTAACAGCAGTAACTTTAATACCATGAGCTTCAGCGGCAGCTTTATAAACGTCAGCTAAACCTTTTCCGTAGTCATTATTTGTATAAGTTATAGCTACACTTTTAACTTTTCTATCTTTAGTTACGTCAGCTAAGATTTGTCCACCTCTAGCATCAGAAGGAGCTGTTCTAAAAAAGAATCCTTTGTCATCTAGAGTTGTTAATCCTGGAGAAGTTGCTGAAGGTGAAATCATTACTACACCATTTGGTACAGCAACATTTGATGCAATTGCACCAGTTACACCTGAACAGTCAGCTCCCATTATCGCTGCTACACCTTGAGAGATTACGCCTTCAGCTGCTGCAGTTGCTGCTGCTGAGTCAACACAAGTTGAGTCTGCTCTTATTACTGAAATTTTTTCTCCACCTAATAGTGAACCTGAGTCTGAAGCTTCTTTAAAAGCTAATTCAGCAGATGCAGCCATAGCTGGTGTTAGAGATTCAATAGGACCAGTAAATCCTAAAATAATCCCCATTTTAACTTCTGCAAAAGAATTTGTTGTAAAAGTAGAAACAAATATAAATGCAGCAATAAATAGTTTTTTCATTATCTTCCTCTTTAATTGTTAACAATTTGTAAAAATACAATTTAATTACGATTATTGTTATTTTACAATGGTTAAATTATCTTGTTTTATGAAGTAAATATACTGAAGTTAAGACAATTATGGCTCCTATAAGGAATAAAAATGTTGGAACTTCTCCAAATATTAAAAAAGATAACCCAATACCAAAAATTGGAAACAATGAATAAGATGGAAAAATTTGTCCTACAGTGTAAAATTTATAAAGGTAAAACATTAATAAGTGAGCACCTAAAGAAACTACAATAGCTTGATAAAATATAAAAACCCAAGTGTTTATATTTATTGATTTAATATTAGCAATTGAGTCACCTTCAATAAAAGAAGATAAGATTAGCAAAATTACAAAACCAAATAAACCTGTAAATGCATTGGTTAAACTAACATCTAAACTCTTTAATTGTCTGGAGTAAACTTGAGCTAGGCCAAAAAATAATGCCATTAAACCTGCATAAAACAAACCTAGAAAATTATTCGCTAACTCAGGGTCAAAAAATATTATAATTATTCCAAAAAAAGCACAAAAAATTAAAATCCATTTTTTAAAACTTATATTCTCGTTTAACATTACCGCACTTAATAAAACTCCAAATGGTATGGCTAGTTGAGAACCAACAATAACAGGTGATATAATTGAGGAATGAAATAGTGATAAAGTCATAAATACATAAACCATAACTCCCATAGAAATTGAAAAAGCTATAAGTGATTTAAAGTATTTTTTTTTAGGTATTTTAAAACGCCAAAAGGGAATTAGTATTAGCAGTACAATTCCCATTCTAAGTGATGCCATAAGAATAGGTGGGACAGAGTTGTTTAATGCTAATTTTGTAATTGGAAATGCACTTCCATATGCAAAAGCTATAAATAGTAATATTAATAAATGTTTTAAAGGCAATCTATTATCTAATTGAAAATGGATCTAGCGATGGTTCATCTGAGGTATAGTACCAAGTAGTTTTTACTCTTGTATAATCTTTAATAGAATCTATTCCTGCTTCTTTTCCGTAACCACTATCTTTAATACCTCCAAAAGGTGCTGAAGGAGAAATTAATCTGTAAGTATTTACAAACGTAATACCAGCTCTTATCGCTTTAGATACTCTTAAGCCTCTTGAAAGATTGCTTGTATAAACTCCTGATGATAAGCCGTACTGATTATCATTCATCTTATCTACAACCTCATCTTCAGTATCAAATTTCATTACAGATAAAACTGGTCCAAATAACTCATTTTCTGCAACAGGTAAATTGTGATTATCACATTCAATAATTGTTGGGGGGAAGTAATATCCTTCATTAGAGAAAGAATCTCTTTTGCCACCACATTTAACTTTTCCACCTTGATCAATTGTATCTTTTATATTTTTTTCAATGGTTTCTAATTGTTTAAAACTGCTTAGTGGCCCCATTTCAGTTTTAGGATCCATGGGTGTACCTATTTTTATTTTTGATGCTCGTTTTGAAAGTTTTTCTAAAAATTCATTATAAATACCTTTTTGAATATAAAGTCTAGATCCAGCTATACAGCTTTGGCCGCTTGCACCAAATATTCCAGCAACAATTCCATTTATTGCATTTTCTTGCTCAGCATCATCAAAAACTGCTACAGGACTTTTTCCTCCTAGTTCTAGGCTTACTTCGGATAAATTATCTGCTGAATTTCGAATAATATGCCTTGCAGTTTCAGGACCACCTGTGAAAGCAATTTTTTCAACTAAATTGTGTGTTGTTAATGTTTTTCCACATGGGTCACCAAATCCCGTGATAACATTCACAACTCCTTTTGGGAGACCAGTTTTTTCTATGAGTTTTGCAAACTCAAACATAACTGCAGGAGCAAGTTCTGAAGATTTAATCACTACAGTATTGCCCATTGCTAGAGCTGGAGCCAGCTTTGTTGCTGTTAAAAACATTTGTGAATTCCAAGGAATGATTGCAGCAATTACCCCAATAGGAATTCTAGTAGTTATTGCTTGAATATTTGGTTTATCAATTGGAAGAACTGTACCTTCAACTTTGTCAGCTAGACCTGCATAATAATCATAATAGTCAGCAATATAAATTGCCTGTTTTTTAGTTTCTCTAATAATTTTACCAGTATCAATGGTTTCGATCTCACCTAGCATTTCAGCATTTTCTCTTAATTGTTCCCCAATCGCTCTTAAAAATTTTGCTCTCTCTTTAGGAAGCAATTTTGGCCAATCACTCTCGAATGCTTTTTGTGCTGCATTAACTGCTTTATCAACATCTTTTGCACTAGCTTCCGGTACAACTGCCCATGGTTTATTATTTTCAGGATTTAAAGTTTCAAAAGTTTTTTTATTTTCAGAGTCTACCCACTCGCCATCAATGAACATTTTATAATGTTTTAGTTTAGTCATTTTTTTTTACAAAATTTTTGATTGCTAAATTTACATCATCTGCACACTCAATGCCACAAAGATGTTTTCCATCTTTAATAATCTTTAACTCACTATTTTCAATTACTTTGTTTAATTCCTGTGACATTTCAATCGTTGAACCAGTATCGAATTCTCCTGTCATTATCAAAGTATTTGCTTTAATTTTTTTAAAATTCTCATCATTTTTATGATTAACAAATAGTTCATAAGCTTTTAAAAAACTAACCATATTATTCGAAGATAAAATTGTACTTATTTTTTCATAAGTTTTCGGATTATTTTCTAAATATCTATCTGTAAACCATCTCTTTAAAGCTTGTTTTGAAAGTTTTAATTCTTTCTTAGCTTGATCAAATCTTTCATTAACATTTTTTTGCTGTTCCTCTGATCTTTTATAGATTGAACCTAAAAGAGTTAAAGATTGTAATCGATCATTAAATTTAGTTGCAAAATTTCTAGCAATTAATGAGCCAATTGAAAAACCAATTAAATGGATTTTATTAATCTTAAGTTCATTAATTAATTTAATCAGTTGATCAGAAAAATCATCAAAGTTAATCTCTTGTTTGTTTAGTGATGATTTTCCATGTCCTAAGATGTCATATGAAAGAGTGCTGTAATCTTTGAAAAAATCTAATTGTGGTTGCCAGATCTCATATGTTAACCCAACTCCATGAATAAAAACTATAGGAATTGATTGTTTCTTTTGATTTAAGAAATAATATGTTCCTGATGCAGTAGTTCTGGTTGTCATCAAGTATTATTTAGGCTCAATACCCATTTCTTTCATATCTTGATATCTGTCACCAGTTCTTGCATGAGCTCTTCCACTTGAAGCACCACCAATGGCTATAACAATTTCATCATCAAATGGAGCATCATGTATCGTGAATTCATGAGTTAAATAATAAGGTCGTAATCCAGAGTCTGTTTTATGCATCATTGGAATTGAAATTTTTGATCCAGCAGGCCCTCTAGTATTTGTAAAACTTAAATAAGAAGTTCCACCTACCGCATCTCTAAATTTATTACCAAATCTTAATGTATGTATAAAAGCCGAGGCATGCTCTATTTCTCCATTTAATCCGACCACTCCAGCTTTACCATATGCTAATATTTTTTCTGGAGATCCTATTTCTTTAATTAGTTCTGGGACCAATAGATCACCTAGTTTAGGGGCTAGGTCTAAAATTGCAGGTCTTAAGTCTTCAACAAAACCTTGACCATGCCAAGGATTTTTAAAAATAGCAGCAACAGAAACCAATATAACTGGTTCTTTTGCCTTCTTACCACCTTCAACAAAAGTTTTATCAACAAATTTTGTAAATTTTCTTAAATTAATATCCATAATTTTTTATTTAGTTACTTGAGCCAACACTAACCAAGCATTTACCCCTTTGCTTGCAATATAATTTGATTTAAAGAATTCAATTATTTTCCAAGAATTCTTATCTTCTAATTCTTTGATCTTTTTGTCAAATCCATATTCCTCATAAATTCCAATATTTATTGTAAAACAAATTAGAGACGCATTTTTGCAAATTCTTATCATTTCATCTAATGCTGGAGGGTTAACATGGCCAAAGGTAAAAGTACCAACACAGGTTATTCCTTCATAAGTATTATCTTTAATCTTTACTTTTTGATTAAGGTCAATTTTGAATAAATTTTGATATATATTTTCTGGGACTAAATTTAGCATTTTTTGTGAAAAATCAGCTCCATCAAAGTTTGTAAAACCATTTTTTTTAAGCTCAATGCCAACCAAGCCTGTACCACAGCCAGCATCTAATATTTTAATATCTTTTTTAGAATTATGCTTTTTAAAAAGATCTATAGTTTCTTGAGGTCCTGAATATTTCCAATCAACCATGTCTTTGTCATATTTATTTTGTACTGTCCATTCATCATAATAATCTTCAACTTCTTTACCTGCTTTTAATTTATAAATTGGAATTTTATTACCAATATCTTTTTGTGACATTTATTTTTGCCTATGTTTAAAACTATCTCTTCTAAAACTATATAATGCACTAGGATCGACATCAACATCAACTACTGCAGGTTTATTACATTTAATTGCTGCTTTAACAGCCTCATTTATTTCAGATATTTTTTTTACCTTAAATCCTTTTGCGCCATATAATTCTGCAACTTTATCAAATGAAGGGCTGGCAATATCTGCACCCAAATATCTTTTCCCAAAAAAATCTTTTTGATAAGCTTTTTCTGCTCCCCAACTTTGATTATTCATTACAATAGTTGTTGTGTTTATTCCATATTCAACTGCAGTACTTAATTCAGATATAGTCATGCCAAAACCACCATCACCCATAAGACTTACAACAGTCTTTTTGGGTTTTGCAATTTTCACTCCAAGACCACATGCAAAAGAAAAACCAACTAAACCAAAATCTAGAGGTGTAAATAAAGATGGCGGATTATAATATTCCAGGGCATCTGTTGCTTGTAAACAAAGTGTTCCGGCATCTAGAGTAATTGCAGTATTTTTTGGTAAAACTTTTCGAAGTTGTTTGAACAGGCCTTTTGGTTGAATAGGAAAATTTTTACCTAAATCATTTTTTTCCCTATTTATTAAAAATTCTTTTCTTTCCTTTAAATATAAATTAGTCCAATTTTTAATATCTAGTTTTAATTTGTTTTTTTTTATTTCATTATATATTTGATTTGTAGCAGTTGCTGCATCAGCATTAATTCCAACAACTATTGGAAAATATTTTCCAAGCATCTTTTTTTCAATTTCAATTTGAATAATTTTTGCTTTTTTATTTATGTTATCATATGAGTAAAAAGTAGAGTTAAAGCCCAATCGAGTTCCAATTGCTAAAATAACATCCGCTTCTTTAACAAGTCTTGATGCAACAGGATTTCCACGAGGTCCCATCTGTCCTGCATTCAGCTTGTGACTAAAAGGAATAGCATCTCCATGACCAGCCGCTGTAACAATTGGTACATTTAACAATTCAGCAAGTTTGATTACTTCCTTATATTTAGCGTTATATTTAATCCCACCACCAGCAATTATTACAAATTGACTGGCTTGATTTATAATTTTTGCAGCTTTTTTTATTTTTTTATTTTCACCTTTAAGACTGCTCTCACTTTCAAAAGAGGGCTTATTAGTATTGATTTTATAAGTATTTGTTGCTGCTAAAATGTTTCTTGGTAGATTAACGCAAACAGGACCTCTTCTAGGTTTCATTGCAAGGCTAAAAGCCTCATTCATAACATTAGGTATTATTTTTGAATTTTTAACAGTCCAGGTTTTTTTTGTAATTGGAGTGAATAAAGATTGTTGATCAAGACCCTGAAATGCATCTTCCATTTTATCTTTTGTGGAATAAGACCCAGCAATTGCAATTACAGGTGAAAAAGCAGCTTTTGCCTGAGCTACTCCTGTTACTAAGTTTGTAGCTCCAGGTCCATTTTGTCCAGCTATTATAACACCTGGTTTATTTGAAGCTCTTGCATACCCATCAGCCATATGGGTTCCAGTTCGTTCATCTCTTACTCCAATAAATTTGATTTTTTTTTCATGGTAAAGAGCATCAAACATCTCCATTGTAGCTGAACCAATAAGACCAAAGACATGCTCAACTTTTTCTTTCTTTAATGATTTAACGGCAGCTTCACCACCAGTCATTTTCCTATGGGGTTTGATCACGAAACTTTTTTGACTTCAGTATCAGCATCATCTTTAAAGTGAGGCATAACTTTTTCAGTAAAAAGCTTTATACTTTTCATGCAATCTTCATGTTTTATACCAGGAAAATTTGACCAAACTTGTAAATTTTGTAAGTTTAATTCAGATTTTAGTTCATGAATTTTATCAATTACATACTCTGGAGTTCCAAAAAGCATATTTCGTTTATGTAAAAAATCATAGCTAAGTAAATCTAACTTTCCTTTAGTAACTGGTAATTCTTCACCTGGATCCATATGATTTCCTAGCCCTCTCCAGTGACAAACCCATCTCATATAATTTACCATATGTTCACCAGCTTTTTCTTTTGCTTCTTCCATTGTATCAGCAACAAACATATCTCTTACTAGAGAAATACCTTCACCCATTGGTACATTTCTTTTTTCTGCTTCTGATTTTGCATTTTTGAAAGCTTCAAATTTAATTTTTAACGCTTTAACTGTTGGTATCCACATAATAATATTTAAACCTTGTTGCGCAGCCCATTCGATAGATCGAATACCATCTACAACTTGATGAATAGGGGGACAAGGTTTTTGATAAGGTTTTGGAAGAACACTTATGTTTTCCATAACATTAGTCTCAAGGTTTACTAAATCTTTGTTTGGAGGACTCATGTCGTGTTGCCATACATAATCTGGAGCTGGATATGTATAAAATTCACCTTTATGATTAAAAAATTTTTCTTTCCAAGCTTTTTTTAAAATTGTTAAAGTTTCTTCAAATAATCTAAAGTTTTTAGCTTGGTCTTTCATGTCAGCTTCTTTATTTAAATTTATAGCTTCTCTTCCGTAAATTCCTCTACCAATTCCAATTTCAACTCTACCCTTTGATAATTGGTCTAATAAGGCAATATCTTCTGCCATTCTTATCGGATTATGAAATGTGATTACATTACAAGCCTGTCCAATTCTTATATCTTTAGTTCTGGCTGCCGCATCAACACCCATCATTAAAGGATTGGTTAATGACTCCATGCCTTCATGGTTAAAATGATGCTCGGTATACCAAATTGAATTCCATTTATTCTGATCACAATATTCTGTGATCTCTCTAGTTTCATCTAATAGCTCGTGATATGGCTTGTGTGTCCAGTTGGTAGTATTACAAAAGTATCCAAATTTCATGCTTCCTCCTTTAAACTTTCTAATTTAAAAAAAGACGATCGATCCCGCTTTCGTATTGGATTTAACGATGAGTTATGTATCGCTTTATATATTTAGATTAACACTTTTTTAATCTACTGGATATCTAAAAAAGATTCTTTTTATGTGTCCAAGGTCCCATTTTAGTTTTAGGCAAAAACTTTTCTAGGTCTAATAGGACATTTTCTGCTAGTTTTCTGTAAGTAGTTAATTTACCACCATAAATACTAAGAAGGGGTAATTTTTTTATTATATTTAAGTCAAAAATATAATCCCTTGTAACTTTGGAAGCTTGATTAAAATCCTCTATTAAAGGTCTTATTCCAGAATAAGAGTCAACTATATCTTTTGTACTGATTTGTTTTTCTAAATAATTATTTACTGAACGAATTAAATATTGAATTTCTTTTTTTGAAATTTCTTTATTTTCAGGCGATTTAACTTCAACCTCAGTAGTTCCAATTAGTGAAAATTTTTTTTTATAGGGTATTACAAATATTATTCTCTTGTCAGTATTTTGAAATGTAAATGCAACATCTTTCTTATATAATTTTTTAGTTATAATGTGACTTCCTTTAACTAATCTAATTTTATTTTTTGATTTTATTTTTATATTTTTTTTTAAAGTTTCATTTATCCATGGACCAGATGCATTAATTAAAATTTTTGATTTTATTTTCTTTCCTTTTTGAAGATGAATGACCCATTCATTACCATCAATTTCTGCTTTTTTAACTTTATTATATTCTAATACTTTAGCTTTATATTTTTTTGCAGATTTTATATTTAGTTTAGTCAATTTTTTATCATCAATTTGAATATCAAAATATTGGAAACCAGTTTTATATTTTTTTTTAAGAATATTCGGTAATTTTTTTGAAATATCTAATGTGTTTGACTTTGGTATAATTGTTTTGCCTCCTAAATTATCATAAAGAAACAAACCCATTTTAATTAACCATGCAGGTCTAATTTTATCAACATATGGGATGATAAAAGGAATAGGTTTTGAAATTGGTTTTGCAATTTTGTAAATTGTTTCTCTTTCTTTGAGAGACTCTCTAACTAGTTTAAATTCATAATTTTCCAAATATCTAAGACCACCATGAATTAATTTGGTAGACCATGAAGATGTTGCTCCACCTATCTCACCTTTGTCAGCGAGACAAACAGACAAACCTCTTCCAGCAGCATCTCTAGCTAAACCAGCGCCGTTTATACCACCACCTATAATGAATAAATCGAATACTTTTGACATTAAAATTATAGGTTGTTTATAAAACGTAATTAAAAATTTTCAATAACTTAAATTATTTTAACGCTGGTACTCAATAAATTTTTTTAACGATTGGTTTAAAAATTTGTCATAAATTTGACTTTTAGATGAAGATTTTTTTAAATTTAAAAAAGATCTATTCATTTTAAAGTCATAAGAAGGTTCAAAGAAAAAAGGAATAGAAAGTCTCTTACTTTTGTTCCATAAAACTCTGTGATTAGTTGCTTTAAATTTCCCTGCAGATAAAAATTCAAGAGCTCTAACAGGAGCAAGCTTCATAAAATCAAAATCGTTAAAATCAGGATTTAAAACTATATATACTCCTATAAAACCAATAAAAATTGCTGACCATCTTCTTATACCAACTTTTTCTTTTAAAAAAATTGTTGCTAATATTGAAACAAAGAAGGGGCTTGTAAATTAAACATACCTAAATACAAAAACTGCAAATATAGACGATAAAAATGTAGCTATCCAAAGATTAAAATCTGTAAGACCTAGCCAAGCTAAATGAATAAATGCAGCACTTAATAAAGATACAAAAAGTCTATCTCCTCTTGTTGTATTAAGAGTTAAAACTCCTTTTCTTGGTCTGCCACCAGGATCTTTTTTTTCCCAGAAATACATAACTGTAATGCAAAGAGCTATAAAAATAAAAAAACTTGCTGTAGGCCATGTCCAAGCCATCCATTTTATAAAATCAAAATCAAAAAGACCTTTTTCTTTTGCTTTGCCAACTGTATTCCAAGTATTTGCAGCTGCATGTAGATTTGTAAAAATCATACTCTCCCCATTGCAAATCCTTTAGCAATATAATTTCTTACAAAGTAAATTACCACTGCTCCAGGTATAATAGTTAAGCTTCCAGCTGCTGCTAACAAACCAAGTTCAT
>ERZ1047985.1518-NODE-1518-length-15768-cov-6.616814_pt1 | contig 15768 bp, 10 predicted proteins | sample MGYA00383097_ERZ1047985 | MGnify/ENA primary metagenome ERZ1047985 (study PRJEB29581, sample SAMEA5548367) | metagenome | biome: marine; feature: coastal; material: water | depth 50 m | study: Short-term variability in the microbial, nano- and picoplankton...
CCAGTCTGGTTTTTTGATGCCTTTATTTTACCCAAATTCATGAATACAAAAAGTGAAACGATGGCCATGCCACCAAATATAAGAGTGTTAGACATCTATCTTCTGCTATTTATTTTTGCAAGTAACCTTAATATTTCTAAATACAGCCATATCAAAGTAACCATTAATGAAAAAGCACCATACCATTCCATGTATTTTGGAAGTCCTTTCTCTGCACCTTCTTCAATATAGTCAAAATCGAGAACTAGTGATAAAGATGCAAAACATACAATGCCCAATGAAAGCCCAATACTCATTAAGGATCCATTAGTTGGCGATAGGAGACTTATGCCCGATCCAAAAAAACTCATAACAAAGCTAACCATATAAAGTATGAATATTCCCCCAATACCAGCACCAACCATTAATCTAAAATTTTCAGTTGGTTTTATTAGACCACTTTTATAACAAACCAAAAGAGACGCAAGTATTCCAAAAGTTAACCCAATAGCTTGTATAGTTATACCTTCATAAAAAAGATTTTCATACATTAACGAAATACCTCCAAGCATAACTCCTTGGACAAGTGCATAAAAAGGAGCGGTAGTTCCAGCTTTTGATGGGCTTCTAAAGATAGTCACAAGAGCAAGAATAAAACCTAAAAATAAAGCGGGCCATGTAAGAGCCGGTATATTCCAACCTACGACAGCACCAGTAAAACATAGAGCTAAAAGAATACCTGTCTTATTAACAGCCCCGTCCAAAGTCATGATATCAGCAGATTCAACAACCGATGAAGTGGTTCTAAAGCCACTGCCAGCATCCATCTCACTGCTAGATTGAGTTCTAAATCCACCTTGATCAAAATTTCTTGAAAATGCAGGATTGCTCGATCTGCCAAATCGATTAATTGCAGAATGTTTAGACATAAATAACTCCTTTAAAAATTACTTTTATATATTAAATACTTAAGGCCTTAATAACAAATTTAAAGCTGATGAATCCATTTTCTTAATAGATCTACAGCCTCAACATGTTGCAGAGCTCTTCCAGATTCAGGCATCATTATTCCTGGATCAAGAGATTGCATTCTATATAACAATATAGATTCATCTGGATTTCCAGGAACTATCGAATATTTTAAATTATTACTTGCTCGTCCAGCAGCTATTGGTTTTTTAAAGTAACCTAAGTTTATTTTTCTGTTTTCAGTAAAGTTAAGATAAAGGCCTGTTGTATCAGCAGATCCACCTTCGATATGACAATGGCCACAATTAATATCTAAATATGAGCGAGCTCTGGTATCTAAATTCTCATTAATATTAGACCAATCCACCATTGAGTTAGTAGAGATGTTTTCTGTTATCCAGCCCTGTTGATGCCATTTTAAAAGCTGATTCATTGAGCCATCAGCATAGCTTATGTCTTTGTTAAGGTTTCTTGCTTTAGGCCCTATGGGAGTAATAGCTTCTTTTGATTGATGACATTCTTTACATTGATTGATGTTAGGAACTCTATACCTAATATCTTGCATATCACCATACTCATTTACAAATTGAGTTGATATTGTTTTTCCAGCAATACTTTTATATGCATCTGTCTGCTCCTTATTCCAAATGTAACTTACATTTTTCCACCCTTCATCATGCTTTATAAGCAATCGAGTTTCTAAAAGCTGAGGATCAAGTTCTGATTCTGGAAAATCGTTAAGATATGCAAAGGTTTTTATTAAAACGGATCCAGTTGGAAAATCAAAAACCTCATCTGGATGATATTCTGCAAAGCCACCTGCTGGAACATAAACGAATCTTAATTTATCAGCATAATCAGAAAATAAAGCAGAATTTAAGTCATATGGAAGCACTCCTTCAGTTGGTATTTGCTTACTTAAATTAGTAAAAAAACCATAGTCTGATAATTTTAATGCAACATCTTGGCTTATTACTTTTGAATGATTTACACCCGCATTTATTGATAGTGAAAATATAGCAAAGGCTATAAGGATTAATGAATTATAAAGTTTCACTTAGAACCACTGGAGGGAGGGGGGTTATCTCACCAGAGAATTTTTCATAGCTAGTTTCTACAGGATCAAAAAATGGCAATATATATTTCAATGCGTTAATAGTTAAAAAAGAGGCATCACCATTATCACCAAGTACAATTTTATCTTCCTCAGGCTGCCCAAAGACAATTTGGGGCAGGGGGAGTATCCCATCCCAAAAAATATCTGGCATATCACCACCTGATATCTCAAATAGAATTTTAGCTAGCTCACCTGTCTCAAGATCTGGGTTATATCCAGATTTTCCAAATCTATTTCCATGAATCTGAATTGATCTTGGGTGAGGGTAGTAGTTTTCATCCTCTGTGTCATAACCATAGGTTACAACTGCTATATTTATGGTGTCATTATCACCAATGTCATTATCAAATATTTCAACATGTGAATTTGCTTGAATAATGATGCCTGATCCTCTAGGAACCTCGCCAACAATATTTCCCTCAGGAGCAAAGTTATCTGTATTATTATTTACTGATTTATTGTTAAAAACTCTTATATGATGACCGCCTTGTTGAGGAATATCTGGCAAATCAAAAACTAATATTCCACCCGTATTATTAGATGCGTAATTATTAAATACATCTGCATAATATGAATTCTCAATCTCTATTCCAGCTACATTAAATTCAGCAACTGAATTTTTTACAATGATATTCTCTGATTGCCCCACATATATACCAGCATCAGATGCTCCAATAGCAACACATGAATCTATGAGTACATTTTTTGATTCAACTGGGTACAACCCATATGCTCCATTTTCAGAACTCGGCCCACCAGTCCATTCTGTTCGAACACGAATAAAGCTTATCCCGTCTACTCCTTTAACTTTTATTGCATCCCCTTTGGCATTTTCTACAGCAAAGTCTCTTAGAATTACATTATCAGAAGTTACCGATAGCCCTTGAGCGCCTGAGAGCTGATTTTTAAATGAAAGTACAGTGTCATTAATTCCTTCGCCTTCTAAGATAAGATTATTAACATCTATAGAAAGGCTATCTTCAAGCTCATATAACCCAGCAGATAGGTGAATAACATCACCTGGGCTAGCAAGAATGAGTGCTTCTTGTATTTCTGTATAAGGGTCTTCAGACGGAGAGATATAAACAGTGCCTGCGAAACAAGCAGCGCTAAACAGTCCTAGACAATATAGCCTAAATTGCTTCGGGAATATCTTCAAAACTTTCAAGAGGTTTCTTTAACTCGCCCCAATCGCACTCAAAATCATCTGGTGCATGCTCATATTCAAGCAAGCCCAATGCTTCAAATTTTGGCCTTACCGAGTCAGTTAACAAGCCAATTCTTGACAGGTTAGGGATAACCCTTGAAAACAAAAAGTTTCTAAACATTTCAAATGTTTTTGTATTCATTTGAAATTCTCTCGCTTCTTCAGGAGTCATTTTTAAAAATCTTTGCTCTGCTTTTGTGTTTATCAATCTTTCACGAGAAATAACACATGCCTCATATGCAAATTCAGCTCTATCTTCTATTTCTTCTGGAGTTAATGTTTTAATATAATCTTCTAAATAATTGATACCAAAAGTTACATGTCTTGCCTCATCTCTAACCACGTAGTGAAGTAGTTGCTTTAAAAGAGGATCTTTAGTTATAGCCTTAAGCATTTGGAATGCAGCAAGTGCTAATCCCTCAATGATGATTTGCATGCCAATGAATTTTAAATCCCACCTTTCATCTGTGAGTATCTTATCAAGAAGTAACTTTAGCGAAGGGTTTATGGGGTAGTGAATTCCAATTTTATCCTGGAGATACTTATTAAAAACCTCTACATGTCTGGCTTCATCAAAGGTTTGGGATGCTGCATAAAGCTTAGCATTATAAGTTGGTGCACAGCATGCAAGCTGAGATGCAACAAGCAAAGCACCTTGTTCTCCATGGAGAAACTGGCTCATTAATTCTGCAGTTGAATGCCTATCAAAGAGTATTTTTTCTTCCTCTGAAAGATTTTGGTAGGCCTCAAGTGTTTCATGGGGTAATTCTTCATCTGGCTCAACTATTTTTTCATCTGCTGGGTGTGTGTAATCCCAATTTAAATCGATAGACCCATTCCAATTCAACTCTTTACCAAGCTCATAAAGTTTTTTAATTCTATTGTCTGCAACAGTGTAGTCCCAGTTATAAGCTCCTGTTAAAGGCGTATTAAATATCTCCACAACATCTTCAACTTGCTCAGATGTCAGGCTCACCTCATCATCAAAGTAAAGTAAATCCTCAGGTGGTCCGTTTTGTTTAGTAATTTTCATCCTGCTCCCTATAATATCTAATTAATGTTTGCACTGCACACATTAACTTATTTTATAACAGAATCTAGTTTTTGAAAAGTTTTGTTAACTCGTCAAGAAGAACCTCGCCTAGTTCTTCAGCTCTATGGATTGTAATTGCGTTTTCGTAGTACTTAGTTACATCATGCCCAATGCCTATTGCTTGGAGTTCAACAGGGCTATCCTTTTCAATTTGCGATATTATCTTTTTAAGGTGATTATCTAAATAATCTTCTCTGTTTGCTGATAGAGTACTATCATCAACCGGAGCACCATCTGATATAACAATCAAGATTTTTCGTTCTTCATTTCTTCTTATGAGTCTTTCATGAGACCAGCTAAGAGCTTCGCCATCTATATTTTCTTTTAAAAGACCCTCTCTTAGCATTGCACCAAAATGTTTTCTTGATCTCCTCCATGTATTATCAGCACTTTTATAGATAATATGTCGAATATCATTAAGCCTTCCAGGCTGAGAAATACTTCCCTTGCTTATCCATTCTTGTTTTGAATCTCCACCTTTCCAGTGTTTGGTAGTAAAACCAAGAACCTCTGTCTTTATTTGACACCTCTCTAACGTGCTTCCAATAATATCAGCACATATTGCAGCTAAGCTTATTGATCTTCCTCTCATAGAACCAGAATTATCTATAAGAATTGTTACTACAGTATCTTTAAAATTAGCTTCTGTTTCTTGTTTATAGCTTAAAGGATGCCCTGGCTCTGCAATAACTCTGTGAAGTCGAGCTGTATCAAGCATTCCTTCCTCAAGATTGAAGTTCCAGCTTGTATTTTGTTTTGCTAGCAGTAAACGCTGCAATCTATTTGCCAGTTTTCCAATTGTAGTTTGATAAGGTTTAATAAGATTATCTAATTGAACTCTTAATCTTATAGCCTCATCCGGGGTAGTCAGATCCTTAGCCTCTATGATTTCATCATATTTTGAAGTGAAGATTGAGTAATCAGTTTTTAAGGATTCTGTAAAATTATTATCAGGGTAAGAGAGCGCTTCAATTTCCTCATCAATGGATGCCCCATCTGATGTTGATGCAACCTGCTCAATATTTTCATCTATTTCAATATCCATCTCTTCAAGAGAAGCATCAGAATCCGAGTTCTCCTCATCATCTTGTTGCTGTTCTAGGTCTCCATCTTCAATCTCGTTTGAACTTCCGGGAGATTCAAAAGGTTCATCTTCATCAAGACTTTCCTTATCGCTAGTTGATGTTAGTAAATTTATTTTTTTCAGGAATTCTTCAGATAGTTTGCTGAACTCTTCTTGATTTGACAGCTCTTGAATCAGATCTTTTTTTAAGAGACTAAAATCTACAGAACTATATTTTTTATTAAAGTCACTAAGAATTTCTTTTGAAGTTGGAAGCAAATTGAATCCAGCAAGATCTTTAAGCCATAAATTTGCACAAAGAGCCTCATAAGCAGGAGATTTTTTATCACCTATAGTCAGACTTTTAGATTCTAAATATTTAACTATATTTGTCTTAGAGCCTTTAAAGTTTCTAGATCCGACTATCTCGACTCGTGACATCTCAAGCTCATTAAAAACCAATCTTGCGGGAAGGGTAAGCGGGATGTCTTTTAATTTTTTATGATAAGCAAACCAAAAAGCTTGAAAGTCTGACTCGCCTCTCCAAGAAGATAGATCTTTTGTAGATCTCGGTGTTGCAGATAGTGAGGCTTGGTCTAAAAGAGGGGGCCTCTGAGGTATTCCATTTTTAGATGTGATATTTTTATTATTTGAAATAGCTTTAATTGAAGCAAGCGAAGCCTCATGAAGTTTATCTCTATTTTTTATCCACCCCATTACTTATTTAGCTTTTAGGACCGTCACTTTCAATATCCAAGTCAAAGCATCTTTGGAAATATTCAGACAATATAGGCTTCTCCATCTCATCACACTTATTAAGAAAAGTTAGCTTGAAGGATCCTACTATATCTTTAAAAATTTTATAATTTTGTGCCCATGAAATTACAGTCCTAGGCGACATTAAAATTGAGATATCCCCAGTACTAAAACCCGATCTCGTGAGGTTTGCCAACTTAATCATATTTTTAAGAATTTCTTGATTCTTTGCACTTTTCATCTCGCCAACTTGGGATGAAACAACTTTATATTCTTGTTTAGGATCTAGATAATTCAATGTTGAAAGGATATGCCATCTATCCATTTGGCCTTGGTTAATTTGTTGTGTTCCATGATAAAGACCAGTCACATCTCCTAATCCTACAGTATTCGTAGTTGCAAATAATCGAAAAGACGAATGAGGAGTCACAACTTTATTTTGGTCTAACAATGTTAATTTTCCTTCCACTTCTAAAATTCTTTGAATTACAAACATGACATCAGGCCTACCTGCATCATATTCATCAAACACTAAAGCAACAGGGTTTTGAATTGACCACGGTAAAAGCCCTTCTTGGAATTCTGTTATTTGCTTGCCATCTTGAAGTTTTATAGCATCTTTACCCAGTAGGTCGATTCGACTGATATGACTATCAAGGTTTATTCTTACGCAAGGCCAATTTAACCTCGCTGCAACTTGCTCAATATGGGTTGATTTTCCAGTTCCATGAAATCCTTGAACCATCACTCTTCTGTTATGCTCAAAGCCAGCTAAAATAGATAAAGTAGTTTCTTTATCAAATACATAATTAGGGTCTATTTCTGGAACCCACTCAGTTTTTTCTTTATATCCTTTAACGGTGATCTTGGAGTCAATATTAAATGTTTGTGAAACATCAATCTTAAGATTGGGTTTTATTGGAAGATCTATATTTGAATTAATGGCCATGCTTAATTTTTATTTAGTGTAATTTGTAACCATCATACTTTTTGACCTATCAAAGTTCTAGTTTTTTTGTAAACAATGTAAGATAGTCATCGATCATCACGGTAATCAACTCAAAGGAGCTTGGGAAAATGGACAAAAAAAATAATCTTTTAGAAAAGTCCTTAGACCTATTTTCATTAAATAAAATAGATAGAGATATTTATACATGGACAGGTCAAAATGTTGGTTGGGCAAGAGTATTTGGTGGCCAAGTTATGGCTCAGACTTTGATAGCAGCCTATAAAACAATTAGTGTTGATCATTATGCTCATTCCTTTCATTCTTATTTCTTAAGACCAGGGCATATGGATAAGCCAATTATTTTTATGGTTGATAGAATTAGAGATGGTAAAAGCTTTTCAACAAGAACTGTTAAGGCGCTTCAAGATGGTGAGGCAATTTTTAGCTGTTCAATATCTTTTCAAAAAGACGAAGGTGGTCTTGAGCACCAAATTCCAATGCCAGATATCCCTGGGCCTGAGAATCTAAGAAATGAGATTGAAATAAGAGAAGATTTACTCAAAAAACTCAATATGAAGGCAGAAGATATGCCTGTTTTCTTACGTCAAAAAGAAATTGAAATGAGACCAGTAGAGCAACAAGATTACTTTAATCCAAAAAGACTACCTCCTTATAAAAACACATGGATCAAGCCTGAAGGTGTAATCCCCGATGATCAAAAAATACAGCAGGCCTTTCTTTTGTACATATCTGATATGGGCCTAATTGCTGCAGCAAATAACTCCATAGGTGTAAATTTTTTAACTAAAAACCTTCAAAATGCTAGTCTAGATCATGCAATGTGGTTTCACAGAAAAGTTGATCTAAATGACTGGTTTTTATATTCAATAGATAGTCCAATTACTAGGAATGCTAGGGGGTTTTCAAGAGGCTCTATTTTTTCCCACAACGGAGATCTTGTTGCTTCTTGTACCCAAGAGGGCCTAATAAGGCTCTGGCCTGAAACGAAAGAGGGTAATTAAATACTTCGTATCAAATCTGTAAGATATTTAATTTTTTCTGGATTTATATTTGGTGTGATCCCATGGCCCAAATTAAAAACGTACCCTGGATAATTTTTATATTTTTGAAGAATTTTTAAAGTTTCTCTTTTAATTACATCATTAGATTCTAAAAGAATTTCAGGATTAAGATTTCCTTGAATCGCTACCTTGTCGGCAGTCTGATCCAAATCAATATTATTCATACTCCAATAAAGACTCAAGCAATCAGAATTTGAAGTCATGATGGTTTGCAGTTTTGCCTTCGGCTCTCTAGAAAATAAAATTACAGGAATATTTTTAGTAGTAGGGTCTTTCTTTAAGAGGCTAATTAATTTTGTGATGTAACTTAAAGAATATATCTTATATTCCTCTTCGCTTAATAAATTGGCCCATGAATCAAATATTTGAATTACATCAGCTCCTGCTTCGATCTGTCTTTTAAGATAAGCAAAACAGGCATTAGTTAACTTTTCTAAAAATATATGAGCCTCAGCATTATTCTCTTTAATAAAGTTTCTAGTAAATAAAAAATCTTTCGACGATCTACCCTCTATGGAATAAGCTGCTAATGTCCAAGGGCTGCCACAAAAACCAATTAAAGGGATGTGAGTTGGAAGAGCATTTTTAATATTAGTCACAGCTTTATATACATAAGAAAGGCTTTCGGTATCAAAATCTTCAATATCTAAAACATCCCGAGCAGTTTTTATTGGATTGCCAAATACCGGACCTTCTCCCTCTAAAAAATTTACATCAAGACCCATTGCATCAGGTATTGTTAAGATATCGGAAAAGAGTATGGCTGAGTCTAGCTCGAATGCATTTATAGGTTGAAGCGCCAATTCACAGCAAACTTCTGGTTCTTTGCACATATCAAGGAAGTTCTTAAAATTCTTTCTAACAGCTCTATACTCAGGCATATATCTTCCCGCTTGGCGCATATACCAAATAGGAGGGACGGGTAAAGTTTCTTTATTGAGTGCTTTTAAAAAAATGGATTCTTTTTCTATCATGATACGTATTTTATAATACTTTTTGCTGCTTCACGTCCTTCCCATATTGCTGTTACAACCAAATCTGACCCCCTAACCATATCACCGCCAGAAAATATCTTTTTATTAGATGTTTGGAATTTAAATTCCTGATGTTCTTCAGCAATCACAAGACCATTTTTTTGCATATCAATATCAAAATCATTGAACCAGCTAGAAGGACTTGCCCTAAAACCAAAAGCAACAATAACAGCATCAGCTTCATAAATTACCTCAGATCCTGGGATCGGTATTGGAACTCTTCTTCCATTTTGATCTGGCTCACCCAATTGAGTTTTAACAATTTTTACACCTTTAACTTTTTCATCACCGACTATGTCTATAGGTTGTATATTAAACTCAAATTCAACACCTTCTTCTTTTGCATTTTGGACCTCTCTCTTAGATCCAGGCATGTTTTCCTCATCTCTTCTATACAAACATTTTACAGATTTCGCACCCTGTCTTATAGCAGTCCTATTGCAATCCATAGCAGTATCACCACCACCCAAAACAATTACGTTCTTCCCTTTAAGATTAATAAACTCGTTTTTTCTTGTTTGTAATTTAAGAAGTTTTTTTGTACTTGAAATTAAATAATCAATTGCTTTGTGGACGCCTAATAGTTTTTCGCCCGCAAAACCTCCTTCAAGAGAGGTATATGTTCCCATGGCCAAGAAGACAGCATCATAATCGTCATATAATTTTTTGAAGGGAAGGTCTTTACCAATTTCTTTGCCTAACTTAAATTCAACACCCATTTCTTCAAGAATCTTTCTTCTTCTCTTCACAACAGATTTTTCTAACTTAAATTCAGGTATTCCAAAAGTTAATAATCCACCTATTTCTTCATTTTTATCAAAAACATGGCTGTGGACACCTGATCTAGTTAGCACATCAGCACAAGCTATTCCTGCTGGCCCGGCGCCAACTATTGCTACTTTTTTATCTGTCCATTTTCTGTAAGACATATCTGGCTTCCAGCCCATTTCAAAAGCTTTTTCAGTAATATATTTTTCAGTTGAACCAATTGTTACTGCCCCGAAACCATCGTTTAAAGTACAAGCACCCTCGCATAACCTGTCTTGAGGGCAAACTCTTCCACAAACCTCAGGCAAGCTATTCGTTGAATGACATAACTCAGCAGCTTCTATAATATTCCCTTCATTTACTAATTTTAACCAATCTGGAATAAAGTTATGAACAGGGCACTTCCATTCACAATATGGATTTCCACAATCTAAGCATCTGTGAGCCTGATTAGATGCTTGAACTTGGTTATATTCTCCATAGATTTCTACAAAGCTAATTTTTCTTTCTTCAGCAGATTTTTTAGCTGGATCAAATCTTCTTACGTCTAAGAATTGAAAATCATTTTCAAGTTTTTCATGATTAACATACTCATCTCTGTAATTAATTGGAGTTTTTGTGCCTGTTAAGGAAAAGCTATTGCCTTGATTTTTGAAAACTTCTTCCTTCCAATGTAAAAGTTTATTTTTTGCAACTTCAAAATCTTCTATAGGCGCGAAAGACTTGGTAATGTATTTACCATTTACTCTAAGCTTTCCATAAAAAAATGGAGATTTGGGCTGAGTAAAGAGTAAGACTCCTTTCTCAATTTTATATTGCTTATTTTTCATATTGTGAGAGTGTATGACGCAGTATGACACTTTTAGAAAACAAATGAAAGATTACATGCTATAATTTGTTTTCATTAAAACATTTACATTATGCCGGGACTATTCAACAAGAAAGATTTTCGAGATAACTGTGGGTTTGGCTTAGTTGCCAATACACATGGTATAAAATCTCATAAGGTTATTACTACCTCAGTAGATGCTTTGATTAGTATGACCCACAGAGGCGGGGTTGGTTCTGATGGAAAGACCGGAGATGGTTGCGGACTTCTTTTTGACATAGATCATAGCTACTTCAAAAATAAAATTTTGAAAGAACAAAATCTAGATATTGGTGACCATTTTGCTATAGGACAGTTATTTTTTACAAAAAAACTTAAAAGCATCACATCAAAACTTGAAGAAATTTTAAACAAAGAGTCATTAACACTTGTTGCAACTAGGGAAGTACCTGTTCAAAAAGAGATTCTTGGTAAAATAGCATTAGATTGCCTTCCAAATATCTATCAGCTGTTTATTAAACCAAAATCTAAAGATTTTAATCATCAAGAGTTCGAAACCAAACTATTACAAGCTAGAAAATTTATAGAGGAAATTTTCATGGATGATGAAACTCTTTACCTTTGCAGCATGTCTTCGAAGACAATTGTTTATAAAGGATTGATGCTTCCCAAGGCAATAACAGAGTTTTATTACGACTTAAATCAAATAGACTTTAGAGCATCAACTTGTGTTTTTCATCAAAGGTTTTCAACAAATACAAGCCCAAGATGGCATCTTGCTCAACCATTTAGACTTCTTGCTCATAACGGTGAAATCAATGCAATCAGAGGGAACAGGAACTGGGTTAAAGCCAGATCATCTAAATTTTCTACTCCCCTGATACCAAAAATTCAGAAATTTAAGCAACTAGTGAATGAATCTGGATCAGATTCTTCATCACTAGATAATATGGTGGAGTTACTTGTTAAAGGTGGAGTTAATCTCTTTAGAGCTGTTCGTATGGTCCTTCCACCAGCATGGCAAAATACTCAAACTTTGGACCCTGATATAAGAGGCTTCCATGAATATAATTCTATGCATATGGAACCATGGGATGGGCCGGCTGGGATTGTAATGGCTGACGGAAAATGGGCTGTTTGCATTTTAGATAGAAACGGACTTAGACCTGCACGTTACCAAATAGATACAAACAATATTATTACAGTAGCCTCAGAAACAGGAGTGAATCCAATCGATGAGAAAGATATTATAGAAAAAGGAAGAGTTCAGCCTGGTGGTATTTTGGCTGTAGATACCTCTTTAGGAAAAGTTTATAACCAGCTAGAAATCGATCAAGTCCTAAAGGAACAATTCCCATATCGAAAATGGTTAAAAGACAATGCTATATATATTGAGTCAAGCCTCGATGCATATGAGGGCCCAGGCTTAAAAAAGATAGATTCCAGTAAGTTTATAACTGCATCAAAACTTTTTCTTTTATTTAAAGAGGAAAGGGTATCAGTTATTAAACCACTAGCAATTGAGTCTCAAGAAGGAACTGGCTCAATGGGTGATGACACAGCTCTAGCTGTTATGAGCAAAATGCATAGACAGATGTATGACTTTTTTAGGCAACAATTTGCACAAGTAACAAATCCACCAATAGACTCATTAAGGGAAGTTGGGGTTATGACATTAGAGACTTGTTTTGGCCCAGAGTTAAATATTTATGAAGAAACTCCTGAGCATGCAAAAAGACTTGTTACAACCTCTCCAGTTCTGTCGCACAAAAAATTAAATGCAGTTTTAAAAAATAAATATTTTAAATCTAAAAACATAGATTTAACTTTTGACCAATCAACGAGTTTAGAAAGAGCTATCAAAAATCTACAAAAAGATGTGGTTAAAGAAGTAAGAAAAGGCGCATCAATAATTCATTTGATCGAAGATGTACCTCCAGAAGGCAAACTAACAATTAATGCATTATTAGCTGTTGGAGCAGTTCACCAAAATTTAGTTGAACTTGGATTAAGATCAGATGCAAATATAGTCATTAGTTCATCATCTGCAAGAGATACTCATCAAATTGCATGCTTAATTGGGTTTGGGGCAACTGCTGTATATCCTTCTTTGGCATATCAGACCATCCTTGATCTTACTCAAAGAAATGAACTAAAAGGTCATCCTCATGAAAATTGCTCAAGATATAGAAAAGGCATCAATAAGGGGCTTTTAAAAATTATTTCTAAAATGGGCATATCAACCATATCAAGTTATAGAGGGTCTCAGTTATTTGAAATAGTAGGCTTGGATAATGATGTAGTTAACCTTTGTTTTACTAATACAACAAGCAGGGTCAGGGGTAAAAATTTTAAAGATATAGATAAAGAGCTTAGATCTTTAGATGATTATGCAAGATCAAACCTATCTGATATGAATGTAGGTGGGCTACTTAAATATATTCATGGTGGTGAGTATCATGCATATAATCCCGAGATTGTTAAAAAACTTCAGGAAGCTGTTAGTTCTGGTTCAGATACTATTTATAAAGAATACTCGCAATTAGTCGATAACAGACCTCCGGCGATGCTACGAGATTTACTAGAGGTCAATACTAGAAAAAAAGATATAGATATAGGAAAAGTAGAATCTCAAAAAAATATACTAAAAAGGTTTGATTCAGCCGGAATGAGCTTAGGTGCTTTGTCTCCTAAGGCTCATGAAACTTTAGCTGAAGCAATGAATGAGCTTGGTGGCAGGTCTAATTCTGGAGAGGGTGGAGAAGCAGTTGAGAGATATGGCACATCAAAAATGTCTAAAATTAAACAAATCGCCTCTGGAAGATTTGGTGTAACACCTCATTATTTAGTAAATGCTGAAGTGCTTCAAATCAAAATCGCTCAAGGCGCCAAGCCTGGAGAGGGTGGACAACTACCTGGAGGGAAAGTTAATAAACTTATTGCAAAATTAAGATATTCGACTCCTGGAGTTACTTTGATTTCTCCTCCTCCTCACCACGATATCTATTCAATAGAAGATTTAGCTCAACTTATATATGACTTAAAAGAGGTTAATCCAAAAGCACTTGTTTCTGTAAAGCTAGTCTCTGAACCGGGAGTGGGAACTATAGCCTCTGGTGTGGCAAAAGCCTATGCAGACCTAATTACAATTTCAGGGCATGATGGCGGCACCGGAGCTAGTCCATTAACCTCTATTAGATATGCTGGATCTCCATGGGAGCTTGGTCTAGCTGAGGCTCACCAAAGCCTCAGAGAAAGCGGATTAAGGCATAAGGTTAGACTTCAAGCTGACGGAGGCATGAAAACAGGTTTAGATGTTATAAAGGCAGCTATTCTAGGTGCAGAGTCTTTTGGTTTTGGCACTGGGCCCATGATAGCAATGGGGTGTAAATATTTAAGAATATGCCATCTTAATAATTGTGCGACAGGTGTAGCAACTCAAAGAGAAGATCTAATTAACCACCATTTTGTCGGCGAAAAAGAAAAAGTAATGAATTATTTTAAATTTATTGCCAATGATGTTCGGGAGCACCTGAGTGGCATGGGAGTTTCTAAAATAGAAGATATTATTGGACAAACGCAGTATTTAGAGCAGATCAACGATATTGAATCTCAGTATCAATCGATCGATCTTAGTGATCTTCTTTATAAAGACACCAAAACTAGTGAAACATTTTTCTGTACATCAAAAAAGAATGCTCCCTGGGATAAAGGAACACTTTCAAAAAAAATCCTAAAGGATATAAAACCTTTAATTGATACACATCAATCAATTTCTAAAGATTATAAGATTTCTAATACTGATAGATCTATTGGCGCTTCCTTGTCTGGTTATGTTGCTAAGAATTTTGGAGAAGAAGGGTTTAAGGAACAATTAGATATTAATTTTATTGGATCAGCGGGTCAAAGCTTTGGATGCTGGAACGCAAATGGCATTAATCTAAATATAGAAGGTGATGCAAATGATTATGTTGGTAAAGGTATGAATGGTGGAAGAATTGTAGTTAAAAACAACAGTCAATATGCCATAACAAACTCTAATACATCTCTCGTCGGAAATACTTGTTTGTACGGAGCAACTGGTGGTGAGTTATATGTGTCTGGAAGAGCTGGAGAAAGATTCGCAGTAAGAAATTCAGGAGCTAATGCTGTCATAGAGGGGGCTGGAGATCATTGCTGTGAGTATATGACAGGAGGGCATGTAACCGTCTTAGGATCGGTTGGTGCTAACTTTGGAGCCGGTATGACTGGTGGTTTCGCTTATGTTTTAGATGAAGACAAAACATTTTTTGATAACTGTAATAGAGGCTTGGTAAATCTTGAAAGAATCACAACAGAAGATATGCAATCACACAGAAAGCACCTTAAAGAGATAATTAGAGCTCACTATAAGCTCACTAATAGCTCTAAAGCCAAGGAACTAGTTGATGATTTTGATAAATTTGAACCATATTTTTGGCTTGTTGTTCCTGCAGCATCAAATATTCATGACCTCTTAAAGGCAACTACTGCAAACGCAGCTTAACTAAAAGATTTTTCTAAACTCTTATTATTAAATTGATTAGTTTTAAAGGCTGCCCCTTTTGAATTAATAAGAACTAAATTTAATTTTCCAGAAGACACTTTTTTGTCATTAGATAAAAACTTTTTTAAGTCTTTAAACTTATATTTTTCATAGTTGCTTTCAAGGCCTAATGAATCAATCAAGTTAATAATATTATCCAGTTGATGAATTTTAATATGACCCTCAAAATATGATATTTTTGCTGCTATTATCATTCCTAGTGTCACTGCTGCACCATGAGTTATTCCTTTATAATTATTAGAAGCTTCGATAGCGTGGCCAAAGGTGTGGCCAAAATTTAAAATAGCTCTTATGCCATTTTCTTTCTCATCTTGAGTAACTATTTTCGATTTAGTAA
>ERZ1047985.1522-NODE-1522-length-15736-cov-4.171992_pt1 | contig 15736 bp, 10 predicted proteins | sample MGYA00383097_ERZ1047985 | MGnify/ENA primary metagenome ERZ1047985 (study PRJEB29581, sample SAMEA5548367) | metagenome | biome: marine; feature: coastal; material: water | depth 50 m | study: Short-term variability in the microbial, nano- and picoplankton...
AGTCCTAACTTTAGTTAAAATAGAAATGAAAGAAGGTTTAAATTCAAATTTGAAGTGGCTCCTATTTGGGCTTTTTTTAGCATTTGCCTATACCTGTTTATTTGATTTTTTACGCTCGGAGCAGTACGACTCAGCAAGCTATATTTCAGGCACAAAACTCCTCTTTGGTATTGAAGGAGGCCTAGACGTGCAGGCAAGAATTTCAAAGCGCTTTTGTTCCCAGGAGTTATATATACTTTTTTTGGTGTGAGCATAGAGGTGAGTTATTTTATTCAGAATCTCTTTTTTTTTATAGGTCTTGTTTATTTAGTTTACGCAAGTTATAATCAATTGTATACCAATCGGCAGTTTGCAAAGCACAATGTTTGGGTTTATTATTCATTGCCTCCGTTTGCGATATTTTCTTTGTTTGTGCTCACCGATATAACGGGGTGGTTTTTCATTATGCTGACTATTTTCGCGTTCGGGTATTACAAAAACCGAATACTAAGAGGAAAACATTACTTGATTTTGGGATTGATCGTTGGTGTTGGTGGTTTGTTTAAAGAGAGTGCTTTGGCCGGAGGTGTTTTTGCCATCGTATCTATTTTCTTTTTTTCAGGAAGTATGTTCGAAAAAATCAGTAGGCTCATACTTTTCAGCATTCCTTCCCTTTCTTTTTTATTGCTCGGCTTCCTTATTACTGAATATTATTCAGGACAAAGTTTATTTGCTCGTCAAAGTGGACTATTTGAGAATTACGGCTTGACGCGATTGTACTCGTTCGGTAATTTACCGCAAGTATATAGGGTTTTCGATTTGTTTTGGATTCCGATATGCATGGGGCTGTATAAAAGGGTAAGGAAAGGACTTTCTTCACTAGATAAAACAATGCTATTTTCAGGGATTCTTATTCTAATTGCAATTCCACTGGCTCATGCAGATGCTATTCACGATCGTATCCTTATGATGTCAGCACCATTCTTTTTATATTTTTTACCCTTTGGTACATTTACGCGTCGACAACAAACAGAAATGTTACTTGTGTTTTTTGCAGTGTTAAATATTTCTGCCGCATTTATAATTTACCGATTTAACACTTCATCTGTTTTACTCCTAAATTTTCTTCTAGGCTTGTTTTTTTATAATCTCCTTTACTTTAAGGATAAAAAGCATTTCACGGATAGTTAGGAAACACGAACGGAAACAATCATTTCAAAAGTGGCAACGATTTCTCCAGCATCATTTTTGGCTTCAACCATAATACTATCGTTTATTCTAGACCCTTCTATTAGACTTTTTTCCATTGCTTTTTGAATTTTTGGTCCCTCATTGCTTTCAAAAACTATATCGCTTTCGGCTCTTTTAAGAAACTGAGCATTCATCCCTTTAAAGGCGAAAGAGACCTTGCGGTCCATCTTTTTTGAAAAATAAAACACTTGAATGCCTCCAGCAATATCTGCTCCAACAGAAAGTGCCCCAAAATACATAGAGCTGAGATGATTTTTAGTGCGTCTTCTGAGCTTGATTTTAACCCGAACGGTGTTGTCATCAATTGCTAATAGCTTGGGCCTGGTATACCGAATCATTGGGATTTTCATAAACCCTAATAGAAAGAGCAACCAGCGCATTTTTTTAATAGAAACGTCCATGTTAATTACCGATTAATTTTTTAATTTCGTTTAGCTTTAAAAGAGCATCAACAGGAGTCAACGAATTGATGTCTACATTTTTCAGCTCCTCGTGTATCTGTTCTAAAACAGGGTCATTCAATTGAAAAAAGCTAAGCTGCATCGAATCATTTAAACTTGTTTTAATGTCTTCTTTATTTTTCTTTCCTCCAACGGATGAGTGCATGGCTTCAAGGTCCTTGAGTATTTGCTCAGACCTTTTGACCACCTGAGAAGGCATTCCTGCCATTTTTGCGACATGAATTCCAAAGGAATGTTCACTGCCACCCTCTACCAGTTTTCTGATGAAAAGAATCTTTTTACCCACTTCTTTTACGGAAACATTGAAGTTTTTAATCCGGTCAAACTTGTGGGTCATCTCGTTTAACTCATGATAATGCGTAGCAAAGAGGGTTTTGCATTTGGCCTTCTTGTTCTCATGTAGGTATTCGGCAATGGCCCAAGCAATAGAAATACCGTCGTAAGTACTCGTTCCTCGTCCAATTTCATCCAAAAGGATTAAGCTTCGAGGAGAAATGTTGTTGAGAATACTTGCCGTTTCGTTCATTTCTACCATAAAGGTGGACTCCCCAGATGATATATTGTCTGAAGCCCCAACACGCGTAAAGACTTTATCCACTAGGCCAACTTCTGCTTTTTGAGCCGGCACAAAGCAACCCATTTGAGCCATAATTACAATAAGAGCCGTTTGCCTAATCAACGCACTTTTACCACTCATATTCGGTCCAGTAATCATCATGACCTGCTGGTTTTCCTGGTCAAGGTGAATGTCATTGGCGATATATTTTTCTCCTATTTCCAAGGATTGCTCAATCACGGGGTGCCTCCCGTTTATAATGTTTATCGAGAGCCCTTCGTTAATATCGGGTCTGCAGTAGTTATACTTCTTAGCAATTACAGAGAAAGAGAACAAGCAATCCAAACGGCCCAAAATTTGGGCATTGACCTGAATGGGTGTAATGTATGTAGCCATTTCTAGTACCAACTCCTGAAACAAGCGTGTTTCGAGTGACATTATTTTTTCTTCAGCACCAAGTATTTTTTGTTCATAAACCTTTAGCTCTTCAGTAATATATCTTTCCGCATTTACAAGGGTTTGCTTTCTGATCCACTCTTCAGGAACCTTGTCTTTGTGCGTATTTCTTACCTCTATATAGTATCCAAAGACATTATTGAATGCAATTTTAAGACTTGGAATCTGGGTGCGCTCTGATTCTCTTTTTTGAAGCTCGGCAAGGAAATCCTTTCCATGATACGCAATCTCCCGAAGCTCATCCAGCTCCTTATTCCATCCCGATTTTATAACCTCACCCTTTCCTATTTGAGCCGCGGGCTCTTCGGTTAAAGAAACGTCAATCAAATCAATCAATTTGGGACAAGGGTCTAATTTTTCCAAGAGGCCTTTTAGGCTCTTGGGTTTATCGTTTGTATTTAACAAAGCCTTTAAAGGATCAATTTCCATCAAGGTCTTTTTTAAATGGGCGACTTCTTTAGGGTTCACACGTCCTACGGCAACTTTGGAAATCAGCCGTTCTAAATCGCCAATGTTTTTTAATCGTTGAGAGAGCTCGAATCCTATTTTTTCATTGGCTTTAAAAAAGTCAACAACCATCAAGCGGTCCTCAATAGGCTTTTTATTTTTAAGCGGAAGCATAATCCAACGCCTCAACATACGGCTACCCATTGCCGTTTGGGTTTCGTCTAAAATATCAGAAAGTGTTCTGGCATTTTCATGAGGAGAAGAAACCAGCTCGAGGTTTTTAATGGTAAAACGATCAAGCCAAACATATTTATCTTCTTCAATCCTCGATATTCCCGTAATATGGTCAAGCTTTTTATGTTCACTTTCACCGAGATAATGAAAAATAGACCCGGCCGCGATAACCGCTTCATCTAAGCCATCAACACCAAAACCCTTTAGTGATTTTGTGCCAAAATGCTTGTTCAATATATCCTCTGCAAAGTCTGTCGTAAAAATCCAATCGTCTAATCTGAAAGTATAGTGCGATGCTCCAAAAAGGGATTCAAATTCTTTGCCCTTATTTTTTTGAAATAAGATTTCGCTCGGGCTAAAATTCGAAATCAATTTATTTAAATATTCTTGATCTCCTTGAGCAACAAGAAGCTCTCCGGTTGAAACATCGAGTAGGGCAATTCCATGCTCCTTTTTTCCCAATTGTACCGAACACAGAAAATTGTTTTCTTTTTGATTCAGAACTTCATCATTGAATGAAACGCCTGGAGTGACCAGTTCAGTAACACCACGCTTCACAATTTTTTTGGTCATTTTTGGATCTTCTAGCTGATCGCAAATGGCCACTCTTTCTCCTGCTCGAACGAGTTTTGGGAGGTAAGTGTTAATTGAATGGTGGGGAAACCCAGCAAGCTCGATATGAGCGGCAGCACCATTTTTTCTTTTGGTCAAAATGATTCCAAGAATGTTTGAAGCTTTTATGGCATCCTGTCCAAAGGTTTCATAAAAATCACCCACACGAAAAAGCAACAGGGCCTTTGGGTGCTTCGCCTTGATTTGATTATATTGCCTCATCAAAGGAGTTTCAGTTGCTCCTTTTGCTTTAGTGGTTTTCGCCAAGTGAAATGATTTTACTAATATTTTTAGGTAAAGTTAATCGCATCACCGTGGAAATCAAAGCATAGGAAAAAGATATTTTAAAAGAATGAATAAAAAGTTAAAGCTTTGGGAGTTGAATCGAAAAACTGAGGATGAATTTCGCGAGCAAGAGAAGTTTCCTATTGTCGTTGTTTTGGATGATATTCGATCACTAAACAATATTGGATCATTTTTCAGGACGGCAGATGCCTTTAATATCGAAAAGATTATTCTTTGTGGGATTACAGCGTCACCTCCGCATAGAGATATTCATAAAACAGCTCTTGGCTCTACAGAAACGGTTCGTTGGGAACACCAAGCGGATAAGCTGACGAGCCTTAAAGAATTAAAAAATAGTGGATACGAGCTTTGTGTTCTTGAACAAACAGAGCAAACTACATTTCTTCAAGAGGTTTCGAAGCTCCCGAATCGACCAACTGCTTTGATCTTTGGAAATGAGGTAAACGGGGTAGCTCAGGAGCTCGTAGATTTTTCAGACAGAATTATTGAGATCCCGCAATTCGGCACAAAGCATAGCTTAAATGTAAGTGTTTGTGCAGGAATTGTGATGTGGGAGTTTTGTAAAAAGTATATTGAATGAGGAGAACGTTGCTTTTATTTTTCATGCTGCCACTTCTTTCTCTTGGGCAAAATAAAAACATTACGCTCCTCGACCATTGGTCTGACACGACCATAATCACCAATTCGAGTTTGGTTCGATACAGCGGCTGTTTTTCATTCAACTATCAGGGGCTGAATTACGGCGTTATTGGTACAACGGAAGGCTTAAGTATTTTTGAAATAACACAGGACAATAAGCTTCGAGAAATTGATAGTATAAAAGGAAGCTATGTCTCTTCTCAAGCCATAACCAGAGAATACGCACGTTATGGCGATTTCCTATATGCAACAGGAGACGAGGGAGAGGCCTCGCTTCAAATTATCGACCTAACTGATCTTCCAAATGCTGTATCAGTTGCTGCAACAATACAAGATGAAAGAGTGGGTAAAGCCCATAACATATGTATTGACTCACTCAGTGGGCTTCTATTTTTATGCTCCGTAAAGCCGATCATTAATGGTCAGGAGTCTTCGCTTATTCCGCTCAGGGTGTTTTCCCTGCTTGATCCACTTTCTCCAGTACTTGTTTTTGAAGGATTTAACGATTTAGATGAGGTTCATGACATCGAGGTCCGAGAACAAATAGCGATTTTGAATTGTGGATTTCAAGGCATTCGCGTTTATGATTTTTCAGATCCATCAGCACCTATATATCTGAGTAACTTGGAATTTTATCAAGAACAAGGATACAATCATCAAGGCAGCCTAAGTGAAGATGCAAAAACATATGTTTTTGCGGATGAAACTCCGGGAACCAAAATAAAGAAATGTTCAATAGCAGACGATTACACGCTCCAGGTTCAGCAGTTGTTTGGGGTTGAAAACACTCCCTACGACAAAACCGCACATAATATAGAGGTGATAGGAAGCTTAGCCTATGTTGCTTATTACAATGACGGATTAAAGATTTACGATCTAAGAACCAACCCCCCGAATGAAATTGCCTCTTATGATACGCATACCGATCTTCCTGGAAATGAGTTTTCAATGTGGGGTGCATGGGGGATAGAGGCAAGAGTTGCTAATAATCGGGTTTTGGTTTCAGATCGTATTTCAGGTTTCTATTTGTTTGAGTTCGATAAAGACTTTTTTCAAAACACCACCTCTCCATTGTCTTTAAATTGTTCTCCTAACCCGGTTTTTGCTGGAGAATCTATTACTGTGCGTACAGCGAATGACAAAATCACTTCTTTTAATATGACCATCATTGATTACTCAGGAAAAGAAGTTTTGAAAAAAGAAAACATTGAAAGTAGCTTTATGGAAGTGCAGATGAAGTTCTCTCAGGGCACCTATTATCTCAAAATAGAATATCCAAATGAGTTGTTTCTACACTACGAAACCATCAAAATAGTCGTGATTTAAATTGCGATTCTGACTGCCCCAAGAGGATGGCTTCATTACCTAAATATCAATAAACATCAACAAATTGCGTTTTTGAGTGTTCTAATTGTGTTACCAATGCAAAGTGAAAACACATCACACAACATACGATATTGTTTTTTCAGGGTTTGGTGCCAGTTCTTGTATCTTAATCAATCAGTTACATAAAAAAAAAGAGCTCGATAACAAAAGGATTCTTATCCTTGACCCTTCAGAAAAAAAATCCAACGACAAGACCTTTTGTTTTTGGGCCAATCCCGATGATGACATTGTTTTAGATTATCAGCAGGTGCTTACGCACAGCTGGTCAAAGGTGAATATAGATACTTCCAAAACCAGCGAAATAACACCTTTTAAGTACCACCATTTGAATAGTGAGGGTTTGTATCAGTTGACCAAAAATATACTAAAAGGATACGATGTTACATTTTCAAATGAAATTATAGAGCGCATTGATGAAAACACTTTAGCGACGCTATGGACCAAAGAAAACAGGTATACGGCACAGCTTGTTTTTGATTCACGACCTCCTAAAATCTCAAAAAACCTTTCTGAAAAGCAAAATATTTGGCAATCGTTTGTGGGGTATAAAGTGCAAATGAACGGCACCCCTTTTGATGAAAACGCGTGTACCTTAATGGATTTTAAAGTAGATCAGCAAGGGGCAACTCAGTTCGTTTATGTATTGCCGTTTTCAAACAATGAGGCGTTAATTGAACTTACAAGATTCGGTAAAGAAATAATCAATCAAGAATCGGCTGAAAAAGTTCTCAAAAAATACATCAACCAAAATTTTGGAACGTTTTCTATTAAAGAAGTGGAGAAAGGAAAGATTCCGATGTTCATGGATATGCCCAAAAGCATTCAAACAGAAAGAGTAATCCCAATTGGAACCCGTGCTCACATGGTTAAACCAAGTACAGGTTATGCCTTCAAAAACATGTACAATCATGCGCAACAGCTTTCTGCAATTGTTGGCCAGTCAAAAATCCAAGTAAAAACGCCGAGACGGTTTAAGTTTTATGACAGATTATTGATATTCATTTTGGCCGTTTGGCCCGAAATGGGCAAGCCGATTTTTAGTCGCTTGTTTGCCTCGAAGTCCCTTTCTTACATTTTGAGGTTTTTGGATGAAAAGACAGGTTTACGTGAAGAGCTCTCAATGTTTTCGAAGCTTCAAATAGGTACTTTTTTAAAAGCCGTATTGTATTTATTCATCGAAAAATCGAAGCCTCAACTTATACTGTTTGCGCCTCTTGCGTTGTATGGAATACTGCATTTCATTCTTCCAGATTATGCAGAATTAAGTATATATGCTTTAATTGCCATTGGTCTATTTTTGGTGGGGATACCTCATGGGGCAATGGATCATAAAACGGGCCTTTTTTCAAACAATAAAAAAATAAATCTATCCTTTATATTCAAGTATTTAGGCGTCATGTTTATGGCTTATTTGGTTTGGCTCATTTCACCAACGGTAGCATTAGTAACATTCATACTCTACTCGGCGTGGCACTTTGGTGAAACCGATATTCAGGAATGGAAAATGAATTCGAGATTTATAGGATTTATTTGGGGACTCCTCATGTTTTCGGCGCTTTTCTTCTCCCATGTTTCTGAATTGAATGTAATCTTGAAGGCATTGAGTGTACAACAGCTGCCTTTAGAGCTCCCATGGCTCGGTTTGTTTTTGTGGTCATTGATTATCTCATTTCTATTAGCCAGATTGCACCAGTCACTGCCTTGGCTCTTACTTACCTGTTTTCTGGCATTAAGCTATTGGATGCCCTTGGTTATGGCATTTGCCATCTATTTTGTCTTTCATCACAGCTGGAGTGGATGGAAACACTTGAGAACATCTTTCAAAGTAAGCAATTGGAGTTTATTCAAAACATCCTTGCCATTTAATTTAGGCGCTTTTGTTTTATTTGTAGTTCTTTTCTTGAATACACGAATGGGCTGGGATTATAATATTGCTCAAATCTTTATATTCATTTCTTGTATCAGCTTGCCTCACATATTATCGATGAGCTACTTTTACAAAAAATTAAAGACAAAAAGAGTTTAGTTTACAATAAAGTAACCAAGAGAGACTCGCCTTCTTTTGAAACCTTGACAAGCTCTTTTTTAGACAATCCTTTTATGGCTTTGTCCCAAGCCTTGTTACTCATTTCGACTCCAGACCGGAGGTCTTTGAGTTCGCAAGAATTTACCTTTTTAAGATTGTCGAGTATTGTTTTTTCCTGTTCAGTGAGCTCGATTTTTTTTGCTTTTACTTCAGGTCTCATCTGTGGAAAAAACAAAACTTCTTGAATGGACGCATTGTTTGTTAAAAACATACATAATCGATCGATTCCGATACCCATCCCTGAGGTTGGTGGCATTCCATATTCCAAAGAGCGGACAAAATCCATATCAATAAACATGGCTTCGTCATCTCCTTTCTCAGATAATTTCACCTGCTCTTCAAACCGTTCTTTTTGGTCAATGGGGTCGTTAAGCTCTGAATAGGCATTGGCAAGCTCTTTTCCGTTTACCATCAACTCAAAACGTTCAGTAAGCTCTGGGTTGTCTCGGTGTTTTTTACACAAAGGAGACATTTCAACAGGATAGTCTGTAATGAAAGTTGGCTGAATATAATTGCCCTCGCATTTTTCACCAAAAATCTCATCAATGAGCTTTCCTTTACCCATGCTCTCGTCTGTTTCAACTCCAAGTGTTTTACACGTGTCAAGAAGCTCACTTTCATTCATTGGAGCAATGTCAATACTCGTATGCTCTTTGATCGCATCAATCATAGAGATTCTTTTAAATGGTTTTTTGAAGCTCACTTTGTTTTCTCCAATCTGTACATCCGTTGTTCCAAGAACGTCCATACAAATCGTTTCGAGCATGTCTTCGACGAATTCCATCATCCAGACATAATCCTTGTAGGCAACATAGATTTCCATCTGTGTAAATTCAGGATTGTGGGTGCGGTCCATTCCTTCATTTCTAAAATCTTTGGCAAATTCATAAACGCCGTCAAATCCACCAACAATAAGCCTTTTTAAATAGAGTTCATTTGCAATACGTAAGTATAAAGGAATGTCTAGGGCGTTGTGATGCGTAATAAAGGGCCTTGCAGCAGCACCTCCTGGTATAGACTGTAGGATTGGAGTTTCAACTTCAAGGTATTCTCTAGAATTTAAAAAAGACCTCATTGATGAAATGATTTTAGACCTTTTAATAAAGGTGTCTTTCACGTGGGGGTTGACAACAAGATCAACATAACGCTGGCGATATCGAGATTCAGGATCGGTAAATGCATCATGGACATTTCCATCAGCATCTGTTTTAGGCAGGGGTAGAGGCTTAATCGCCTTACTTAAGACGGTGAGCTTTGTAACATGAACGGAAACCTCTCCGACTTGTGTTTTGAAAACGGTACCATGAACACCTATGAAGTCCCCTAAATCAAGAAGCTTTTTAAATACATCGTTATAGATGGATTTATCTTCTCCAGGACAAATCTCATCTCGATTAAAATAGAGCTGTATTCTTCCAGAAGAATCTTGTAATTCCGCAAAGGAAGCCTTACCCATTATACGCTTACTCATGATTCTACCCGCAAGACAAACCTCTTTGCCTTCTGTATATTCTGCTTTGATTTCTTGAGATAATGTGTCTACAGGAAACAATTGAGCAGGAAAGGGTTCAATCCCCATTGCTCTTAACTTGTTTAGTGATTCTCTCCTAAAAACTTCTTGCTCTGACAGCTCCTGTAAACTCATGATAAATAATTTATGATTGCAAAGATAATGCACATCAGCTAAAAACGACTACTTTCTAAAAAAAGTCCTTAAATGCAAAAAGGGGGCCGTGGCCCCCTTAGCGCTATCTATTTATGAAATTATTGCTTAATAAATCGGTATACCTGTCCGCTTTTTGAAGCAGAAGTGTGTACCAAGTATGCACCACTTTGAAGGTCCGCTACTGAAACAACTTGTTCCCCTGTAACCCCTCTTTTCACAACTGAACCACTTACGTCTGTGATGTAATAATCTACGTTCGCAGAGCTGTTGATGTACAAGTTGTCTTGTGCTGGATTTGGGTAAATACTAATGTCGATGGCTTCTTCACTAATACCTGCTCCTGGTAATAAAACCTTGTCGATGATATGAACAACACCGTTGTCAGCTTCAACATCAGCAGTTGTCACCATAGCATCATTTATCATCACACCATTTGTCAAATCGACCGTTACGTCCGCTCCGTTAAGGGTTGGTACTGTTCCGTTCATAAGATCCGTCGAAAGAACAACTCCTCCAACTACGTGGTATAATAAAACATCTGCAAGGTTAGGTAGAGCCAAAATTCCCGCAAGGTCTGTTCCCAATGCTGCAGCTAAATTGTCAAATGCTTCATTTGTTGGCGCAAATACTGTGTATCCAGTGTATGGGTTCGTCAAGGCAGGCATTAACTCCGCAGTGATTACAGCTGTTGCTAATGTAGTAAAGCCGTTATCAATTGCCACATCTACAACCGTTTCGTCTGGTAAAAGAACACTATTGATAATGTGTACTACTCCATTGTCTGAATTTACATCTACTGTAGTTACTTGAGCTTGGTTGACAAATACCTCGCCTGAACCTTTAACCGTTAATTTTAGTGTGTTGATTCCAACAATGTTATCCACAATTGCGCCGTTTGTTACCGCTGAAGACGGAACAATACTTCCCAACACATGTGTTCCTAAAACTGCTTGTAAGCTTGCCGTTGGAATGACAGCTGGATTGAATAACTCACTTAATGGCACTCCTACCAAATCAGCTAAATCTTGAAAGGCTTGATCCGTTGGTGCGAAAACCGTGTAAGTTGCTAATGGGTTTACCAAAATTGGCATTAATTCAGATGCAACAACCGCAGATGCGAGTGCATTAAAACCATTGTCTAAGGCAACATCCACTACAGTTTCTACAGGAAGAACTACGGCGTCTAAAACGTGAACGACTCCGTTGTCTGTGTTTAAATCTACAGCTGAAACGGGCGCTTGATTAACAAAAACACCACCAGCACCTGTTACTGTTAATTTTAAAGTATTGGTTAACGATAATGGCTGTGCGATTAAACCATTCGTTACTGCACTTGATGGAACAACACTTCCCAAAACATGATAAGTTAAAATATCAGTTAAGTTTGGTAGTGCCAATAAACCGTTGATGTCTGTTCCTAGGGCCGTGGCAATGTCTGTAAATGCCTGATCTGTTGGAGCAAAAACCGTAAGGTCTGTTGCTGTTTGTAATGTAACATCTAATCCTTCTTGTACTAAAGCAGCTTCCAAATAATTATGATCAGGACTTGTTGCGATAACATCATCGAATACATTAGTTTGTGCTGATACAGAGGTAGCAGCGAAAATTGCGATAGCTCCAAATGTATTTTTTAAAGAGCTAAAAGGGGTAATTGTTTTTTTCATTTTATTTTTTGTTTAAAGTTTAAATACAAAGATTAGACAAAATAGATTCCACTTTGTTCACAAGAGCGTAAAAAAAAAATAAAAAAAGTAATCTTTTTGTTACAAACCAACATAACTGAGTTGATAAATCAAGGAAAATAATTTAAATCAAGATTGTTAAGGTTGTAATTTAGAAATTGATGAAAAAGAAGGCGTTACGTGTTGCTAAATGGACCTTCGGGATATCTTTTGGGCTATTCCTTGCTATTTCTATTTTAATCTTTGCGTTTAAGGATACAATAATTGAAACAGCCATTGCTGAAATCAATAAAAATCTTGAAGTACCAATGGAGGTTGGTGATGTCGAGCTGGCTTTCTGGTCTAGCTTTCCAAATATTTCTATTGACTTATTAAATGTCGAAATTCCCAGCAGGAACTCTTCTACCAGTTTATTAATTAGTAAAAAATTCAACTTACGGTTTAACCCTTTTGATCTCGCAATGGGGGATTACAATCTAAAACAGATCAATGTTTCAGATGGAGAATTGAATTTATATGTCGATTCTCTTGGAGGAGACAATTACAACATTGTGAAAAGCTCTGAAGAAAATGATGACTCAGAATTCAAGCTTGAATTACAAGCGGTTACCTTAAAGTCGATGAAGGTGAGCTATCTTAATGACATTACTCATCAAGAATACCATTCAAACTTTAATCGTGTAAATTTAACAGGAGAGCTCTCTAGTGATGAATTTGAGATGTTGACCTCGGGTCAAATCTTGTTAAATAGTGCACAAAGCTCGGGAGTTACACTTGTTAAAAATCAAGAAATTCAATTTAGTCTTAAAGTAAATGTGAATCAAAAGAAGTCAATAACAAATATTCCAATGGCTCAAATACAAATAGGAGGCCTGCCATTTAATATCAATGGCGTCATGGACAAAGACAGTATGCGGTTTCACATTGCTTCAAATTCAATTCAGCTTACGGAAGCAGTAGAGAAATTCTCGATAGACAGTGATAATCACTTAAAAAGCCTGTCAGGAAATGGTTTGTTGGATTTCGACTTGTCTATTAATGGGGGTACAAAAGCAACTGATCCAATAGACATCGCTTGTAATTTTTCAATAAAGGACGGCGAAATTATAGAACCGACCGAAAAAATAAAATTAAACAACATACAGCTGCTGGGTCATTATGTCAAACGAGATTCGACCCTTGAAGAGCTCGTTTTAAAAGATGTGCGTTTTGATTCTGAAACAGGACCGTTCACAGGAAACCTATCGGTTATCGATTTTGAAAACCCTCAACTGAAAGGATTTGCTAAAGGAACGATTAACTTAAACGCAGCGCATAGAATTTTTCATTTGCCAGAATTTGAAAAGATTAATGGTCATCTCAAAGTGTATTGTGATTTTGAGGCTGCACAAAATCCAGAGAACGAACTTGAATTGAAACGTTGTAGTGGTGATGTTTCTATTGTAAACAGCAATTTTAAACTTGAAAATGACAAGAGGATATTTAAATCTGTAAATGGAAATTTAAAATTTACAAGGAGGGATGTTCGGGTAAATCAGTTCTCATTAAATGTAGATCAATCTGACCTAGAGCTGAAGGGCTCTTTTTCGAATGTGTTTAATTATTTGTACAATTCAGGAACTCTCGCAATGAATTTAAATGTAAAAGGAGAACAGGTTTTTTTGGAAGACTTGGGTTCCACAACCAAAGAAGAAAAAATAGAAAACGGGGAGATCTTCGCCTTGCCAAATAATTTAAAAGGAGACATACGAATTGCATTAGGAAAAATAGAATATGGGGGTCATCAATATGAAAACCTTAGCGGTAATATGAATATTAAAAACAGGAAAGTTCGTTTTTCCAATTTAAACCTTAAAAATGCAGGTGCAACGGTTCGGGGAAGTTTAAGTATTTACGAAAAACAGCCGGAAATCTTTGAACTAAAAACTCAATTGAGATCTTATAATATTGATGTAAAAAGTGCATTTAAAGAATGGAATAATTTTTACCAAGAAGTAATTTTAGCCAAAAACATCTCCGGCCGTGCTAGTTTATCGTTGAATCTGAACGCAGATTTCAGCCTAGATAAAGGAATCAATTACCCCTCTATTGACAGCAAAATAAACCTAGAAATTAACAATGGAAATTTAAAAAACTCACTTTTAATGAAAGATATTGCCGAGAGCGTCAAAGACAGTCCCGCCAAATTCGCCCTCGGAAAGAAAAACCTTAAGCTATTAGAGAAAAGGCTAAATGAAATATCTTTTAGTACACTAAAGAATGAAATAACCATCAAAAACGAAACAGTCACTATTCCCAAAATGAGTATTTCTTCTACGGCCTTAAACATGAATGTCTCAGGAACGCATGATTTTTCAAATCAGGTTGATTATCGATTTGACTTCAAGTTTAGGGATCTTTTGACAAACGATAGGGACAGTGAGTTTGGAGAAATAATTGATGATGGTTCTGGGCTTCGAATGTTTTTAAAAATGACAGGGGATATTTATGATCCAACACTGGAATGGGATCGAGATCAACAAAAGCAAAACGCAAAGGAATATCGTCAAGAGGAAAAGAAACAAATTAAAGAAATGCTTAAAACAGAATTTGGGGCATTTAAAAATGACACGACAGTCAAAGAATATAAAGAAGAAGAAGCTCCAAAAGAGGAAATAAAAATAGATTGGAATCCTACAACTGGCGAAGAAGAAAAAGAATCTGAGCAGGAAAAAGAGAAGGACAAACCCGAAAAGAAAGAATCAAAGCTGAAAAAAGCATTAGAAAGATTAAAACAACAACAAAAGAAAGAAGAAGAAGAGCAAGAGGAATTTATTGGAATCAAGGGAGGAGGATAATCCGTGGAAAAACTAAAGTTTTTTAATTATGCTTGTTGTAGAAAACCCAGCTATAAAATCAATTGTATCTACAACACCTCCATTTTTTAAAACAACCTCACGACCCACGATATGCTTTGAATGGTTTATGTTTTCTTGACTGGGGTCATAGTCTCCACCCTTGACCAAAATATCGGGTATAATTTCGTTTATTAGAGCCTCTGGGGTTTCCTCATTGAAAATGACAACGCAGTCCACAAACTCCAAAGCAGCTAAAATACATGCGCGAGAAACCTCATCATTGATTGGCCTATTTGGTCCCTTATTGAGTTTTTTTACTGAAGAATCGCTATTAATACCAACGATTAAAACATCTGCTTTTGATTTTGCTTCGGCCAGATATTTAACATGTCCGAGATGAAGTATATCAAAGCAACCATTCGTAAAACAAACACTGCTTTTATTGGTTTGCCAATTTTGACGCAATTGAGACAGTTCTTGTCTTGAGCAGATTTTATTTTCAAATGTAGATTTACTCATTGTCCTTGGAATTATATTTTCTTGGCATTAATATAAACGAAATCAATCCTAAAAGTATTAAAAAGATAGTTTGTGTGGCCCAAATGACCATTCCCAATGCATTTCCAATGGCGTCAGCATTTTCAACACCCTGCTTCTGAAGATAATAAGCCGTGGTGATTCCAATTAAAAGAGGGTAGGCTCCCATACCTCCATTGGTAAAAGAAATACCAAGGGCACCAAATGAAAAAGCCAATAGCATTCCGCTAAAAGGGACATTAGAGGTTCCTTCAATGGCATAAAAAGGCAAGGCAAACATAACCAAATACGAAATCCAAATAATTAGAGTGTGAAACAAGTAAGCCCAATATTGCTTTACTTTAAAAATGGACGATAAGCCCTCCTTTAAAGAGTTGAGAAATTCTAAAACACGTTGACGAATTCTTTTAATTAAAAGTAAACCAAGCAAAATTAATCCGAAGACAATAAAAGCATACATCCAAAACCCACTCCCGCCATCTTCTGATGATGTTCCCACAAAGCTTTCTTTAATTCGTTTAAAGATGATCGAGGTTTCATTTGGGCTAATTAAAACAGCAAGTGCGGCAAGTGAAAACATAATGATCATATCAATAATTCG
>ERZ1047985.1559-NODE-1559-length-15520-cov-5.976269_pt1 | contig 15520 bp, 14 predicted proteins | sample MGYA00383097_ERZ1047985 | MGnify/ENA primary metagenome ERZ1047985 (study PRJEB29581, sample SAMEA5548367) | metagenome | biome: marine; feature: coastal; material: water | depth 50 m | study: Short-term variability in the microbial, nano- and picoplankton...
TTACGAAATCAGAAGGTTTAAAAATTGCAAAAATCTTATCTGACTCAGGTTTAGTTGATTATTTAAATGTCAATAAAGGTAGAATACACACAGATCCAATATTAACAAAACATATACCTATACAAGGAATGAAAAGCGCTCCTCATTTAGAGTTTGCAGGAGAAATAAAAAAAGAAATAGATTTACCTATATTTCATGCTTCTAAAATTTCTGATGTAGCGACGGCAAGGTACGCTATTTCAAATGGATTAGTTGATATTATAGGAATGACTAGGGGTCACCTAGCAGACCCTCATATAATCACTAAGATAAAAGAAAAGAGGGAAGAAGATATAAGGCCTTGTGTTGCTGCAACATATTGTTTGGACAGAATTTATCAAGGTGAAGAAGCATTATGTATTCATAATGCTGCAACAGGAAGAGAATTAAAATTTCCAAACATTATAACTCCATCAATAATAAAAAAGAAAATTGTTATAGTTGGAGCAGGGCCTGGTGGACTTGAAGCAGCAAGAATAGCATCAGAAAGGGGTCATAATGTTGTGGTTTTTGAAGCTGCCCCAGATCCTGGTGGGCAAGTAAGGTTATGTGCAAAATCCAAGAGAAGAAAAGAAATGTTAGGCATTATTGAATGGCGAATGCAACAATGCGCTAAAAGAAATGTTAAATTTAATTTTAATATTGTTGCAGAAAATCAAGATGTTCTCAGTGAAAACCCTGACACTATTATCATTGCGACTGGAGGCATTCCAAACCTTGAACTTTTTGAAACAAAAAAAGACTTAGAGAATGTTTATACTAGTTGGGATATAATTTCTGGAGATATTAAATTAAGTGAAAATATTTTAATTTATGATGAGGCGGGAGATCATACTGGAATGCAATCAGCAGAAATTGCAATTAAGGAAGGTTCAACTGTTAATTTTATGACACCTGATAGATTGATTTCTTCTGAAATAATGGGAATGAATTTAACTCCCTACTTAAAAAATCTTCAAAATAAAAAAATTACATATTCTATTGCTAAAAGATTACTAAATGTATCAATTAAAGGAAATAAATTAAATGCATTAATAGGCTCTGACTATGATGAAAATTTTAAATATCATTCAACGTATGATCAAATTTTTTTAAATTATGGAACAAAACCTTTAGATGAACTATACTTCAGCCTTATTCCTTATTCAATAAATAAAGGTGAAGTTGATTATAGTAAATTTATTGAAGGCAAAGAACAAGACATTATTAAAAACAAACATAATAAATTTAATTTATTTAGGATTGGTGATGCAGTTTCTTCTAGAAATATTCATGCTGCAATTTATGATGCGTTAAGATTAGTAATTAACTTGTAAAAAATTAATTTTTTAATCCAAAGTGACAAAGTAATTAATAATGACTATAATCGTTTCAAAAAAACTAGGTGATATATGGATGAGGAATTATTTAAAAAAGGATTAGAAAAAAGAAAAGCAACATTGGGAAAAGAGTATGTTGAAAAGAATTTAGAACAAGCTGATAACTTTACTCTTCCATTTCAAAAAGCAATGACAGAATGGTGTTGGGGTTTTGGATGGGGTGATGAAGTGATAGATATGAAGACTCGTTCAATGATGAACTTATCAATGATCGGAGCTTTAGGCAAAATGCATGAGTGGGAAATACATTGTAGAGGAGCAATAATTAACGGAGTATCCAAAGAAGAAATCCGAGCTATTATTCATGTTATTGGAATTTATTGCGGTGTGCCTCAAGCATTGGAGTGTTTCAGAGTTGCTAAAAAAGTAATGGAAGAAAAAAATCTTTAATTTATTTTTAATAAAAAATATAAAAAATATAACCTACATATAAAAATAAACCAATAGAGCCATAAGTTCTTCCTATTCTTTTTAAGAAAAACATAAATCCTAAAATCATCACAGTAACAAATAACATAAATATAAGATCAATAGAGCCTATGACAGTGGGTATACTAAAATTACCAAAAAAAGATGAAATACCTAAAACACCTAAAACATTATAAATATTTGAGCCTAAAACATTGCCCAGAGCAAAATCAACTTTACGCCTGATAGCTGATAATATTCCAACAACTAATTCAGGAAGAGACGTACCAAAGGCAACCAATGATACACCTATTATTGCTTCAGGAATATTAAATTGATTTGCAATATTAATCGCAGATTCAACAAAAAGATCGGATCCATAGATAAGTAATGTTATCCCTGCTACAATAAAAGTTATTGAAATTAAAAGAGAATAATCACCCTTATCTTCAACCTCAGAAACATCAAGTGATCCCTGTTTGACTTGTATAAACATAATAATAAACAACAAACCAATAGATAAAATGCCGAAGAGAGAGTTAAACGGCAGAATAAAATAGCTCATGAAAATTAAAATGATTGCCAAACCAATATTAATCCAAGCTTGATTAATTTGATTTTGATTAATATTACTAATAGGTATTAAAAAAGATGTAGTTGCCATAACAAGAATTAAATTAGCAATATTACTTCCAATTACCGCCCCGACAGCTAAATCAGCATGATTTGTTACAACCGCATTAATACTACTTGCTAATTCTGGCAAAGATGTACCGCCAGCTACAATAACTACACCTATAGCAAATAAAGAAACTTTTAACTTTCTTCCAAAACTAACAGAACCTCTAATGATTAATTCTGCGCCAATAATAAGTAGTGTTAAACCTATTATTAATAAAAATATGTTCACTAGAATTAACTACCGTAAATATAATGTGGGAGCCATAAAGCAATCTGAGGGAAAATGACTATTAAAATTAATCCTATTACTTGAATGACCATAAACTGCATCATACCAATATAAATATCTTTTAAATCCCATTCAGGGACTACCCCTTTTAAAAAATAGGCAGACAAGGCGACAGGTGGTGAAAGCCAAGCTGTTTGTAAATTAACTGCTACAAGTATCGCAAACCATATAAGATTAAATCCTAAACCTTCAATTAAAGGCAATATAATGGGGACAACAATTAAAACTATTGGAACCCATTCTAATGGCCATCCAAGAAGAAAAATCATTCCCATAACTATAAATAAAATTAAATATCTGTTTACCTCAAGCGAAAGTAAAAAATCAGTAATCATTGTTGGGGTTCCTAATCGAGCAAAAACTGCACCAAAGAAATTTGAAGCCGCAACTAACAACATGATTAAGGCCGTTATCTCCAAGGTTTTGATAAGACCATCTTTTAATTTCTTTATTGTGAGTTTTCTATAAGCAAGTGCTAAAAGAATCGCACCAAGAGCTCCACATCCAGCAGCTTCAGTAGGAGTCGCCAAACCTAATAAAATACTTCCAAGTGCTGAAAAGACTAATAAGGCAGGTGGAACAAGTCCCATAAAAAACTCATACATAACAACCTTCATGTCTTTTTCTCTATCTTCTTCAGGAACAACAGGGCCTAGAGAAGGATCTAAATAACATCTAATAGTTGTGTATCCAGCGTAGAGAACTGCTAACATAATACCAGGTATGATTGCTGCCGCAAAAAGATCTGTTACTGGTATCTCCATTATAGGACCCATCACAACGAGCATAATACTCGGTGGAATTAAAATACCTAATGTACCTCCTGCTGTTATAGTCCCGGCAGCTAATCTAACATCATAACCTGATCTATTCATTGATTTTGCAGCCATTATTCCTAATATAGTTACTGAAGCACCTACAATACCTGTTGCCGCAGCAAAAATTATAGAAACAAAAAGTACAGCATAAAAAAGCGACCCTCTTACACGAGAAAGCATCATTTGAACTGATGCAAAGAGTCTTTCCATTAGTCCTGCTTGTTCCATCATGATGCCCATAAAAACAAAAAGTGGCACGGCAGCTAACGTTTGCTCTGTCATGACCATTGAGAATTGCAGTGTCATCAGATAAAAAACTAATTTGCCAAAACCTAAATAACCGAAAACAAAACCAAGAAAAATTAGAGTAAAAGAAATAGGAAAACCAACAAAAATTGAAAATAACATTACAGCTATTAAAAAAATTCCTAAGATTTCTGGACTAATAAATTCTGCAATCATTCTTCACCGGGCCATCTTGAATTCTTCATCGCATAATGACTTTTTAATAATTCTGAAACACCTTGGATTATTAATAATACAATACCAATCCATAAACATGATTTAATTGGCCACATATAAGGCATCCAAGCCGTATCCATACCTTTTTCACCACGTTGAATTGACTCAATTACAAAAATAGAAGTCATGTATAAAAAAAATATAAGACCTGGAAAATAGAAGAATAAATATAACCAAAAATCTATCATACCTTGGGTTCTTGCTTTAAAATTACGGTATAAAAAATCGGCTCTTATATGTACGCCTCGAGACAAAGCGTAGCCTGATCCAAGCATAAACATTGCTCCATAAAAAAATCTACTCATATCATAGGCCCAATAAGTAGGAGATAAAAAAAACTTTCTGGCTATAACTTCATAAGCCATACACATAAATAATGGCACTGTTATCCAAGAAACAATTTTGCCAATCAATAAGCTAAACCTATCTATACTAATAATTGTTTTATAGGTCCAGTCGGACATATCTGTTGGTTGTTCAAAAAAACCAACTTTTCTTTCAGCAATCAATTCGTCTTTTAAATCGTAATCTTGAATATTATCTGACATTTTTCTTTTTTATAGGAATAAAAGAGCGGACACTAGTCCGCTCATCAATTATTTTAATTATTATTTAAGTGTTGCTGCATGAGCCATGCCTAATTTAGCATTTGACATTTGAGCTCCGCTCCAAAATGGAACAGCAATATCAGCAAATTCTTTCATAGAAGTATACACTTCATTAAAAAATTCATTTTCTTCAGCATTCTTATTTAAAGTTGCCAAAGCTGCAGCCATATATTCAGTGAAGTAATCAGAAGGTGTATCATGAAGAATAACTCCAGCTTCCTCTGTTAACATCTTTAGCGCTTTTCCATTCTCATATATTCTATCAGATAATGATAACATTAAAGATGCATCAGCTGCTGCTTGTAATGAGTTTTTTTCATGATCAGTTAAACTATCATATAAAGTACCATTCATATAAAAGTCTGCATTTACAACAACTTGGTGTAAGCCTTGAAGATAATAATGCTTTAAAACTTTTTGGAAACCAAAGACACTATCAGGTTTTGGGCAACACCATTCTGCTGCATCAATTGTACCAGCTTCAAGCGCAGGAAGAATATCTCCTCCACCCATTGCTACTGATGCAATACCAATATCTTTATATGTTTGACCCGGTATGCCTGGAGGTGTTCTAAAACGATATTTTCTAAAATCTTCCATACTGTTAATTGGTTCTTTAAACCAACCAAGAGCCTCTGGTCCAACAGGTTGAAGCATAAATCCTTTTATGTCTCTACCCATTTCATCCCAAAGTTGTTCGTACAATTCTTTTCCACCAGCAGCATTAAACCAAGATAAAAAAGCAAGGTTATCAATACCTACACCACCACCTGCAACAGGTGAACCAAAAAGCATTGCAGCTGGATGTTCGCCTGACCAATAATGAGTCCAAGCAAAACCACAATCGATTAAGCCTTTGTCAATAGCATCTAGTGTTTCTTTTCCACCGACAACTGTACCTGCTGGCATAATTTCAAATTCCAAAGAACCACCAGTTAAAAGTGTTACTCTGTCAGTAAACTCTTCTTTTAGTAATCTTGCTTCATCACTCTTAGCATTTAAAACTGTTTGACACTTAAGTGTTTTAGCTTTTGCTGATATAGTCATAAATCCTAGGACAAACACTATACCTAGTACTAATGTTAATATTTTTTTCATATTTCCTCCCGAAAAATTATATAAAAAACCTACCATGAGTAAAACATTTTATAAAGTTATTATTTAAAAAAAAGAATAAAAACTAATAAAAAAAAAATATTCGTTAAAAATATTAAAAAATAAATATTAATTAATAAATAAATAAAATAAAAATAACCTAATTATAGAAAATTTGATAATTTTAATTTAGAGAATTACAAGAAAAATGTTTTGAATCAATTTAATTTTAAACTTTAGGAACAAATTTAATTGATGAGTGATAATTTTGATTACATTATTATTGGAGCGGGTTCAGCAGGATGTGTTTTAGCGAATCGATTAACGGCTAACCCAAAAACGTCTGTACTTCTAATAGAGGCTGGTGGCAAAGATACCTATCCATGGATTCATATTCCTGTTGGTTATTATAAAACGATGCACAATCCTAAAACTGATTGGTGCTTTAAAACTGAGCCTGATGATACAATTAATGGCAGATCTATTAACTATCCTCGTGGAAAAACTTTAGGTGGCAGCTCTTCTATCAACGGACTTTTATATATTAGAGGTCAATCACGAGATTATGATATGTGGCGTCAACAAGGAAACACTGGCTGGGGCTGGGACGATGTTTTGCCCTACTTTATTAAATCAGAAAATCAAGAAAGAGGTAGGAATAAGCATCATGGAGTTAATGGACCTTTATCAGTTTCAGACATTAGAATTAAACTTGATATCTTAGATGAGTTTCGAAATGCTGCTGAAGAAAAAGGGATTCCTAAAATTAAAGATTTTAATACAGGAGATAATTTTGGTTGTGATTATTTTCAAGTTACAGAAAAAAATGGCTTAAGGTGCAGTACAGCGGTTGGTTATCTAAATCCGGTAAAAAAAAGAAAAAATTTAAAAATTGAAGTTAAGGCACATGTTAAAAAAATAAATTTTAAAGGGAAGAAAGCTATAGGGGTTTCTTATTGGCAAAATAATAAATTAATAACAATTAAAGCGAATAAAGAAACTATTTTATCTGCAGGGTCTATTGGCTCACCTCATATACTTCAAACATCAGGAATAGGTGATGAAAAAAAATTAAAAGAATTAGGTATTCCTGTTATTCATAATAATCCTTATGTGGGAAAAAATTTACAAGACCACTTGATGCTAAGACCAGTTTATAAAGTAAAAAATATCAAAACTTTAAATAAAACTATTAATAGCTTGTTTGGAAAGATGATGATCGGGATGGAATTTATTTTTTTTAGAAAAGGAGTCATGACAATGGGTGCTAGTCAATTATGTGGTTTTGCTAGAAGTGATGAAAGCAGGGAAACACCTAATTTACAGTTTCATGTTCAGCCAATAAGCACAGATATACTAGGGGGATCTAACCTGCATAATTTTAATGCCTTTACACCAACTGTATCGAACATAAGACCAACTAGCAGAGGTGAAGTTTCGATAATTTCTAGTGATACCAGAGATAATCCAATAATTAAAATGAACTATTTATCAACTAATGAAGACAGAGAGGTTTCTGCGGCAGGCATTAGACTTGTAAGAAAGATTATTTTTGAGAGTGAAACGTTTAAAAAATACTATCCTGAAGAATTTAGACCAGGCTTGCAATTTCAAAGTGATGAAGAAATAATTCGAGCAGCGAGTGAACATGTGCAAACAATTTTTCATCCTGTTGGTACCTGCAAAATGGGTAATGATGATACATCTGTTGTAAGTGATAAACTTAAAATGCATGGGATTGAAAACCTTAGAATAGTTGATGCGTCTATAATGCCAAATATTACATCGGGTAATACTAATGCCCCTACAATAATGATAGCTGAAAAAGCAGCAGATATGATAATTGCTAATCAATAAAAAAAGCCTGCACAATCCGTACAGGTTTAATTATGAGTTTAGAATAATTATTGAGTTTGCATATCTGATGAAGAAATACCGGATACTTCAACTGGAGCTTTCATTGCATCTCTTCTAAATGGTTCTCCTAATTCTTGATTAAGAATAACTTCAATAAAAGTTGTAATACCATTCATTTGATCTACACATGATTTTTTTAGTGCTTCAGTTAATTCTGACTGATTTGTTACTTTAACACCTTTAAATCCACATGCTTCTGCAATTTTTGCATAACTTAACTTTGGATCTAATTCAGTCCCAATAAAGTTATTATCATACCAAAGAGTTGTGTTTCTTTTCTCAGCACCCCATTGAAAATTTCTAAAAATCACCATTGTAATATCAGGCCACTCTTCTCTATTGCACGAAGTCATTTCACTCATGCTTATACCAAAAGCACCATCACCAGAAAAACCAACTACTGGGGTATCAGGGCAACCAATCTTAGCACCTAAAACAGAAGGAAAACCATATCCACATGGACCAAATAATCCAGGTGCTAAATATTTTCTTCCTTTTTCAAAAGTAGGATAAGCATTACCAATAGCACAGTTGTTACCTATATCACTTGAGATTATTGCATCATCAGGTAGTCCTGCTTGAATTGCGCGCCATGCCATTCTAGGAGACATTCTATCTGGATCTCTTTCTCTCGAATCTTTATTCCAGCTTGTTCCTTCATCATCCTCTTCATGATCAAGACTTGTTAGAGTTTGAAGCCAAGATGATTTTGTTTGATGAATTAGTGCTTTTCTATCTTCTCTTCCAATATCACCAGCATTAGAAGATAATTGGCTGAGTATTTGTTGCGCAACTAACTTTGCGTCTCCACAGATTCCAACTGATATTTTTTTTGCAAGCCCTATACGATCAGAATTCATATCTACTTGAATAATTTCTGCTTCTTTTGGCCAGTAATCAATTCCATATCCTGGTAATGTAGAAAATGGGTTTAGCCTTGTACCAAGCGCTAGTACTACGTCTGCTTTTGAAATTATTTCCATCGCAGCTTTTGAACCATTATATCCTAAGGGTCCAACAGCTAACGGATGTTTACCAGGAAAACTATCATTGTGTTGGTAACCACAAGCTACAGGTGCATCTAATTTTTCAGCAATATTTTTACAATCATCAATTGCATCAGCCAAAACAACACCAGCTCCTGATAAAATTACAGGGAACTTTGCATTAGATAAAATTTCTGCTGCTTTTTTTATTGCGTCAACCCCTCCAGATTGTCTTTCCATTCTAATTATAGATGGTAGTTCAATATCAATTACCTGAGTCCAATAATCTCTTGGAACATTAATTTGAGCAGGGGCTGATCCTCTTATAGCTTTTTCAATAACTCTATTTAAAACTTCAGCCATCCTTGAAGGATCACGAACTTCCTCTTGGTAGCAAACCATATCTTTAAATAAATTCATTTGTTCAACTTCTTGAAAACCACCTTGGCCAATAGTTTTATTTGCAGCTTGAGGCGTAACTAAAAGCATTGGTGTATGATTCCAATAAGCTGTTTTAATAGGAGTCACCAAGCCAGTAATTCCAGGACCATTTTGGGCAATACACATTGATATTTTACCAGTTGAACGAGTGTATCCGTCAGCTATTAGACCTCCATTGGACTCGTGGGCAACATCCCAAAATTTAATACCAGCTTTAGGGAAAAGGTCTGAAATTGGCATAAAGGCAGAACCTATTATTCCAAAAGAATGTTGTATTCCGTGCATTTGTAAAACTTTTACAAAAGCTTCCTCTGTTGTCATTTTAGCCATCTTCAAATCTCCAATTAATATATTATGTTACTTATTTAGACTTATTTATTAAAATTCAAATTTTTGAGTATAATAATTTAAGATCATAATCTAGGAAATTAATTAGATAATGGATAAAAAAGACTTAAAAACTATAAAAGAAATAAAAGATATTAAGCCTAACTTAAAAGGGCAAGAAATTATAAAATTTATAGCTAAAACACTTCCACATCAACCAGGTGTATATCAAATGGAAGATGATGATGGGCAAATTTTGTATATAGGAAAAGCTAAAAATCTTGCGAAAAGAGTTATTAATTATACTTCTGTAAATAACTTAACACGTCGATTGCAAAGAATGGTCAGTTTAACAAAAAAAATGAATTTCTTTGTGACGAATACTGAAATAGAAGCTCTACTCCTTGAATGCAATTTAATTAAAAGACACAAACCTCGATTTAATATAATTCTAAGGGATGATAAATCATTTCCCTATATATTGATTAATAAAGAGCATAAGTTTCCCAGACTTCAAAAATATCGAGGAATAAAAAAAATAAAAGGTTATTATTTTGGACCTTTTGTATCTCCATCAGTCGCTGATTATACTTTAATAGCTCTGCAAAAAGCTTTTTTATTAAGAAGTTGTTCAGATGGAACTTTTAATAACAGATCACGTCCTTGTTTGCTTTATGATATAAAAAGATGTAGCGGACCCTGTGTAGAATATATTGATGAAATAAAATACAGAGAAAGCATTGTGGATGCAAAAAAATTTCTAAAAGGCAATACAAAAAAAATAGAAAAAAAACTAAATACTAAAATGCGATCAGCAAGCAAAAATCAAATGTTTGAAGAAGCAGCTAGATTACGTGATAGGATTAAGTCTGTTAATCAAATTCAAAAATATCAATCAGTCTACATCAAAGAAATGCGCAATATAGATATTTTTGCAATTAAAATTTTAGAAGGAAAAAGTTGTATCCATGGAAAATTTTATCGGAATGGGAACAACTATGGAAATAAGTCATTTTTTCCATCTCATGAAGATACAAGTGAAGAAAGAGAAGTGCTGGAATCTTTTTTATATCAATTTTATGCAAACAAAGATGTCCCTCCTAAAATCTTAGTTAATATTGATGAAAAATATTTTAAAGAAGTTGAAAAAACTTTAATTAAAAAAAACAATATAAGAACAATAATATTAAAACCTAAATCTGGTGAAAAACTTCAGCATGTTTTATTAGCTGAAAAAAATGCACTAGAAGGAATTAAGCTTAAAAAATCTAGTCTAGAATCTCACCATTCTGCATTAAATGCTTTATCTAAATTACTAAATCTAAAAGACGAAATTACCAGAGTAGAGACATATGATAACAGTCATACATTTGGTAAAAATTCAGTTGGGGTAATGATCGTTGCTGATAAAGAAGGTTTAAGTCCAAAACATTATAGGAAATTCAATATCCGCTATGACTTAAAAGAAAAAAAAGTTTCACGAGTTGATGATTACTATATGATGGAAGAAGTATTAAGCAGACGTCTTTCAAAAATCAATTTAAATAAAGTTGTGGTGATACCTGATGTGATTATAATTGATGGTGGAAGAGGTCAATATAATAGTGTCTTAAATATTTTAAAAAAATTTAAATTAAAAAATATAAAATTATTAAGTATCTCAAAAGGGTCAGAGAGAAATGCTGGAAGAGAAATTGTTCATCTGGAAAATAAAAATATTAATCTAAAACCAAATGATGATTTACTTTTTTTTATTCAAAGATTAAGGGATGAGGCTCATAGATTTGCAATTACAGCTCATCGATCAAGAAGATCAAAATCATCTGTAAAATCAGTTTTTGATGAAATAAAAGGGATTGGGCCAAAAAGAAAAAAGATTTTACTTCTTCACTTTGGAACAGTTCAGAAAATTAAAATAGCCTCATGGGATGATCTCAAAAAGGTAAAAAATATACCTATTAAGAATCTTCAAGATATATATGAATTTTTTAATGGCTAATAAGCTAAACTTAATCTAAAAAAAATTTATGAAATTAAATATTTCAAATTTTCTAACTATAGCAAGAATAATTGTCATTCCTGTAATAGTATTGTGTATTTACTTAAAAAGCCCTTTTTATGGGTGGGTGGCATTTATCCTTTTTTGCTTAGCTAGCATTACGGATTATTTTGATGGGTATATTGCTCGAATCAGAAATGAAGTAACTAATTTTGGAACATTTCTTGATCCAATTGCTGATAAATTACTTGTTGCAGCAGTTATACTCATCTTGACTTCAAAGGAAATTATTGCAGATTGGGAAACTATTCCTGCTTTAATTATACTTCTAAGAGAAATAGCTGTGTCTGGCCTAAGAGAATATCTGGCGAAAATTAAAGTAAGCGTTCCAGTTTCAAGAATTGCTAAAATAAAAACAGCTATGCAATTAATTGCACTAGCTTTATTAATTTTAAGTGAGAGTGGAATAACCATTATACCCATAATATATATTGGAAAAATTGCCTTATGGATTGCTGGCCTCTTAACTTTATATACGGGTTATGATTATCTTAAATCAGGTTTAAAGCACTTCTAAATGAAAATTAAATACTTTGCTTGGATTAAAGAAATAACCCAAAATGATGAGGAAGAAATAAATTCAGATGAAATAGATAATTTAGATCAGTTAAAAAAATTTTTAATGAATAAGTACCCTGACCTAATAAAACATTTTAATAAAGAAATTCTAAGATTTGCAGTTAATCAAGAATATATTGTTGAAAATATTAAATTAAATTCAAAAGATGAAATTGCAGTTTTTCCACCAGTAAGTGGGGGATAATGATTAAAATTCAAAAAGAAGATTTTAATTCTGAAATAGAAATTGAAGGTATAAAAAATTTATATTCAAACTTAGGAGCTTCTACTTCATTTGTTGGTTATGTTCGTGATAACAATAACAACAATAGAGTACAATCAATTAACATTGAAGTTTATAAAGAGATGGCTCACAAACAATTAGACAAAATAATAAATAAAGCGAAATTAAAATGGCAACTTTTAGATTGTCTAATTATTCATAGATATGGAAAACTAGATGTAAATAGCAAAATTGTTTTAGTTTCATGCTTTTCTGAACATAGAAAAGATAGTTTTGAGTCATGTAGCTTTATTATGGATTATCTTAAAAAAGATGCTCCTTTATGGAAAAATGAGTTTTATGATAAAAATAATGAATGGTTGGAAAATTCTAATTAGTATTATTTACTAAATCACTAAAATCACTCATAAATTTAAAAGTCTTTGTGTTTTCACCAGTTTGAAAATTAACACTATCTATTGAACGAACCGGCGTAATTTCTGCAGCTGTTCCTGTTAGAAAAGCTTCATCATAATTATTAATTTCATCTGGTAGTATATGTCTTTCTGTAATTTGAAAACCTTGTTCAGTTGTCATTTTTATTACAGCCTGTCTAGTAATACCATTTAAAAAACAATCTGGAGTTGGAGTATGAATATCATTGTTTTTTATAAAAAAAATATTTGCCCCAGTGCCTTCAGCAACATACCCTCTATAATCTAACATTAAAGCATCATGATAACCTTTTTTTTCTGCAAACTCTTTTGACATAGTACATATTATATATGGTCCAGAAGCTTTTGCTTGATGAGGTGCCGTATCTGGCGCTGGTCGTTTCCATGGAGAGGTTATTAATTTTAAACCTGCTTTTCTATCTTCTATTTTAAAATAAGAAGCCCAATCATCCCAAAGAGCAATAGCAACATTAATATTAGAGTTTGTTGTAGATATTCCCATTTGTTCACCACCTCTCCAAGCCAAAGGTCTAACATAACAATCTTTAAAATTCATTTTTTTAATTAATTCATTTTTGGCAGTTGTAATTTCATCTTTAGTAAATGGAATTTCAATGCCAATAATTTCTGCTGACTTGAAAAATCTTTCAGTATGTTCTTCAGATTTAAAAATTATACCATTGTAGGATCTTTCACCCTCGAATACAGCACTGGCATAATGCATACCCTGTGAAATAATGTGAGATGTGGCATTTTTCCAAGGAATAAATTCACCATTCATCCAAATCCAACCATCTCTATTCTCAAATGATTTTGCCATTTTATAACCCTCAATCTTTTTTTAATGACAATTGAGTATCAGTGATGCATAATTAAGTCAATATGACTGACCTAAATAATTTGATATCCCCCTTTTATTTAAAAGACAAAGAAATAAGAAAAATAATAGAAATAATTTTTTTTTCTTATAGAGACTTTACTGAGGGACCTGACAGAGTCCTTGAAAAACTTAATTTTGGCAGAGCTCACCATAGGGTAATTTATTTTGTGGGTAAGAAAAAAAATATAACCATTAAGAATCTTTTAAAAGTTTTGAAAATAACAAAACAAAGCTTATCGAGGGTACTAAATCAATTAGTTAAAGAGGGTTATATTACTGTATCTACTGGACTAGATAAAAGAACAAAAACATTATTACTAACTGATAATGGATATAATCTTGAAAAAAAACTTTCATTAATTCAAACAAATAAAATTAAAACAACCTTAGGTAATTTTAATGAAGATGCTATTAATAGTTTTAAAAAAATTTTATTTGAAATGATTGAAACTGATAATAAAAGAATATTTCAACAATTAAATGAATGAAGATGAACAAAGCAATTCTTTTAGTTGATGATGACCAAAGATTAAGAGATTTGCTAAAAGATTATTTAACTGAAAAAAATTTTAAAGTATTTCCTTCTCAAGATTTTTCAGAGGCTAAAGAGATTTTAAATTTTTTTATTTTTGATTTAATTATTCTTGATAGAATGATGCCAAGCGGTGATGGCATTGATTTAGTTAAAAAAATAAAAGAAGCATCAAATACACCAGTTATTATGCTTACAGCAATGGGGGAAAATAATAATAGAATAGATGGTTTAAAAACAGGAGCAGATGATTATATTACGAAACCCTTTGAACCTGAAGAATTGTATCTCCGTATTGAGAAATTATTAAGGTTATATGATGGTATAAATAAATCTGAATTACGTATTGGATTTGGTGAATTTATTTTTGATACAAAAACTAACTCTCTAAAGTTAAATAATAAAGAAATATATCTTACTGAAGGAGAGAATAATTTACTTGCAAAACTTATCAATAATAGAAATAATATACTTTCTCGCGAAGAATTAGCAGACAAGGAATTTGATGAGAGTGAATTAAGAAAAATAGATGTAGGGATCACTAGACTTAGACAAAAAATTGAAAAAATACCTAAGCAACCTCAATTTATCAAAACTATTAGAAGCAAAGGTTACATGCTTATATGCAAAGAAATATGATTTTTAAAAAAATTATACCACTTTCTTTATTGGGACGTTCAATAATAATTATATTTGTTCCAATTATTATCTTAATGATTGTTACTTCATTAATTTTTTATCAAACATCATGGAATATAATCTCCAAAAGACTGACGGAGTCTGTAGTTGCTGATATAAATGTTATTGTAAAACTCATTGATCAAAATTTAAAAACTGAGGCAATAAATATTGCTAAAGAAGATTTTAAAATGAAAATTAACATACAAGAAAATTCTTTAATTGAGCAAATGATTTTTAAAGAACAAAGAGGAATATTATCTAAAAGACTAAAACAAGCTCTAGTAAATTTAAAGAAACCTTTTTTTTATGATTTAAGCAATATCGATAAAGGAGTAATAATTATTATACAATTAGGTGATGATTTACTTATAGTAAGTGTTGATAAAGACAGGCTATATAGTGAAACTGCATTCGTTTTTTTATTATGGATGTTGTTTGCATCTATAATATTACTTTTCTTTTCTTATTTTTTTATGAATAAACAAATTAGGCCCCTAAAAAGATTAGCGATAATTGCTGAAACATTTGGAAGAGGATTAGATGCCCCTGAACTTCAGTCTTCAGGCTCATCTGAGATTAGACAAACAGCTAATGCTTTCAATCAAATGCGAACGCGAATAAA
>ERZ1047985.1569-NODE-1569-length-15446-cov-5.255214_pt1 | contig 15446 bp, 12 predicted proteins | sample MGYA00383097_ERZ1047985 | MGnify/ENA primary metagenome ERZ1047985 (study PRJEB29581, sample SAMEA5548367) | metagenome | biome: marine; feature: coastal; material: water | depth 50 m | study: Short-term variability in the microbial, nano- and picoplankton...
TTTGTTTATTTAGGTAAACTTTTTTAAAACGGGATCTCGTCATCTAGATCACGAGAGGGAAGGCTGCTGCTCTCTTGGGCAGGTTCAGGCGCAGAATATCCACCGTCGTAGCCGCCGGGCGCTCCACCGCCGCCGCCTGAATCGCCGCGGCCATCGAGCATTGTCAGCGTCGAGCCAAAGCCTTGTAGCACTACCTCGGTTGAATAGCGATCATTGCCTGATTGGTCCTGCCATTTGCGGGTCTGCAACTGGCCTTCGATATAAACCTTGGACCCTTTACGCAGATATTGCTCGGCAACGCGAACAAGGCCCTCGTTAAAAATGGCTACCGAATGCCATTCGGTTTTTTCGCGGCGTTCGCCTGTATTGCGGTCTTTCCAGTTTTCTGAGGTTGCAATGCGCAGGTTGCAGACCTTCCCGCCATTGGGAAAATTACGCACTTCAGGATCACGCCCCAAATTGCCTATTAAAATGACTTTATTTACCGAACCGGCCATTGCCTATCTCCTGTCGAATCCTTTGGTGAATGTTTATCTAAGTTAGACCACTCAATAAAGGTTAAGGAAAGCCTAATCCGCAAGGCCAAAGCGAAATTGAGTTAAAAAGCAAATATAGGGCTAAACCGATAAATTCGCCCTAATGCTTTGATTATTCAGCTGCAATCTTGATCACTGGTTCCATTTTGGACAGGATATCCGCTGCGAGGTGGCATTTGATCTCATGCCCTTCTTCAAGTTGCCGAGTTGGCGGTACTTCTGTGTCGCAAAGGTTGTTCGCCACCTCGGTTTTCCAGCGGCAGCGGGTTTGAAAAGGACACCCAGAGGGGGGATCCATCGCCGAAGGAATATCACCTTCAAGCACAATATGCTGTTTTTCTATACTTGTATCGGCGATGGGCACAGCCGATAGCAGGGCTTCTGTATAGGGATGATAGGGCGGTGAAAAGACCTGATCTGTGCTGCCCAGTTCGACCACATGGCCAAGGTACATCACCATGACACGGTCACTGAGGTAGCGCACAATTGACAAATCATGACTGATAAACAAAAGCGTGGTTTTTTCGCGCCGTTGAATTTCCATCAAAAGATCTGTGACCGCAGCTTGTACGGAAACATCCAAAGCCGATACAGGTTCGTCTGCGACAACAATCCGTGCTCCGCCTGCAAAGGCGCGCGCGATCCCGACCCGTTGTTTTTGACCGCCGGACAACTGGCGCGGCATGCGTTCGGCAAAGGCGCGCGGCAGCTTAACCAAGTCCAGCAACTCCAGCATGCGTTCAGCGCGGTCCTGATCTGAATTTCCAAATCTGAATATCTCAAGCGCTCTGATAATTTGCCGGCCAACAGACATCGAGGGATTTAGCGTATCAAAAGGGTTTTGAAACACCATCTGAATATCCGCAACGGTTTTGGTATTACGGGTCTCGATGGGATTGCTTTCAATACTTTTGCCATCCAAAAGGATTTCGCCCTCAGTTGCGGTCTCGAGCCCCATAAGCACCTTTGCAAATGTCGATTTTCCACAACCAGATTCACCAACAATAGCCAGAGTTTCGCTTTCGCGGGCCTCAAAGCTTAGGGTTTCATTGGCTTTGACAACCTTTTTGTCGCCCGCAGAGCCAAATAAGGCATTGGCTGCCACTTCATAATATTTCTTCAGGTTGTCTATTTTTAGAACGACTTCACCGGGTTCTGTCTTTTCCGATGTTATGCTGGCTTTGATCGGTGCATTCCAGTCGATTTCTGAAAATTTCAAACACCTGCTAAAGTGGCGATCGTCGCCCTCAATCACTCCCATTGAGATTTCGCTTTGATTGCAGCGGCCCTCTTCGAAATAGTCACAACGGGGGCCAAAGTTGCAGCCCATAGGGCGTTCATGCGGCAGCGGGAAATTGCCCGGGATGGCCACCAAGGGGCGAGCGTTTTTATTGGCGCCGGGCAGGGGAATAGATCTAAAAAGCGCTTGGGTATAAGGGTGCTGCATTTTATCAAAGACATCTTCAATGCTGCCGGTTTCGACCGCCTCGCCAGAATACATCACGCAAATGCGGTCGCAAGTTTCAAGCACCAATCCCAGATTATGGGAAATAAACAACATCGATGTGCCGTATTTTTTTCCCAAATCCTTAACCAGATCAACCACAGCGGCCTCAACGGTGACATCAAGCGCAGTGGTAGGCTCGTCTAAAATAAGCAGGGACGGCTTGGACATCAATGCCATTGCAATCACAATGCGCTGCTGTTGACCCCCGGATAATTGATGCGGAAAAGACTTCAGAATCCGCTCTGGGTCGGGCAGCTTAACATCTGCGACCACTTCAAGCGCACGTTGATACGCGTCGTTTTCTGAAATACCTTCGTGGATCATAGGCACTTCGATGAGCTGTTTTCCGATTTTCATTGCTGGGTTCAATGAGGCCATCGGCTCTTGGTAAATCATGGCAATTTCATTGCCGCGAATGTCGCGAAGCTCTTCATCGCTCATGGCCGAAAGATCTTGGCCTTTGAACTTTATCTGCCCGCCTACAATGTGGCCGTTTACGCCAAGATCTTGCATGACACCCAAAGCGACAGTGGACTTTCCACAACCGGATTCGCCAACTAAGCCGACGGCTTCACCGGGCTGCACGTCGACCGAAAAATCCATCACGGCAGGAATTTCTCGCAGGCGTGTGAAAAATGAAATTGAAAGCCCGTCGATTTCAAGGATTGGTCCGTCATATTTTGGCTTGGTCATCAGCTATTCCTTTTTTACGGGCGGGCGCATCAGCGCCTTAGTTTAGGTTGCCCTGCACGCTATTGATCTATTCTAGCGTTCCTTTCGGTTTAATCTTTCAGGCTTTCTTCGCGCAATCCGTCCGCAAGAAGGTTCAGCCCAAGAACCAGACTAAGCAAGGCAAAAGAGGGTGCTAGTGCAGGATGTGGGTATACAGACAGAAGTTTGCGGCCTTCATTAATGGTTGCCCCCCAGTTTGGACTTTCCGGCTCAAGTCCAAGTCCGAAAAACCCTAACGTTCCTAGCAAAATGGTTGTGTACCCGATCCGCAGGCAGAAATCGACGATCAGAGGGCCACGCGCATTTGGCAGAATTTCCCATAGCATAATATACCATGGGCCTTCGCCTCTGGTTTGCGCCGCGGCCACATAGTCACGGGTTTTTATATCCATTGCCAAACCGCGAACAATCCTGAAAACTGTAGGAGAATTGACAAAGACAACCGAGACAAAAACTGTTAAAAGTCCACCATCCACATTGAATAAATCAATCGCATTAAACAGCGTGATTTTACTGCCTGCTTCATTGATCAAAGAAATATAAAGCATCAGCAGGACGAATAAAGCCCCCGATAAAACAATATTGCGCTTCTGCGGAACGATATAGAGTCGAGAGTTGATCAAAACCGTACAGAAAATCAGTGGAAAGGCGAAGAGCACCGCCGCCATATATTGCGGCATTCCTGTTAATCTAATCTCTGGTGTGACCAGCAGATAAAAGAGTAAAATCACTGGGAAGGCGAGAATTAAATTGGCTGCGAATGACAAAGCTGTATCCAACCGGCCGCCATAATAGCCTGCTGGAAGTCCAAGTGTGATGCCCGCCATAAAAGCAAAAAGAGTGGCCAATGGCGCGATCACAATCACCACAGTGCTGCCGGCAATCATTCTGCTGAACACATCACGGGCCAGTGTATCGCCTCCGAGTAAAAAATAGGCGTACTCGTTCTCTTCAGCGCCGCGCATCGGGGTGCCCGGCACTTTGTTTTTCATTCCTGAAACCTGCGACAGCGGATCGTGCGTGACGACCCAGTCAAGAGCACCGGCGTAAAAGCCCGCAAAGACCCAGAACATGACAATCGCAAAGCCGATCATGCCAATGGTGGAATCGAAAAGCTTTCCATAAAGCCCAAGTTTGCGTTTATACATGATTGATAGGATGAACAAAACTACGAGTGATATCCATACAGGCATAAGCTGCATCAATATGCGGGAGATTATTTCACCCCAAGATAAAAGTTCCATGCCGCTGCTCCCTTTATGTCACTTTTATTCGCGGGTTAAGATAGACATAGCCGATATCAGAAATAAGCTGTGTCACCAGTACGACAATCACCGAAACAACAGAAACACCAAGCAATAGCTCGATATCATTATTGCCAGCCGCTTGGACAAGAACCCATCCAAAGCCTTTGTAATTAAACAATGTTTCCACAATCACGACGCCGTTCAAAAGCCATGGAAATTGCAACATGATAACTGTAAAGGGCGCAATCAGAGCATTTCTAAGCGCATGCTTTACAACAATATTGCGAAAACTAACGCCTTTCAGACGGGCGGTTCGAATATATTGCGCCGTCATCACCTCAGCCATTGAAGCCCGTGTCATGCGTGCAATATACCCCATGCCGTAAAGCGCGATCGTAATCACCGGCAAGAGAAAGTTTTCTAGATTTGCATCCTCCATTGCCTTGGTGGCGGTGCCTTTAAACCACTTAAGCCCAAAGGCAGATGAGGAAAATATTGCAATAAAAATAACGCCCGAAACATATTCAGGGGTCGCAGTTGTCGTGATTGCAAAAGTAGACAGCGTTCGGTCCGTGCGCGATCCTTCGCGCATGCCGGCGAAAACCCCGACAAGCAACGCACTTGGAACCATCAAAAGCATAACCCAGAACATCAGCTTTGCGGTTAAAGACAGGCGTGTGGCTATAATGGAACTAACTTCAGCTTTGAAAACTGTGGAATAGCCCCAGTAGCCTTGCAAAATCCCACAGAATTTGGGCACATCTTCCAATGCCATTGCGGGCAGCTGGCAGCGTCGCCGGGTTTTGTCGTCAGTTCCCTCGATGACGTAGCCGGGCATCACGCCAAGCCATTGGCCGTATTTTACAGGCAGAGGTTGAAGATACCCGCGGTTTGATAGCATCGTCTGCACCGCAGCGTCATCCATCCGAAAATTACCTTCGGATTTCGCCAGTTTTTCTAAATTTGGATAAAGATTCGTCATAAAAAAGACGATGAATGTTAGACATAATGCGGTGAACAGCATGACCACTGTCCGCCTAAGAATGAATAGTCCCATTTTATTCCCTGTACCACTCAGACAGTGCGTATGGTCGCAGCATTAGCATTTTTTATATAATCTGGCCACAGCGGACATGCCGCTGTGGCCATAAATGGTCGATTAAGCTGTAAAGCCCCATTTGTAGATTTGCGGCAGATACGCAATGTGCATATCGCAAACTACATTCTCTTTGTGGAACCTGTTCAGACTTCTGAAGTAGGGTTGAATTGTAACGCCTTCTTCAACGATCAAAGCCTGACATTTGCCTGCAACCGCACGCCGTGTGTCTGCATCAGCAAGAGAGTTTGCCTCTGCCAGAAGCGCGTCAAACTCAGGGTTGTTCCAACCAAATTCGTTCCAAGCCTCACCAGAGCGATAGGCCAGACCCCAAACTTGTGTCGCCAGTGGACGGTGGTTCCAGTTGGTTGAGCTGTATGGATATTTCGCCCAATCGTTCCAGAATGTCGATCCAGGCAGGATGGTACGCTTGATTTTGAACCCAGCATCGCGAAGCTGCGCTGCAACCGCATCTGTGGTGTCTTTGCGGTAGCCACCATCGATAGAGATCACCTCATGCTCAAAGTCCATCATGCCGGCTTCTTCCATCAAAGCTCTTGCTTTGGCGGGATCATAGGGCAAACGGCCAACACTTGGATCATACTCTGGGTGCATTGGTCCAGCGTGATGGTTATCTGCTGTGATACCAATATTGTTCAAGCCCAATTCAAGACAAACGTTGTTGTCAACGGCCATTGCAAGTGCTTGGCGCACGCGTTTGTCCGCATATTTAGGCTCTGTTTCTTGGTTGGCGCGAATAACAATCGTTGCACCAGAGGCAACAGTTGATTGGGTCATGCCAAGTCCGGCCATAATGTCGATAAATTCGCCATCAACATCCCATACTGCATCAACTTCATCGGCTTCAACAGCAGCCACCCAAGAGGATGGATCAGTGCCGTAGTCGATGAACTCAAAGCGGTCCAAATATGCGCCTTTGCCAGCGGCATAACCCCACCAATCATGACCTTCATTGCGAACGATCACACCTTTTACGCCAACTTCAAGTGACTCTGGCTTATAGGGGCCTGTGCCTACGGCCGTGCCCATCATGTCGTCTGGGTTATGGCTGCTGTGCACGATGGCGGCTGGATAGTCGGCCATGCCTGCGATGATTGTAATATCAGGTGCAGAAGTATTCAGTTGAACGGTATGGCTGTCAACGACAACAATGGCCCCATCAGCGGCCTTGCCTGAATCGGCATCAATTAGCGTTGCCATGCGTCCGGCCATTGAGTTACCCTCAACGGATTTATCACACCAACCGTTAATATTGCGCGCAACGTCATCGGCCGTAAAATCGTCACCATTGTTCCACTTAACGCCTTTGCGAACGTTCAACGTGTACTGTGTTGCGTCAGCGTTGGCGCTCCAGCTTTCAAGAAGCATTGGATTAAAGCTACCATCATTGTTGTATTCAACGAGATACTCAAGCCAACCCGCAGTATATGTCGCGATTTGTGTCCAGTCATAAGTTCTTGGATCTTTAAGCGCCCTAACTTCCATTTGGAAGCGGATCGTTCCACCTTGCTGCATGTGGCCGCCGGCCAATGCAGGTGTCGCCAGCCCGCCAAGAGCGTAAGCGGCAGAAGCTGATAGACCCAAAGCCGTTGTGCGAGACAAAAATTCCCGGCGGTCAAGCTGACCAGACTTTAGTTCTGTGGCATACATTTCAGCTGCCGGGTGAATGTAGCTCTCGCTACGGGTGTTATGCGTCATAGTTTTTTCTCCCTGTGACAATTTCGGAGTAAGCTAGGCAACCCTATTAGCGCCGTACTTTGGCCCATTAGGTCGCAATGCCGCCCCCTCTAACCCTATACGGCATTACTTTTCGCTCTAGGTCAACGTCATTGATCGGCATTTTTTGGCTCATGTGCGACATTAGATGCTTCTAATTACGACATAAATTGGAATAAAATTGCAGATATCATCGGCAAAGGATGAAAATTATTTCTTTCAAATACCTGCGGATAATAGGTCGACCTGCTAAATTAGATCTAATTTATTAGACAGAGGATCAGAATAGGGGCAATTCATTTAATCATTTTGATAAAAACTTGATGTGATTCCCTTCCCAGGGCTAAATCGAAGAATGTTTAATTTTAAACCCGCCAAATCAGCGCGCGATGGCTTTGAACTTATCAAAAATCTAACCCAAAGAATGTGCCGCATCGACCCAATGCCAGTTTTTCATTTTGCTGCGAAACCATGTGCGCTGCCTTTTGGCAAATTGCCGCGTGGCGATGGTTGCGGATTGTTTTGCCTCTTCAAGTGATAACTGACCGCGAAGATGGGCGATTAATTCCCGCGCGCCAATGGCCTTTGATGACAACAGGCTTTCGTCCCAGCTTGGCAGCTGCAGCTCTGCTTCTTGAAGCGCACCGGCCATGATCATCTTATCAAAACGCTGCGCAATTCGGGTGTTGAGCCATTCGGTATCTGTTTTCATGACGATGGCGCAGCAGTGCGCAAGTGGCAAATCAGGCGCGGGCGTTTGAGAATGCCAATAAGAAAGCGACTTACCTGTTTCTTTTTGTACTTCCCATGCGCGCTGAACACGCATCGGGTTTTGGATATCCAGTTTTTTCCTTGTCTCCGCGTCGATGTCCTCTAGCAAAATTTGATATCCAAATTTTTGCACCCGTGCGTTTGCCTCTTTTCGTATACTTTCCGAAATCTGAGGAAGCTCGGCCAACCCCTGCGTCAGAGCGGTAAAATAAAGCCCGGTCCCTCCTGTGATGATTGGTCTTTTATCCCCGCTTAAAAGCGGCTTTAGATCCCTAAGCCAATGGCCGACAGAATAATTCGCCTCTCGCCTCAGATGACCGTAAAGCGCATGGTCTATTTCTGCTTCATCTTGCTGGCTCGGACGGGCGCTTAAAACGCGCCAATTGGAATAGACCTGAATGGCATCAGCATTGACGACCAAGCCGCCATACCGGCGGGCAATTTGCAAAGCCAAATCGGATTTTCCAGATGCCGTTGGCCCCGCGATTAGGATCGGCTGCCTATGGTCAATACCTTCGAGGTCTGTTAGGGAAAAATTGTTCATCGGTGTGCGTATGATCCTTGGCCTTTTTGCGTCAAGGCGATATGGCCAAAACGTGATGCGCGATAAGGCTCGCCAACTGGCGGCACATTCGCATAAAATTAACGATATGCGCAAGGAGTGCAATATGGATCAAACCCCCGCCCCGAAAACGACATTTACCCGCGTGATGCTAAAAATTTCTGGTGAAGCCTTGATGGGAGATCAGGGATTTGGACTGCATCCCCCGACTGTCGAACGGGTCGCACGAGAGGTCAAAACAGTTCATGATCTTGGGGTAGAGATTTGTATGGTCATCGGCGGAGGCAACATTTTTCGCGGCTTGCAGGGCAGTGCGCAAGGCATGGAGCGCACAACTGCAGATTACATGGGCATGTTGGCCACGGTGATGAATGCGCTTGCAATGCAAAGTGCTTTGGAAAGCATCGGTGTATTTACTCGGGTTGTCAGTGCGATCCCAATGGATCAGGTTTGCGAACCCTATATTCGGCGCCGCGCGGTGCGACACCTTGAAAAAAAACGTGTGTGCATTTTTGCCGCTGGAACGGGTAATCCCTATTTCACAACTGATACGGCGGCAACACTTAGAGCAAGCGAAATGGCCTGCGAAGCTATTTTCAAGGGCACGAAAGTAGATGGTGTCTATGATAAAGACCCGGTTACAAATTCAGATGCCGTTCGCTATGATCATATATCTTATGATGATGTTCTGGCCAAACACCTGGCGGTAATGGATGCCAGCGCGATCGCTCTTGCGCGGGACAATAATCTACCGATCATCGTATTTTCATTAGATGAGCCGGGGGGGTTCAAAGGTATTCTGAATGGCGAAGGAACCTATACAACTGTATCTGGTTAACTTTAGGATAGTGTTCAAGTACAGCGTGCTTTAATCTAGCATGTATAAGGCAATAAAGTAGACCAAAAAAACAAGAGAAGAAGACTATGTCAGACGATTTTATGCTTGATACCGATGATTTACAGCGCCGCATGGATGGCGCGATGGCTTCTTTGAAAACCGAATTTGCATCCCTGCGAACCGGCCGGGCCTCAGCGTCAATGCTTGAGCCTGTTTATGTCGAGGCCTACGGTCAGCGCACTCCGATCAACCAAGTCGGCACAGTCAATGTTCCAGAACCCCGCATGGTGACTGTGAATGTGTGGGATAAATCAATGGTGGGTGCGGTGGAAAAAGCCATCCGCGAAAGCGGTCTTGGTATCAATCCGCAACTGAATGGCACGATTATCATGCTGCCCATTCCCGAGCTGAACGAAGAGCGCAGGCGCGAATTAACCCGGGTGGCGGCGCAATATGCCGAACACGCCAGAGTATCCATTCGAAATATCCGTCGCGATGGCATGGATCAGATTAAAAAAGCCAAAACCGATGGTATGTCCGAAGATGACCAAAAGATTTGGGAAACAGAAGTACAAGAGTTAACGGATACAGCGATAAAAGCCGTTGATGATGCCCTTACGTCCAAACAATCAGAAATTATGCAAGTCTAGGTTCTCGGCAAAAAAGATCGTTTGATGAAAAATTTAAATAAAAATAATAAAACTCCGAACCACGTCGCCATTATTATGGATGGCAATGGACGCTGGGCGCAGGCGCGCCGCAGGCCTCGCCTTTTTGGCCATCGCGCCGGCGCAGCCCGTATTCGTGAGATATTAGAAAGCTGCCCGAAGCTGGGCGTGAAATATCTTACTGTTTTTGCTTTTTCGACAGAAAACTGGAAGCGAACGCAGACAGAAGTGGCCGGTTTAATGAGCCTGTTTGAAAAGTATATTCGGAAAGAAGCCGCGAACCTAAAAGATAATGGCGTGCGGGTTCGGTTCATTGGCGATCGCATCAGGCTTGAAGATAAGCTTGTTGATTTGATGGATGATTTAGAGCTTATGACCCAAGATAATGATCTTGTGCATTTAACCGTTGCTATAAATTATGGTGGCCGGGATGAAGTTGCGCGGGCCACGCGACGACTGGCCCGCGATGTTGAGTTGAAAAAACTCTCAGCAAAGGACGTAAACGAAGAGACATTGCCAAAATACCTTGATACCCATGTTTTGCCGGATCCTGATCTGGTGATTAGGACTTCGGGTGAGGCACGCATATCAAATTTCTTGCTTTGGCAATCTGCCTATTCCGAATATGAGTTTATTGATACTCTATGGCCTGATTTTACGTCAGAAGTTTTTGCAAAGGTTGTGGCCAGTTATTCCCAGCGCTCTCGGCGTTTTGGAGGTGCCTCTGTATGATGGGTTCAAGGGGGTGGAGCGATCTTGCCCCAAGGTTGGGGTCTGCGCTGGTTTTGGCATCAATTGCCGGATTTGCGGTATGGTTCGGGGGATATTTCTTCGCTTGTTTGCTGGTTGTGATAATTGCGGCCATGCTTTGGGAACTGGGCACTATGCTGACCGGTGGAGGAAAAGCTAGAACATGGGTTATTACCGTTCTGGCTGCTTTAACGCTTATGGCGACCTCGTATTGGGGTTCATTTTGGATTACCGTCGCTCTTCTTTTCGTTTCTGCGACTCTGCAAAGGGGTCTTTTTGTACAGCAAAAAAACATTGGAGCCTTGTTTTCCTTTGCGATTATGTCTGCAGGGACGGTTCTGTTTGATTTGCGGCAAGACTATGGTTTGCCAATTATACTTTGGCTGATCTGTTTGGTGGTTTTCACCGATGTTGCGGGGTATTTTGTAGGCAAAACTCTAGGGGGGCCAAAATTTTGGGCCAGAGTAAGCCCTAAAAAAACCTGGTCTGGAACCCTTGGAGGTTGGTTGGTGGCGGCAATAATTAGTTTCGTGGCAAAAGACTATGTTGCGCCGCAGACCACGCTACTTACCTTTGTTCTTTTTGCTGTCTTTTTATCTTTTGCCGGCCAGATGGGGGATATTTGCGAAAGCGCTCTTAAACGGATTTGCGGTGTGAAAGACAGCTCCAACCTTCTTCCCGGACATGGGGGCTTGTTAGATCGCTTTGACGCTATGGTGGGAGCCACGCTTGGGTTTATCGTCACGGCCCCTTGGGTATTCCCCATATGAAGCGGGTCAGTATTTTGGGCGCTACTGGCTCTATTGGTCAAAATACAATTGATCTTATTCGGCGCGATAAAAGTAACTTTGACGTGGTTGCGCTGACGGGTGGATGCAATGTGGCTTTGCTGGCAAAATCAGCCATCGAGCTTGGAGCCAATCATGCCGCTATTGCAGACGATAGGCTTTATAACGACCTCAAAGATGCTCTGGCAGGCAGCGGTATCGGGGTCAGTGCGGGTAGACAGGCTATTGCTCAGGCCGCTGCAATGCCGGCCGATTGGGTGATGTCATCCATCGTTGGTGCAGCAGGGCTTGAACCGGGGTTGATCGCCATGTCCAATGGCGCGGATCTCGCCTTGGCAAACAAAGAAAGCATGGTGGCCGCTGGCGGATTGATGAAGGCAACCGCTGCAGAAAACAACGTTTTGATTTTGCCAACCGACAGTGAACATTCGGCTATTTTTCAAGCCCTTATGGGGCAAAGTAGAAGTGCTGTTGAGCGTGTTATTATTACCGCATCTGGCGGCCCATTTAAGGACTGGTCAAACGCAGAACTTGCGACAGTTACACCAGACCAGGCTATGGTTCACCCGAATTGGTCGATGGGAACAAGAATTACAATTGATAGCGCCTCCATGTTTAACAAAGGGTTGGAGGTAATCGAAACAAAAGAGTTTTTTGAAATAGAAGCTTCCCAAATTGAAGTCGTAATTCACCCGCAATCCATTATTCATGCGCTTGTTGGATTCCACGATGGCAATCTGCTCGCACATGTCGGGCCACCGGATATGCGCCACGCGATTGGATTCGCGCTTTATTACCCAGATCGCAAACCTTTGCCGCTCAACCGGCTTGAGTTGACCAAGATAGGGCGTTTGGATTTCTCAGAGCCCGATTATAATCGTTTTCCTGCGCTTAAACTGGCCTATGATGTGCTTGAGTTGGGCGGCGTGGCTGGCGCAGTTTACAATGCCGCAAAAGAAGTCGCTCTTGATGCGTTTATTGCCCGCCAGATTGGATTTTTAGATATGGCAGAGGCAGTGGACCGCACATTACACCGCTTGTTTGCGGGAGCTTGCGAATTAAATAAAGATCAAAACCTTGATAATATCCTCCATGCAGACAACATGGGCAGGAAAATCGGGCGCGAAGAAATTCAGGCGCTAAGCGCATAAATACAGGACCGTAACTTTGGATTTAATCTCAATTATCCCCGCTTTTGGTGGTCTTTTGGTGACACTGGCAGCTTTTGTTGTCGCATTATCTGTCATCGTAGCCGTGCATGAATATGGGCATTATATTGTTGCGCGCTGGTCCGGTATTCATGCCGAGGTTTTTTCACTTGGCTTTGGTCTGGTTTTACTATCAAGGATCGACAGCCGTGGAACCAAATGGCAAATAGCAGCCATTCCTCTTGGAGGTTACGTAAAGTTTCGCGGTGATAAAAATGCAGCCAGTCAGGCCGATAGCGCGGCGGCAAAAATGCAGTCAGCAAGTGAACGGCGCTCTTCGTTGTCCGGCGCCCCTCTTTGGGCAAGGGCGGCTACAGTGGCCGCTGGTCCAATGTTCAACTTTGCTTTCGCCATTTTGTTGCTTTCGGGGATTTCAATTTGGCAAGGTCAGTTGCGTGATCCGCTGACAATTGAAACCCTGCATCCGATGCCGTTTGAACATGGGCTGCAAAATGGCGATGTACTGCTCGCTATTAATGGCCAGACAATTCCAAAATTTGATCAACCTATTGCGATGCAACAATTTTGGAATAATTTGGATGGCTCAAAGACCTATATTTATGAAGTTGATCGCTCTGGCCGACGCCTTGAAGTGTCCGGGCCAAATGTAAATCCGCCGCGGGTATTAAATGTTATGCCGCGCTCGGCAGCTGCAGATACGGGACTTCAAGAAGGCGATTTTATCATGGAAGTTCAAAGTGATAGGGTTGTTACCTTTAGTGATTTACGCCAGCATGTGGAAAACTCGAATGGGATGCCATTGCAGATTACTATCTGGCGAAACGGTCAGGAAATAGATTACACATTAACCCCTAAGGCCATGGATGAGCCTGCCTCAAACGGCGGGTTTACAACGCAGTGGCGTATTGGCGTGGTTGGCGGGGGTTTTTTCTTTGATCCTGTGGTTTCCCCGCTCAGCCTAAAAGACGGTTTGACGGTCGGATTAAACGGGACTTGGGCAATTATTTCCGGATCGGTTTCAGGGTTGTATCATATCGTATCAGGCGACATCAGCAGCTGTAATTTATCTGGTCCAATTGGAATTGCTGAAACATCGGGTCAAATGGCCCGCCAGGGGGGGGACAACTTTCTTTGGTTTATTGCTGTACTCTCTGCGGCTGTGGGGATGATTAATCTTTTCCCTGTGCCGGTTCTAGATGGGGGGCATTTGGTATTTTTTGGCTATGAGGCTTTGACAGGCCGCCCCCCAAACGAGACTATTTTGAATGCACTTATGATGGCAGGATTGGCAATTATTTTAAGTTTTATGATGTTTGCATTGGCAAATGACTTGATTTGCCCTTAGATATTTATGCAATCGGAGCGATAATTATTCAATGCGGTTTTGACAAACAAGTGCTTTCCCGATAATCAAAAAGCAGGAAATCAGAGCGGAGAAAGCTCATGAGAGGCGTGCGGAAAATGAATTATTCTCAGTGGCTTGGCGGTAAGGCGCGTTGGAGTGGATTAAATGGCGCCCTTTTTGGTGCTGCACTTGTTTTGATGACTATTGTTTCAGGCACTGTTTTCGCACAGGAATTTCGCTTTAGTTCGATTGATGTGTCGGGAAACCGCCGTATCGAAACGTCAACAGTTCTAAATTATGCAAATATCCCAGTTTCCCAAGTGGTAGATGCCGCAGAATTAAACACGGCGTATCAAAATATTTCTGACAGCGGGCTCTTTGAAAGCGTGGAACTGCAGCCCTTGAATGGGCGGTTGTTGATCAAGGTACAAGAATACCCAACGGTGAATCAAATCGCCTTTGAAGGAAATAAAAAGATCACCAATAAATCCCTTGAATCGCTTATCAGCGCCAAGCCCAGACGGGTATTCAATCCAACCGATGTCGAGCAGGACCTCGAGGCCATTGTGAAAGCCTATGCAGATATTGGCAACTTGGCCACCCAAGTGACGCCGCAGATTATTCGCCAGTCAGATAACAGAGTTGATTTGGTGTTTGAGATTTTCGAAGGTGGCACTGTTGAAATAGAACGGATTAGCTTTGTTGGTAATTCTGCCTTTAGTGATCGACGCTTGCGCCGGGTCTTGCAAACCAAGCAAGCTGGATTTTTAAGAGCCATAATTCAACGTGATACGTTTAATTCAGACCAAGTTGAGTACGACAAACAAATTTTGAAGGATTTTTACCAATCTAAGGGCTTTATTGATGCCCGGGTGAATGATGTAAAAGCTGAACTGGCCGAAGAGCGGGATGGATATTTCATCACGTTTAATCTACGCGAAGGGCAGCAGTTTCGGTTTGGAAAAATCTCTGCAACTTCAGATTTACCGAATGTGAACCCCAAAGAATTTTCTGCTGCATCAAAAATCAAAGATAATTCAGTTTTCGCACCGCTTGATGTTGAAAATGACATTGTCCGACTTGAGTATCTGGCGCTGCGCAAAGGTCTTGAATTTTTAAAAATCACGCCGCGCATTGCGCGCGATGACGCCAATCAACTGATCAATGTAACTTTTGAGTTAACCCGAGGCGCACGCCAATTTGTTGAACGCATAAATATTGAGGGAAATACCGGAACATTGGACCGGGTTATTCGGCGGTATTTTCGCACAGCCGAGGGCGATCCGTTTAACCCCCGCGACATCGGCGCCACAGCGCGCCGTATCCGAGCCTCGGGCCTGTTTGCCAATGTGGACATCAGCTCACGCGATGGCTCTTCATCCGAACAGGTGATCATCGATGTGGCCGTGACTGAAAAAGCAACCGGATCATTGTCTTTAGGTGGCAGTTATTCCAGCGCTCAGGGGTTTGGGCTCGCGCTGGAGTATGGTGAGCGAAATTTCCTAGGACGCGGACAATCCCTTTCCCTGGCGCTAAAGGGGGGGACTGATAACCAGCTATATTCGCTGCGGTTTACTGAGCCCTCATTTTTGTTCAATGATTTGTCCTTTTCTCTCAATGCCTCTTTCAGGGAAACAGCACAGCAAAATTCTCTTTATGATACCAACTCGGTGATTTTCGAGCCACAACTTGGCTTTCCG
>ERZ1047985.1581-NODE-1581-length-15397-cov-6.852627_pt1 | contig 15397 bp, 10 predicted proteins | sample MGYA00383097_ERZ1047985 | MGnify/ENA primary metagenome ERZ1047985 (study PRJEB29581, sample SAMEA5548367) | metagenome | biome: marine; feature: coastal; material: water | depth 50 m | study: Short-term variability in the microbial, nano- and picoplankton...
TATTCCCCTTTCTGACTTAAATTAAGTTGGTAGTTTTTGTTACCTACCGAATCCATTCTTTGGTTATCAAAATTCTCATAAGGACTGTCATGATAGGCGGCGATGACTTGATAAATTTCGTTATTAATAGCTTTAGAAATTGAGAGTTGATGATTTTGGTTTTTATAAGCCGATGAACCGACTTCATCACCATCTAGGTAACCTCGGTCAGGTGCAGCAAGGCCTGCCTCTTTAAATGTGCCGCCTGCGTAATAGTTATCTGCTTTTACATAAGAACCAAAATAACTTATCGCGGTATCTTGGTTTGATGAATTGAGAGACACATTTGCGCTCATCGCTTTATTATTTGATTTATATTTTGTTCCCACCTCTCCGAAGAAAATTGGGTTTTCATCTACAGCAAAAATCGGCTGTACGGTATCAATCTTGATCACACCACCAATATTATCTCCCCCTTGATCCACAGCAGATAGACCAGCCAATACGGAGATATTTTTAATATTGACAGGGTCCGAATAAGAAAGGGGTGCATTCATATGGTTCGCACATGAAGCAATTAAATCCATGCCATCGATTTTGATCTTTATTCGATCATCCGATAGACCTTGGATCATAGGCAAACTTGAAAAACCGCCATTGTTAATACTATTACCGCCTAGGAAATTATTGATGAGCTTACCCGAATCATTACTCATGATCTTTTCATTTTTAGTGACGCCTGTACCCAGATTGTTATCTGAAAATGGCACCTCATACTCCTTGGTGATATCAATACCCTCTAAGCGATTTTCTGCCAGCGCGAAGCTGGTAATTAATAAATTTGTACATACACTCGCAATTATTTTTTTCATTTTTCTTTTAATCTCTAATTTATAAATTTAAACAATTCGCCTTAGTTAAAAAAACGAATTTAGGAACTACTTTTTAATATAGATTTTTAAGAAAAGTGCGGGGGTGCTTGTGGATAAAAGTGCGATGCTGTTTTGTTACTAATAAAGGAAAGATAAACTTTCTTAAGGGTAAGTGATTTGCCAGCGAATGTTTCAGTGATGGATGATACGTTATAAAAATCTTCATCCTCACCTAGATTGCAAAATGAACAGTTCGTTAAGGCATTCGATGCTGAAGTATTGTTTCCCTCATCTGTTAAAGCGACAAGTTTAACGGTATTTCCTGAGCAGATGACTTGATAGTCAACGTCTGCTGCCATCACATTTGAAACAAAAGAACCCGACACAACAAACAACATTGTGATTAACGCAAAGTAATGTTTAATAAGATTCTTTTTTTTCATAAGCCCAGGATTATAAACCAAATTTTTTAATTCTTAAAATCTAGCGTAATGCACTGAGCGCTTGATCATAGTTAGGTTCTTCAGTAATTTCATTAACCAATTCGCTATAAATCACTTCGTTAGATTCATTGAGTACGATGACCGCTCTTGAGGTTAGGCCTTGCAGGCTAGAATCTTCTATGGCAACACCATAGTCATTTGAAAACTGACTGATGTTACGGAAGGCAGAGAGTGTCTCTACAGCTTCTGTTTTTTCTGCACCACAAAATCTTTTTTGTGCAAAAGGGAGGTCTGCTGAAATGCACAATACCACCGTGTTATCTAAATTTGATGCCTCGTCGTTAAAACGCTTGACGGATAGGGCACAGGTTGGTGTATCGACACTTGGAAAGATATTTAAAATTTTCTTTTTACCGGCATAACTTTCTAAATTTACATTCTCACGTTTATTGTTTGCTAAACTAAAATCTTTTACTGTGTCCCCTGCTTTAGGGAAGCTTCCACCGATCTGAACTGGGTCTCCCTTGAGTGTAACTTGCGACATTATTCTTTTCTCCAAAATAATTTAAAATATTTCTGATTTACTAATATTCTATCAAAGCTTATCAGGTAAAATAAATTAATATATGAAAGACGCAGAACAACCAAAATTTATTCATCTCAGATGCCATAGCGAATATTCAGTTACGGATGGTATTGTCAAAATAGAAGAGTACCTCAACCAAGCATTAGAAGTAGATATGCCAGCATTGGCTTTAACTGATTTGAGTAATCTTTTTGGCGCTGTTAAGTTTTATAAAAAGGCCATTGATAAAAAAGTAAAACCCATCATCGGTTGTGATGTTTGGCTGCAAAACGAAAAAAATCGAGAGCAACCTTACCGAATGCTCATATTGTGCCAATCTCAGGAAGGATACTTAAATTTATCGCGCCTGATTTCTAAGTCTTTTTTAGAAAATCAATATAAAGGGCGGGCCGAAGTCAAGTCTGAATGGTTACTAGAAGATTTTAATAGCGGCTTAATTGTATTGTCAGGCGCCCTTCAAGGTGAAGTCGCCCAGCTAATACTGAATGACAAAGTCAAAGAGGCATCAGAGGTAGCCTTAAAGTGGCAACAGAAATTTGGTGATCGATTTTATTTGGAGCTCCAACGATATGCGGAAGGAAAGTTATTAGAAGATCAGGAACGCTATATCCAACAAGCACTCCACTTAGCCTCTCAAAATGAGATACCTGTGGTTGCCACCCACCCCATTCAATTTATGCAGGCCGATGATTTCAGAGCGCATGAGACAAAAACCTGTATTGCTGAAGGTTATGTCTTGTCTGATTCCAGAAGACCTAAAACATTTTCACACAATCAATTTTTCAAAGATGGTGAGGCGATGGCAGATCTCTTTAAAGATATTCCATCAGCGATAGAAAATTCTTTAGAGATTGCCAAAAGATGTAATTTTAGTTTTCATTTAGGTGAAACTTACCTCCCAAATTTCCCCATCCCTGAGGGAATGAAGATAGATGAATTCCTAAAATTAGAGGCAGAAAAGGGACTTAAACAGCGGCTTGAAAGCTTTCCTAATAAGGAAGCCATTGATGAAAAAGTGTATTTTGATCGACTTAATTTTGAGGTCGATGTGATTAACCAAATGGGCTATGCAGGCTATTTTTTGATCGTCTCCGATTTTATCAATTGGTCAAAGCAAAACAATATTCCCGTAGGACCCGGCAGGGGTTCTGGCGCGGGTTCAGTGGTGGCTTATAGCTTAGGCATTACCGACCTAGATCCCATTGAATATAACCTACTTTTTGAGCGATTTTTGAATCCAGATAGGGTATCTATGCCTGATTTTGATATCGATTTTTGTCAGGAAGGGCGAGATCGAGTAATTGATTACGTGAAGGAAAAGTATGGATCTGAGTCTGTTTCACAGATTGCAACATTTGGCACCATGGCGGCAAGGGCAGTTATTCGTGATGTGGGGCGTGTCCTTGATCTCCCTTTTTTATTCGTAGATGGTATTGCTAAATTAATTCCGATGGAGCTCGGTATCACATTAAAGGATGCTATTGAAAAAGAGAGTCAAATTAGAGATAGGATTAAAAAGGAAGAGGAGGTCAAAGAGCTTTTTGATTTGGCATTAAAGCTCGAAGGCTTAATTAGAAATGTGAGTATGCATGCTGGTGGTGTATTAATTGCACCAAGCGAAATATCTAAATTTTCTCCCATCTATTGCCAGGCTGAGGGTGAGGGTGTGGTGAGTCAGTTTGATAAAGATGATGTTGAAGCCTTGGGCTTAGTCAAGTTCGATTTTTTAGGTCTGAGAACACTCACTATCTTGTCAATGGCGTTAGAAAATTCGAATTCATTGAGACAAAAAGATAATTTAGAACCGCTTGATCTTGAAGAAATTGCGATTGATGATGAGGCTACCTATAACTTGTTGAAGACTTCAAATACAACAGCGGTATTTCAGCTTGAATCCAGAGGTATGAAGGATATGTTAAAACAAGCAAAACCTGATTGCTTTGAAGATATTATTGCTTTAGTAGCACTTTATCGTCCCGGTCCGATGGATTTGATTCCAGAATTTTGTCGAAGAAAGCATGGGATTGATGCTGTTTCTTACCCACATCCTGCGACAAAAGAAATCTTAAAAGAGACTTATGGCATTGCAGTTTATCAGGAACAGGTGATGCAAATTGCCCAAGTGGTGGCGGGTTACACGCTAGGTAGTGCAGATTTGCTCAGACGAGCTATGGGTAAGAAAAAAGTTGAAGAAATGGATGCTCAAAGGGCAAACTTCATCAGTGGCGCTACAAAAAATAATTTAAATGAAAGGCAGGCCAATGATTTATTTGATTTATTAGAAAAATTTGCAGGTTATGGTTTTAACAAATCACACGCTGCAGCCTATGCAAAGATTGCCTATCAAACCGCCTACCTTAAAACACATTACGCATCTTCATTCATAGCTGCTTCGATGTCAGCGGATATGAATAACACCGACAATGTGCATTTATTATTCGATGACTGCATGAGAAATAAAGTCGAGTTGCTTCCACCCAATATAAATCAAAGCCAATATAAGTTTGTCACCATCAACCAAAATCAAATTTTATATGGATTGGGGGCGCTAAAAGGTTCAGGACAAATTGCCATTGAAGAAATTCTGCAAGAAAGAGAAGGTAATGGGCCATTCAAATCTCTTTTTGATTTCACATCGCGGCTTGATTTAAGAAAGGTTAATCGAAGAGTTATTGAATCACTAATTAAAGCTGGGGCATTTGATGAAATTGAAAAGAACAGAGCATCACTTTTAGCCAGCATTGGTTTGGCAATAAATTTTGCTGACCAAGCTAATGCAAACATCGGTCAAAATAATCTTTTTGAAGCTTCTGATGAGCAGCCAGTTGAGTTAGTTTCTGTTGAAAGTTGGGATACCCAGAAGCAGTTATTAGAGGAAAAAGAAGCTTTAGGTTTTTATTTTAGTGGACACCCCTTTACGTATTATAAGAAAATGATTCGAGAGTTTATTCCAACAAAATTATCAGAACTCACCCCAAGGGAATCGCCCTATCTTGTTTCAGGCATTATTTCTGATGTGAGGTTTAAAATGACGAGTCGAGGGAAGATTGCTATCATCACATTAGATGACTCCGAGGGGAGGATGGATATGGTAGTGGGAAGTAAGGTACTTAATGACTATTATGAGCTGATCAAAGAAGATCAATTGCTATTTGTGGAAGGTAGAGTCAGTCATGACGACTTCACTGGAGGAAATAGAATTAATGTTATTAAAGCCTTTGATCTCTTAGGCATACAAAGCACAAAAGCCCAACTATTAAAAATCACTCTTGATAAACAGGCGAATCCAGATGTCCTTAAAAGCTTACTCAAGCCTTTTTGTAACGGTGCTTTTGGTGCTGATATTAAAAAATGTCGAGTAAAAGTTGAGTATCAAAACCAACAAGGAAAGGTTGAATTAATGTTAGGTCCAGAGTGGTCTGTGGCACTTCATGAGGATTTAATTTTTGGTCTTGTGGCATCATACGAAGATGACAACGTCAAAATACTCTATAATTAGCAAAATTAAATTAATATCTTGATTGGATTATGAAGCGCACCTACCTAGAATTTGAAAAACCTATTGAAACTCTTGAGACTAAAATTTCGAGCCTAAAGGCCGCGCATGATGATCATCCAACCATAGATATTAATAGGGAGCTGAATTCTCTTCAAGAAAAACTTGAGGTGCTGCAGCACAAAATTTTTGATAACCTGACTGCATGGCAGATTTCCCAAGTATCCAGACATCCTCAAAGACCCTATACCCAAGATTATGTAGAAGCTATTTTTAATAATTTTAAGGAGTTGCATGGAGATAGGACTTATTCAGATGATCCAGCAATTATTGGAGGTCTTGCAGATTTTGAGGGTCAATCTGTCATGGTGATTGGGCACCAAAAAGGTCGTGATATTAAAGAACGACAATATCGTAATTTCGGAATGCCAAGACCGGAAGGCTACCGTAAGGCACTAAGATTATTTAAGCTTGCAGAAAAATTTTCGTTACCAATAGTGACTTTGATTGATACACCCGGTGCTTATCCTGGCATCGGTGCAGAAGAGAGAGGACAGTCTGAGGCGATTGCAAGAAACCTCTATGTGATGACTGAGTTAAAAGTTCCTATCATCACAATTGTCATTGGCGAAGGTGGTTCTGGAGGCGCATTAGCGCTTGGGGTTTCGGATTATTTAGCCATGCTAGAATTTTCAACCTATTCAGTTATTTCACCTGAGGGATGTGCTTCGATACTATGGAAAAAAGCAGAAATGGCAGAAGTCGCTGCGGATAGTTTAAGTATTACGTCTTCTAGATTAAAAAAATTAGGCCTTGTTGACGAAATCCTTCCAGAGCCACTAGGTGGTGCCCATAGAGATTATGGATTAACTATGGAAAATGTAAAAAAATCTTTGAAAGAAAAGTTGGTGCATTTAAAGCAAATATCAATTGATGAATTACTTGATAATAGATATAAGCGTTTAACAAGCTTTGGACAACACAGTCATAGTGGAAAATGAAGATAAAATTCAGGATAAAATTAACCAATCCTTTTATGCCAATCTAAAACAACCATACGAACAATCTGAACTATTGCTTGGATTGAGTGGTGGCTTAGACTCCTCTGTTTTGTTATTCCTGCTTGCAAAAATGCAAGTCAAATTTAGTTTTAATCTTAAAGCGATTCATGTTCATCATGGTATTAATTCTTCAGCAGATGATTGGTTAAAATTCTGTAAGAAAAAGTGTGAATCGTTAGGTGTTATTTTTTTAAGTGAAAAAATAAAAATAAATCGTGATAGTTCGCTCGGTTTAGAAGGGGAAGCTAGAAAATTAAGATACGAAGCAATCAAGAAAAGACAAAAAGGGATTGTCGTTCTAGGACACCATCAAAATGACCAAGCAGAAACCTTATTACTTCAATTACTGAGAGGTTCGGGGTTAAAGGGATTATCTGCTATGTCAGAGTTTGATTTGAAAAAAAACTTTTGGCGACCTATGTTGAATATTAAGCGAGATACGTTAGAAGTTTATGCAAAAGAACATGGAATTGAATATATTGAAGATGAGAGTAACCAGGATGAACAATTCGATAGAAACTTTATTCGCCAAAAAGTGCTACCTTTAATTCACTCAAGATACCCCGCATCAATTGAAACAATCAGCCGCTCGGCAATTAATATTGCTGAAGGTCATAACTTAAATAATTTAATTGCGATAGATGACAGTAAGAACCATATGTCTGATGATGGCACATATCTTTCTATAGACGGCTTAAAAAAACTTCCAAAACTAAGAGCAATCAATTTAATTCGTTGGTGGTTTTCATTAGGTAATTTGTTAATGCCCAGTAAAAAAAATATGGATGAACTCTATAGACAGCTTAAGTGTATAAAAAAAGACTCTGCGTTAAACTTAAAAATTTCAAAGGATAAATCTGCTCGCGCACATCACGATAAATTATTTATTGTCAATTCTACAATTAAGCCAAGTACTTTTAATTTAAACTGGTCCGGTGAAGATGAATTACATCTTCCGAATAACACTAAACTTCAATTCATCAAAAAAAATAGTGGAGGGCTTTGTTTATCAAAGCTTGGCGTTAAAAGTTTAAAAATTAAAAGTAGATCGGGGGGTGAAAAATTAAAGCCTTTTTCTGATCAACCCAGCAGAAGTCTTAAATATTTATTTCAGAATGCTGATATCCCCCTTTGGGAAAGAGATCAGATCCCATTGATATTTGCAAAAAAACAACTCGTTGCTGTTCCTAATTTAGGTATTCATCACGAATATCGATCAAGCGAGGGAGAGATAGGCTATGAAATTAATTGGCTAAGAGAGTAGTACATCAGGAATATTTCCTAAACTATTTTAAAAAAAAATGTGTAAAATCCCACGTTATCAATTACATACATAAAAATTATAAAGAATATTAATTATGAAGAGTATATCTAAATCCACTGGCTTAATTGCTATCACAAGCTCACTTTTTGCAACTAGCGTTATTGCTGGAGAATCACTAAAAGTAGATAGTATTGAGGTTTATTCACCGACAGCTCTACCTTCAATTGGTTTACCTGTTAAAGATGTACCATACGCAGTTCAAACAGCTACGGGTGAAGAAATTAGAGAGCAGCCTGGTGTTAGTATTGCTGACTATATGGTTAATAATCTTGAAGGCGTTACCGTGAATGAAGTGGGTGGTAATCCCTATCAGTTAGAAATAAATTATCGGGGTTACAACGGCACTCCGCTTGTTGGTAACCCACAAGGGTTGTCAATTTATGTCGATGGCGTAAGACAAAATATGCCGTTTAGTAATAATGTCTTATGGGATACGATCCCTGATTTTGCAATAGATGATATGCAGCTCGTGGGTGGCTCAAATCCAGTTTATGGTCTTAATACATTGGGTGGTTCATTAAGCATGCAAACTAAGAGTGGACGCACTTTTAATAAATCAGCTATTGAAGGTCAAGCAGGCTCATGGGGAAGAAAGATTGGGCTTATAGAATCGGGTGGGGTATCTGAAGATAATCGTTTTGATTACTATGTGGGCTATGAATATTTTAATGAGGATGGTTGGAGAAAACCTTCACCAACAACAGTGAATCAGTGGTTTGGTAAAATTGGCTTTGAAGACGATAGTAGTCGATATGATTTAAGCTATACAGGCGCTCACAACAGTCTTGTGGGTAACGGCATGGTGCCTGATTATCTATTAGGTAGCGATATGGAAGGAGTTCATACACTGATAGATAAAACAAGGAATTCATATAATCAAGTTCAATTTAACGGTACTGAATTTATTAGCGATACATTAATGGCCTCAGGAAATATGTATTGGAGAAACATTGATCAAAGTACCTACAACGGTGACTTGAACGACGAATTTTGTGATGATGATGCGATTGAAGAAGGAGAGTGTACAGAAGCTGAGAGGAATGAAAATGAGGGTGTTATTAATCGATCTAAAACACAACAGAATGCATACGGCGTGAATGGTCAATTGACATTTGACGATGATTGGCAGGCAAGAAGAAATCAATTGATTGTAGGTGCTTCTTTTGAATACTCGAAAGTCAAATTTACACAAAATTCCACAGATATTGCAACGCTTGATCCATCTGGATTCTTTTCTGGTGCTTTAGGAGCTAAAGAACAAACGACAGGATTAACAGGTCAAACCTATACAACTAGTGCTTTTCTTTCAAATAATCATGCCATAAATGACCAATGGAGTATTAATACTGCTGCACGTTATAACTACGTGGACATTAATAATCAGGATACATTTAACGCTCCTGGGAGTGGGGCATCACTTACTGGCTCACACGATTTTGACAGATTAAATCCATCGGTTGGTGTCACGTTTAACCCATATGATAATTTAAGTACTTACGCATCTTACAATGAGGCTAATCGAGCGCCTACAAGTATTGAACTTGGTTGTGCAAATCCAGCAAACCCTTGTACGCTGCCAACACAAATGGCAGATGATCCTCCTCTTGAGCAAGTTGTTGCAAAAACATATGAACTTGGTGCGAGTGGTGCATTTGCAGGCATGTTTGACAGTAAAATGACCTGGAATATCTCGGGTTATAGTGCGACAAATCATGATGACATTTTATTTTTATATACTGAGTCAAATACCACTGCAGGCTATTTTGACAATGTCGAGGAAACAACAAGAAAAGGTGTCGATTTAGGACTTAATACTGTTTTTGAAACATGGTCACTGAGCATGAACTATAACTATATTAAAGCGCAATATGGTACTGACCTTACTCTAATTAGTGAAAATAATTCATCAGCATCTGATGATCCAGAGGGTGCAATTAGCGTCGAGGATGGTGACTATCTTCCCAATATTCCAAAGCATAGCTTTAAAGTTAGAGCTGTATATAAACCAGATCCAGCTTGGTACTTAGGAGCAACAATGACAGCTTTCAGCAAATCATACATGATGGGTAACGAAAACCAAGAGAATGATCGATCACAATCCCCTTTTGTTAGGAGTGAGGTTCCAGGATACGCAGTTGTTAATCTTGACTCAGAGTATAGATTTTCAAACATGTTGGAGGGTTGGAAAATTTATGCCAAAGTAACTAACTTATTCGATAATAGTTATTACACAGGTGGACGAATCGCTGAATCAAGAGTAAATGCTAATCGCTCATTCAGCGAGGAAGAAATAGCAACTTCCTCTATGGTTGCTGGTTCGCCAAGAGCGGGCTGGGTAGGTTTACGTTACGAATTCTAAATATAAGCTAATATAAATTATAAAAAAGGGCTATAAGCCCTTTTTTATTATTATCAGGTGTATATTGATATTTTAAAATATATTCAGAAATGAGCCTTAAATCTAAACTTCTTATTTATATTAACTCACTCTTACTGATTGCAACATTGGTTGGCCTTTTAACTATCGTTATGGTTACCCAAAAAAATGTGAGAGAAGAGGTTTTGTCAACAATGACACTTGCTGAATTTGCGATTGAGCAAGGTGTGAAAAAAAATCCTGATTTTTACTTATTTCAAAGAGAAGGCTATGAATTAGGTATTTCAGAATTATCAGAAATTCGTCACTTAAAGATTCAATTTTTTAATAATCAAGATATTTTACTTGAAGAAACATTAAACACTTTTGATGATATCAAGCCACCACCTTATTGGTTTATTTTCTTAATTGAAAAATTATCTCAGGAAATTTATTACTCAAAAATTAATATTGATCAAAGAGGAGAGATGACAGGCTATATATTGATTAAACCTGAACCAATCTATGAGTATGCAGAGATATGGCAACAAATAAAAGTTGGTTTGTGGATCATAGGGGCTTTCCTTATTCTGATAAATATCGTCGTCTTAATTCTTTTTTCTCATATGATAAAACCGATAAATAAAATTATTGAGGGTTTTGAGAAACTTGAAGCTGGAAACTTCAAGTCAAAAATTAATAAATCAAATATCCTTGAGCTTGATATTATTGGTAAAAAATTTAATAGTATGATTAAAAATCTAAGGCAAAGTAATGACAAGATTCATAAGCTAAGTCAAAACCTTATTAATGTGCAAGAGCAAGAAAAAAGTGAGTTAGCTAGAGACCTTCATGATGAGCTTGGACAATCCTTAACAGCTCTTCAAGCAGAAGCAGCTTCAATCTCAAAATCTACAAAAAAATCATCACGCGATGATGCTATTTTTAATGTTATTAAGTTATCAAAAAATATGATGCTTTCTACAAGAGAAATTATAAAAAAATTGAATTTAGGCTTGATTGAAGACTTAGGTCTTGAATCTGCGTTAATTGAATTATTCGAAAATTGGAAAAGGCGATTTAAGGGCGTTAAATTTGAATACAAAATTGATGAAAAGGCCTTAAGAAAAATAACAAAACAAGAAACAGCACATTTATATCGAATCTTTCAAGAAGCGTTAACTAATATTGCTAAGCATTCAGAACCTAAAAATATTAAGATTGCTATAAAGTCTCTAGATGAGAAAGGTAAAATTAGAATTTTGATAAGAAATGATGGTATCAAGACAGAATTATCTAATAAGGATGGACTTGGTTTAATAGGTATTGCTGAGCGTGTTGATCAAATTAATGGAAGTTTAGAAATTATTAAAAAAAGATTTTTTAAAATAATTATTAATAAAGGGTAATTAGATGACAGATTTGTTAATTGTAGATGATCATGAAATTGTCCGATCTGGAATTAAACGACTGGTAGAAAACAATGCAAAATTAAACATTGTTGCTGATTTAGGTTCTGGAGAAGAGGCATATCACTTTCTACAGAAAAATACAGTGGATTTAGTAATTATGGATATATCTATGCCTGGAAAAGGAGGTATAGAGACAACGAATCAAATAAAAAAAAGATTTCCTAAAATTAAAGTTCTCATGCTCTCGATGCATGATAATTCGATGATTATAGATAAGGCCATGAAGGCAGGAGCTAATGGATATATTCTAAAGAATGATTTATCAGATGATTTGCTTGATGCAATTGAAAAAGTAATGAACAATGAAATCATTATTTCAGCTTCAGTAGATAGAAATGATTTCGATGATTCAAAAATTAAAGATTTGAATAATAAAGAATTTGAAATATTTAAGTCTATCGCTTCAGGTGAAGAGCTATTATCAATTGCAAAAAAACTTAATATTAGTTATAAAACTGCAGCAAACTATCAAACATCGATTAAACAAAAGTTAAATATCAAAAATACACTAGATTTTTATAATTTAGCTAAAGAAAATAAAATTTTATAATTGAATATTTTTTTAAAAATCTATTGTTATAATTTATTAACATCACTATCGGTTTGTTTATGAAAATTGGAACGCCCTTAAGTCCGTTTGCAACAAAAGTTATGCTATTAGGTGCAGGTGAATTAGGTAAGGAAGTAATCATTTCATTTCAAAGGCTTGGTATTGAGGTCATTGCAGTTGATCGATATCACAACGCACCAGGTCAGCAAGTTGCACATCGATCTTATGTTATTGATATGACGAATGAGAGTGAATTGCGAGAAGTTATCCAAAAAGAGAAACCAGACTATATTGTTCCAGAGATAGAGGCTATAAATACAGAACTTTTATCTGAGGTAGTTGAAGAAGGACAAGTTAAAGTTGTCCCTAGCTTAAAGGCAGTCCAATTAACTATGAATCGGGAAGGGATAAGGAAACTTGCTTCCGAAGAGCTTGGTTTACCTACCTCAAATTACGGTTTTGCAAGAAGCTGCAAAGATTTAAAAAATCTAATTTTAAAAGAAATTAATTTCCCATGCTTTGTTAAGCCAACCATGTCTTCTTCGGGCAAAGGTCAATCGTTAGTAAAGTCTGAAAGTGAAATTGAATCTGCATGGAATTATGCTGCAACTGGGGGACGGGTAGATCAAGGTATTGTCATTGCTGAGAGCTTAATTGATTTTGATTATGAAATAACATTGCTGACGGTTAGATCAAAAGATTCTAAAGGACATACTTGTACTAAATTTTGTGATCCAATTGGACATATTCAAGAAAATGGAGACTATATAGAAAGTTTTCAACCACAACCTATGAGTCAAAAAGCTCTTGAGAAATCAAAAAATATCGCTAAATTAATAACTAATGCTTTAGGTGGTCTCGGCATGTTTGGTGTTGAATTATTTGTTAAAAAAGATGATGTATGGTTTTCAGAGGTCAGCCCAAGGCCACATGATACTGGGATGGTTACTATGGCATCTCAAATACAATCTGAATTTGAATTACATGCAAAAGCAATTCTCGGCTTACCAGTTGATACATCTCTTTCAAGACCCGGCGCGAGCAAAGTTATTTATGGTGATTATGATGTAGATGATATCTATTTTGAGGGAGTGGATCAGGCTCTTCAAATTCCTGGGGTTGATATTAGATTATTTGGTAAGCCGAAATCATTCAAAAAAAGACGAATGGGTGTAATACTGGCATCATCAGAGACAGTGGAAGCTGCAGTTGAAAATGCAAAAAAAGCTTTTTCGAAAATTAAAACAAAAATAAAGGCTTAATAAATTGAAAAAAATATTATTAGTTATTCTCTTACTTATCACTGTGTTAGGTGGGGCAACTTATTGGTTTTTTGGTAATTTAGATGGTTTTATTAAAGACTATATGATGGATTATGGATCAAAGATGACTAAGACAGATGTTGAGATTGACTTAGTTGAAACAGATTTAAATAAAGGTGAGATCATAATTAATAGACTAGGTATTGAAAATCCGAAAAGTTTTAGTAACAGCGAAGCCTTTGAGGCAGAAAATATTATAGTCACTGTAAATAAAGATACTTGGGATCAGGATATTATAGAAATACCTCTAGTTTTAATAAAAAATCCTGAAATTGTCTATGAATATAATGGAAAAAAAACAAACTTTAATGTTCTCAAAGAGAATGTCGAAAGCTATATTAAATTAACATCTGCAAAAAATGTGAAAACTACTATTAAAAATGTAAGAACGTTGGCTGATAGTGAACTAGCTAAAACTAACCAAAAAAGAAGCAAAACAGAAAATAAAGAAACTAAAGGGATAAGTGAAAAAACATTTTTTATTAAGGAATTAAAAATTGTAGACCTTAAAATAACTGCAAGAATAAGCTCGATCAAAAAAGATTTTTTAAGTAAAAAAATCCCACTATTTGTGATCAATGATATTGGGTCTAAATCAAATGGAGTATCCCCCGAGAAGATCTTAGAAATAGTAATATCAAATATAGATAATAATTTAGAAAGCAATATTGACTTTAAATCGCTTAAGAAAGATATTAAACAGAATGTAAATAAAATTTTAGATAAATTAAAAGGAGGAAACAAAGAGAATTCCGAGAATGAAAAGATTGACCATCAAAAAATTATCAATAATCTCAAAGATTTATTCTAATACTTAGAAAGCAAAAAAATAATCCAACTTCTTTGTGCTAAAATCGCGCGTCTAATATTAAAAACGGTTATTCATCAATGAATCAAAAGCTAAGAAATATTGCAATTATTGCCCATGTAGATCACGGTAAAACGACACTTGTCGATAAATTATTGCAACAATCAGGTACATTTGCTGAGCATCAGCAGGTGAGTGATCGCGTAATGGATTCAAATGATCTTGAAAAAGAACGTGGCATTACCATTTTATCTAAAAATACTGCTATTAATTATGAAGATCATCATATTAATATTGTAGATACTCCTGGGCATGCTGATTTTGGGGGTGAAGTTGAGAGAGTTTTGGGCATGGTTGATGGGGTTGTTTTGCTTGTAGATGCTGTTGATGGTCCAATGCCTCAAACACGTTTTGTCACTAAAAAGGCATTGGCACTTGGCCTAAAACCTATTGTTGTCATCAATAAAATAGATCGTCCAGGAGCTAGGGCGGATTGGGTAATTAACCATACTTTTGACCTGTTTGCTAATTTAGGCGCTACTGATGAACAGCTTGATTTTCCTGTTGTCTATGCATCAGCTTTAAATGGCTATGCAAAAATGAAAGAAGAAGATGAAACAACAGATATGACCGCCCTTTTCAAGACTATCTTATCGCATGTTGAACCACCAGGCGGCGATACTACAGCTCCCTTACAGTTTCAAATTTCTGCTCTTGATTACTCCTCTTATACTGGGAGAATGGGGATTGGCCGCATTCGAAACGGTATTTTAAAGCCCGGAAGCCCTGTGGCAATTATGATGGGAGATAAAAAAGTTGGTCAAGGAAAAATCAATGAGGTTTTTGGCTATGAAGGACTTGAAAAAGTTAGCGTAGAGCAAGCTGAAGCAGGCAATATTGTTATTGTGACTGGTATTGAGGAAATCGGCATTGGTGTTACGATTGCTCAACTTGATAATCCTACTGGTCTTCCAATAATTCCTATTGATGAACCAACATTAAATATGGACTTTATGGTTAATACTTCACCTCTGGCTGGTAAAGAGGGTAAGTTTGTGACTAGTAGGCAAATCAAAGAAAGGCTCACAAAAGAATTATTAGTTAACGTCGCACTAAGAGTTGAAGATA
>ERZ1047985.1603-NODE-1603-length-15322-cov-6.403681_pt1 | contig 15322 bp, 11 predicted proteins | sample MGYA00383097_ERZ1047985 | MGnify/ENA primary metagenome ERZ1047985 (study PRJEB29581, sample SAMEA5548367) | metagenome | biome: marine; feature: coastal; material: water | depth 50 m | study: Short-term variability in the microbial, nano- and picoplankton...
GATGGCTACCACAACGACATCAGACAGAGAATGCTCGATTTTAAGCGTATGTTTATCTGACGAATACGAGTCGATGGCTGCAACATTTACATCAGATCGAATATGTGAAACCATCGTAGAAGGCTGTACCGATGTTAGCGCATACAACTTCGACTCTAACGCTAATACCGACGATGGTTCTTGTGAGGCTCTTGCCCTTCCTGTGGGATGGAGTATGTTTGGCTACACTTGTATAGAATCCAAAGATGTGATTGCAGCTTTTGATGGTCACAAAGACAAAATTGAGATTGTCAAAGACGAATTAGGTTTAGCTTATCTTCCCGCCTACAATTTCAATGCAATCGGAAATTTAACTTACACAGAAGGTTACCAAATTAAGTTGAAAGAAAAGCTGGAAGGTTTTAACTTTTGTGCGCCAATAGGTCAAGCCGATGTAGATGCATCTTATGATTCAGGTTATGCAGAAGGTGCTGCTTCAGTAACCCCAGAAGATGGGATTACTCAAGCCGATGTAGATGCCGCTGTGGCAGCTGTTCATGCTAGTTATGAGGGTTGGTGTTCGTCAGATGAAGATAATGATGGCACATGTGATGAAGATGAGGTTTCAGGTTGCATGGATTTACAGGCTTGTAATTATTTGCCAGCGGCTGAGTTCAGTGATGGTTCTTGTGAATATATTTCTTGTTTAGATGAATGTGGCGTTCTGAATGGAGACAACAGCTCTTGTACAGATCAATGTGGTGTTGTTAATGGAGACGATAGTTGTTTAGACGAATGTGGAGTACCCTATGGAGACAATTCAAGTTGTTCAGACTGTGCGGGTGTGCCACATGGAACTGCAGAAGATTTAGGTTGTGGTTGTGGCGAGCCAGCTGCAGTAGTAGGTTATTACTGTAACGGAGACGTTCGTCCTTGGCAGGTAGGAGATTCTCATGCTGGAGGAATTGTTTTTTATGTTGATGAAACTGGGCAACACGGATTGGTAGCAGCAGCACAAAATCTAGAAAGTACTTATGAGTGGGGCTGTTCCGGATGGGACGTTAGTGGAGCCTCTGGAACAGGCTTAGGTACAGGGTATCAAAATACAATGGATATTGCAGCTGGGTGTTATACTTCTGATGGAGGAGTATCGAAAACAGCAGCTCAAGCAGCGATTGATCATGAAGCAGAAGGCTTTTCAGACTGGTACTTACCTTCACACGGGGAACTCATAGAAATTTATAACTCAATTGGCCCAGGAAGTGCAAAGGGAAATATTGCAGGTTTGTATGGTTGTCACCTGTCTTCTACAGAGAAAGATTCTTATAACAATCAAGCTTACTGTTCTTCTGGGGATTATAAATATTCGAGTCAGTGGACTAAGAGTTTAAATCAGAAGGTTCGTGTTATTCGCGCTTTTTAACCCTTTATCTATTTAACGCTACCTCGCAGCGGGCGAATTTTTAAAAATTTAGAAGCCACTCGTAAGAGAGGCTTCTGTGTTCTAGAGGGCTTTAATTTCCGCAATGAAATTCCTGAATGGGGAATAGGTTTGGTTTGAAATTTAGTTGGAGCCATTAATTTTTTTAGTAATTTTGGTTAAAACCCATTGATTATGAAGATGATAAATACAGCCCCTACATTCGGTAATTTTATGCGATTTTTTTGTGTCAGCCTGCTGCTGCTTCCCTTTGCAGGACTCACTCAAACCACACATACTGTTAATGTAGGCCCCGGATTGACTTATTCACCTCAAGAACTTACCATCACTGCTGGCGACCAGGTAACTTGGGTCAGTTTGGGAGGTACTCACGACGTGAACTTTGCCACGAATACGGTAACCGGAGCTTCATTCGGGAATCCTACATCCATTGCAGATGCATCTCTACCCACTCAGGGTACAGGAACGATGGGGTCTATTGCCTTCCCAGATGCGGGAACCTACAATTACGACTGCTCGGTAGGTTTACATGCGCAGTACGGCATGGTAGGGAAAGTGATTGTAAACGCTCCGAGTGCATCTGCTGAAATCCTAGAACTCTTCGAAGCGTGGAACACATCTATAACCCTTGAAAATGGTTGGAACATGTTTGGGTACGGCTGTCCAGAACCTAAAGACGTAATTGAGGCACTCTCTGCACACACCAACAAAATCATCATAGTTAAAAACAGTTCAGGAAAAGCCTATTTGACCGAATTTGGCTTTAACGGCATTGGCGACTTTTTACCTGGGCAAGGCTATCAAGTCAAGCTAACCGAGTCAATAGAGGGTTTCAGTTTGTGCGATGCGTACATAACGGAAATCTCTGACCAACTGGATGCCATACTGAACGCAGACTAAACCCTACCCATTCCAAGAATTGTCCAATTGATTATTTAAATACACGTAATACAGGCTTTCGATTCTGATCTATCCATCTAATAAGCCTCTTAAAATAGGTTTTTTGTTTTTAGGTTCGTGTATTTTAGGTATTTACACTCAGTATCTGCATTGAATTGTGGGTATATTTGGAATAAATGGTTATTTTTATAGTCCGTTATAAATTTAATCCCATTTCAATGAGCGTCATTATAAGATTAATAATCTTTACACTAGCACTGAGCACAGGGCTCTTTGCTCAAAATCAAGAGCTGAGTTCTTACCAAAGAAAAGCCATGAATACGGAGCGGTTTGCACAACCCGTAAACACAGGACTCAATCATACCTTACTCATTTTAGGTTCTGCCTGGGAGGTATCTCCAGAATTAGGTGATGAGATTGCCGTTTATGATTCCAAAAAAAATATGGTGGCCTCCGTAGCTTGGCGTCCCGAGCAAAAAGGACACGCCGGACTTGCCATATGGGGAGACGATGAAACCACCACCGCCAAAGAAGGGATGACGAAAGGTGAGAACTTTAGCATTCAGTTTTACGACAAGTCGGAAGACCGCATGAGCCAAGTACAGGTAAAACGTTGGGAGCGCGGAAATGAAGAGTTTACTAAAGACGGTGTGAGCGTAGTTGGTGCTTTAACCTTAAACAAAGAACTTGAGCAAAATATAGAGTTGTTTCAAAACGTACCCAATCCTGTAACCGATAACACCGAAATAAGCTTTTATTTACCTCAGGACAGGAAAATTCGCCTTTCGGTATCCAATACCCTAGGTCAAGAAGTAAAAACACTCGCCGCAACCAAATACAACAAAGGTATGCACACTTTAGCTATGGATGCGACTAGCCTTCCTGCTGGAGTCTATTTTTATAAGTTAGAAGGTAAGAAAAGTAGTGTAACGAAACAGCTCAACATCATTAAATAGGAATCTAATCCCTCGGAAATTATGAAAAAGCTCATTCAAAAAGCTCTCGCCATTTTTAGTTTATTGGTTTTTACAGCTTCTGGCCTTCACGCCCAAGAGCGTATTGTTAATGGCTTTGATGCCGATTTGCATGAATATCCCTGGCAGGCCGCTTTGGTCAATGCTTCTGGTGGGGGTTATTGTGGCGCTTCTGTAATATCGAATCAATGGATTTTAACCGCAGCACATTGCCTAGAAGGTGAAGATGCGAGTTCGGTTTTCGTTCGTGTGGGCTCTGAAGATGCCTACGCAGATGGAGGAATCACCTATGCAGCCTCAGAAATTTTTGTACACCCCGATTATGAGGACGTTTCCAGCGGCTCGGACATTGCTTTGATTAAGTTGTCCGACACGCTCAAGTTTACACACAAAGTTCAACCCATCGGCTTGATGCGTCCCGATCAATCCGATTTGGAAGCAGTGGGCGTTGTAGCTCTGGCGTCGGGTTGGGGATCTCTTTACGAGGACGGACCGACTTCGAGTATCTTACAAGCCGTGGAATTACCTATCGTAGCGAATGATGTGGCTTGTGGAGCTGCTCAAGATGCGCAAGGAAATTCAGGAGCCTACTCTTGTGATGAGGTAGATGCGACCATGATATGTGCCGGTTACGTTGGTGAAGGCGAAAAAGATGCTTGCCAAGGTGATTCGGGCGGACCCCTTGTGGTTCGAAATGCAGATGATACCGATTGGTTATTGGCAGGAGCTACCAGCTGGGGAATCGGTTGTGCAGATCCGGATTATCCGGGTATTTGGGCGAGAGTATCCTACTTTTACGACTGGGTGAACGGCCATGCCGAAATTTACGATGAACAGAACGATTGGACGTATTCAGATTATGGCTGTACTGATACCTTGGCCTGTAATTACGATGCTGCTGCACTCTATGATGATGGCGGATGTTTGGAACTTGACGAATGTGGGGAATGTGGTGGCGATGGCCCTGAGTTGGGATATGATTGTGAAGGAAATTGCGATGGAACCGAATTGACGCTAAACATGATGGATGATTACGGTGACGGTTGGAACGGCGCTGAATTATCTGTCGGGCAATCTAAAGTTACTCTAAGCAAAGATTCTATTGGCTCTGCTCAAATATGCATTGACTTGTCCGAATGTCACATGTTACAAGTAACTGCAGGTGAGTTTCCTGAAGAGGTTTTTTGGTCATTGGGTGATATAAGCGGTGGCGCTCCTTTCATTGGAAGAATTGGAGATTGTGGGGACAGCCTGATGGATCCCTTTGCTTGTCAAAAAGACGAGCCGTACTTCCTAGATACCTTAGCTCATGACCACCCAGACACCTTAACTCATCCTCTGGATACGGCTTGTCATACACCTGTTCATGGGTCTTGGCTTTTAGTTTCTTCTTCTGAAGAAGAAAGCGATAGCCTAGTGAGTTATCTTCACTTTAATGCGCACAACAGCATAACGATTACCTCATTTTCTGAAGGTAATCACGAGACCGATCACGGCAGCTTCATGTTTGTAGGGGATACGATATACATTTTAGTAGAAGATGATGAAGCGGAACCTTTCTTCTACTCGATTGAAGACGATACATTGACTTTGGAAGGGGCAGAAGATGACATTAGCTACGTATTCACCGCAGTAGAAACGATAATGGGCTGTTTAAATTCTCACCGTCCGGATTACAATCCTGATGCTAATATCGGTAATGAATGCCCATTGAAGGGATGCTTCAATTGGATGGCGGTGAATTTTGACCCCTATGTTACCGAGGATGACGGATCGTGTATTTTCGAGCCCTCAGATTCGACGGGTTTTGAAAACCCATGTATTGATGATTATATGAGTCATTTTGATACGGCACGAAGTGCGTATCATCCATTTTGCCCTTCACCACTACAAGGTTCATGGATGGTAACGTCTATTTTAGAGGATGGTATTGAGGATTTGGAGGATAGTACTCACATATTTGTCCATTTTGACTCTATGCAAATCTTTACTTTGAGTGAATTTTCTTCAGATGGCGTATACACCGACAATGGAAGTTATATACTTAATAACGACACCTTAGAGATGCACTTTTCAGAAGATACTACCGAATGGTATGCGGTGCATTTTTACGAAGATTCCACGGTTTTGATGGGCCTGTATGAGGATGTTACCATTGTATTGGTTAAAGATGAAGCGCATCATACTTGTGAGGATATCTTACACTCGAACGGAGGCGATTTCACAGACTTTAATACGGAGGATTGCTTTGTTCACGGTTGTATGGACGTCACTGCGATGAACTACAACCCTCATGCTACGCAAGACGACGGTTCGTGTTTCTACGATTCAACAGATACGACCGATTACCACCACCCGTGTGAAGATGACTTAGCGCATCACTATGATTCCTTACATTATCCGAATGACGGCCCTTGCCATTCCCCTGTTGAGGGACCATGGAAAGTGGTTTCTATGTTGGAAAATGGGCTTGAACAAATGGACTCTGTTTCTATGTCTGTTCATTTTACCGGTGATCAAACATTTACAATCAACGAACACACGTATTCTGAAACGTATTCTGAGCACGGAAGTTATTCCTTCCATCAGGATACCTTGATGCTTCAGTTCCAGGGAGAACCTACCGAATGGTATGACGTTCACCAATCCCAAGACACCCTCTTCTTATCAGCCTTGTATGAGGATGTTACCATTGTATTGGTTAAAGATGAAGCGCATCATCCTTGTGAGGATATCTTACACTCGAACGGAGGCGATTTCACAGACTTTAATACGGAGGATTGCTTTGTTCACGGTTGTATGGACGTCACTGCGATGAACTACAACCCTCATGCTACGCAAGACGACGGTTCGTGTTTCTACGATTCAACAGATACGATCGATCACCACCACCACGGTTGTATGGATCATCATGCGATGAACTACAACCCTTATGCTACGGAAGACAACGGTTCGTGTTTCTACGATTCAACAGACACGACCGATCACCACAACCACGGTTGTATGGACGACACTGCGATGAACTTTAACCCTCACGCTACGGCAGAGGATGGTTCGTGTCACTACAACGACGAAGATACCAGCGCTATGGATACTGTACTTGCTTCTTTGTATGCTCAGTTACAGCAAGCCTACCAAACCATATCAGATTTAGAGGCTCAACTGGACGGAGATTGTAATTCGTCGGTTATCGACAGGCCTATGGACATGAATAAAGGATGGAGCATGATCGGATACACCTGTATGGAGCCGGTTGATGTGTCCGAAGTATTCTCATCTATTACAGATCTAATTGTGATTGTAAAAGATGGCGCTGGAAACCCTTATTTACCTGAATACGGATACAATGGATTAGGAGATCTGCATTATTCACAAGGGTATCAGCTAAAACTGACTGACGATGTACCTAATTTCCATCTTTGTCCGGCACCTGAATACGATTCGAACAAGGACTAAATGATGTCTCAAATGCATGAATTCAAACAAAAAGCCCTGATTACGGGGCTTTTTGCTTTTTTGATGAAAATAGAGACTTTCACCTTTTTGAGATTTTGTTGTCTAGAATATTTAAATCGGGAAATCGACGTATTTCGTTTTTGTGCATGTTTATTACTTATTCCCACTGTGGACTTTCCTCCGCCAAAGCTTGAAGGAGTTTGGCTTTACCCCCCCCCTTGTTCATGAGCTTGATAACTTCAGAATCAGCGAGGCTAAATTGTATTTTTATTCCTTTAATTGCTTCTCAGTGTGACCTTTCAGTCTTTCATCTTCAAAGGAATGATTCGCAAGCTGACGTATTCTGCACAGAACTTATCAGCATAAAAAAGCCCTCAATTTGAGGGCTTTTTAGTCATCAAAGACGAACATCAATTTGTAATAATCAATTTTTCGATGCGTTTGTAGTTCTTATGACTTAGCTGAACAAAGTATACACCTGCAGATAGGTCGCCTTTTATATCCTTCAAAGAAACTCGATTTAGCGTAGCCTTCAGCTTTCGTGTTTCTTGGGCAATAACAGCGCCATAAATGTTCGTTAGACTCAGTTCTACTTCTGCATTTTCAAAGAGTTCAAATTCAAGGGTAACATCTCCTTTTGATGGATTCGGGTATAGCTTTAGTTCAGAAATCGAGTTTGAATGGAGTTCTAAGGTCGTGCTGTCGGTTATTACGAAGTTATCTAAATACAACCAGTTCCCTTCTTTGCCGAAGAATTCAAATTTAAATTTCACATTTTCTTCCCCTTGAAAACTACTTAAGTTAATATTGAATTGATCCCAGTGTTCCGGTTCAGGGGTGTAATTGACATAAACATTTCCTGAACCAAAGGTACTTAGCTCGCCAGTGTCCTTATCCCATTTCTTTTGCCAGGTCTTACCACAGTCACTACTTACATAGACAATAAGCTGATCTTCAGAATTGCCATTTCTTTTGGCATGAGCAATATCGAAATAGGCTGCTATAGTTTCGTTAGCATTTGTCAAATCAAAACTTGGACTAACGAGCATATGCTTTTCTCCGGGCTTGCTGAACAGGCCGCTTCTTATTTTTAAGGTTTTGCTTGAGAGGGATGCATCCTGAGTCCATGAAGCATCTTTGGAAGCAGAGCGACCCCAGTTTTCGAAACCATTATCTTCAGCAAATACATCGGTTCCAAAATTTTGGATGTATGGGGCAGGAATTCCCGCCGTTTCTTTCGAAACATAGAGAAAAGCTTCCTTAACAAGACTGTATTGCCCCGCTTGATTACTAACCTTTAAAGAGGTTTTAAAAATGCCGTGTTCATTGTAAACAACTGCTGGATTTTCTTCCGTGGAATGGGACGGAGCACCCCCCTCAAAAACCCATTCAAATGAGCTGATGTTTTCTTTTTTAGCGTTGTAGGATGTGTTGGTGTATTGGACCTCATCACCTGAACAGATGAAACGGTTATTAGCACGAAATTCTGCAATAGGAGCACAGGTGACGGCTCCATAATTCTCGTTGGTACCTGTTTTTACAAGATTATCATCTGAGACTATTTCAGAACGGAGCTCCAGAAACGTACTGCGCATTCTTTCTCCCTGCCCAAGAGAAAACATATTTTGACAGCTGCCGACGGTATAATCCATGTAATTCATAAACATTTCTCCGGAATCTTGTGAAATGGTCTGCCCAGTACTTATTTCTCCTTTGCATCTTTCTTGGGCCCATGGAAACGTGGGGCAGCCCCCATTCTTATCTTTGGCTGTGGGTGTATCATTTACACTATCATCTCCACACTCCTTATCTCCCCATATATGGATTAAGTTAAGCCAATGGCCTATTTCGTGTGTTAGAGTTCTCCCTTTATGCCCCGCAGCGATTCCTACAGATCCACATCGATCACCTCGTAAAACAATACCATCTTTTTTTGGGTACGAACTTAGTAGTGATGGGAACTGAGCGTAGCCCAAAACGACAGCGTCTTCCATACCGGGAATCTCAAAAGTGATTTTGTTTACCACCCATATGTTGAGATAGTTTTTAGGCGACCATTGAATCAGCTCTTTGATTTGCTCGGCAGCTTTGTAGGTTTCGTGGGAATAGGTTCTCGTGACTCCCCGTGTGCAATGACCATCGGGGTCAAGTTTGGCGAGGCGAAATTGGATGTTGGTATCTCCGGCATATTTTGCAAATGCCGAAGGTGTGTTTGTGGTGTCCGCATTCAATCGAGCAAAATCTTCATTGATGATTCGCATTTGATCTTCAATTTGCGCCAAAGAGATATTGTCTGCTTCATCTTCATAAATAACATGAAAAACAACGGGAATAATATACGGATCCTCATTTCCCAAGCGCTTCTCACTCTGATTTTTTTGCAACTGGTTAAAAAGGCGCTCTTTTTTTTCGATTTCTTCTTTCAACTCGGGACGGTTTTCAAGAATCTTATTTTGATTTTGAACCGCACCGCACCAATGTTGAGCATGAAGGCTTGAGAAGAATAACACCAGAGTTAAAGTAAAGAGAATGTGTTTTTTCATATTTAGAAAATTTAGGAGCGTATTAAATCATTTTTTCATTAGGCAAGGGAGATGGTTATCGTATGTTGTATTAACAAATCTAAGCATATACTTTAAGTTACCAAATACTATGCCTCAATTCAATTTACACCTACGGAAGATTAGCGAAACTACTTAAGAGACTTATTTTGTGGATTCGATTCTGTGAGAAAGTTTTCGTCTACTGCTTAGGAAATATTTAACGAAAAGCTTTCTTTTTATTCATGAATAGTAAATGGATTTTTGTTAGTTTTACTAGCGATGAAGAAGCGAAGGAATAGAGGAAAAAAATCCCCGAATTTAAAGGCACTGAAACGAAGTATTGTTGAGCTATTCCAAGGGGATGACTCCCCCTTGACACACAAAGAGATTTACCGCCTTTTACAGGTGAAAGACAAAATCCTCAAACACCAAATTCTATTTATTCTGAAAAACTTGCTTACTGATGGAACTCTAAAAGAGTTGGGTCATGGCAAGTACGTTACGAATGAAACCCGACAATTTTATGAGGGTAAAATTGAGAAGACCGCTTCGGGGGCAGGTTATGTAATTTGTGACGATTTAGAAACGGATGCCTACATCCCTCCGAGAAACTCAGGACAGACCCTAGGGGGCGATCGAGTAAGAATTGTACTTACAGGCAAGCATACGGGAAAAAACCCAGAAGGACAGGTTGTAAAAGTTATAGAGCGCGGCAGAACAGAATTTGTAGGAAATCTGAGGTTGGATGCCCGTACTTGCTTTATGACTCCCGATAATTCGAGAATAGGGACCGACTTTTACATTTCCAAGGAGAAATTAAATGGGGCTAAAAACGGCGATAAAGTACAGGTCAAAATCTTAGATTGGCCTGATCGAGCGAAAAGTCCTTTTGCGGAAGTGATTAGGGTCATTGGGAAATCCGGAGAGCATCATACTGAAATTCATGCCATACTTGCAGAATACGGCTTGCCTTATGAATTTCCTAAAGCTGTAGAAGATTTTGTTGCTGCCCTCCCTGAAGAAATTTCGGAAGCTGAAATTGCAAAGCGTAGAGACATGCGGCAGGTACTAACTTTTACCATAGACCCGCATGATGCCAAAGATTTTGATGATGCTTTGTCTATTGAGAAGGTAAAAGACGGTCTGTGGGAAATTGGGATTCATATTGCTGACGTTTCTCATTACGTGGAGGAAGGGTCTCTTTTGAATGATGAAGCTTACGAAAGAGCCACATCAGTGTATCTAGTAGATCGGGTAGTACCCATGCTTCCAGAAAAACTCTCTAATAAGGTTTGCTCCTTAAGACCTCATGAAGAAAAATTGTGTTTTTCGGCTGTTTTCACCTTAAATGATAAAGCTGAAGTTGTGAATGAGTGGTTTGGAAGAACAGTGATTTATTCTGACCATCGTTTCACTTATGAAGATGCACAAGAAGTTATTGAGAAGAAGAAAGGCAAGTTTTCTGAAGAGCTGTTGCTGATGGATAAGCTCGCCAAAGTCATGCGAGCCAAACGTGTTGATGAAGGAGCGATTACTTTTGATCGAGTTGAAGTTAAGTTTAGATTGAATGATTCGAACCATCCAACCGGCGTTTATTTCAAACAGGCCAAAGATGCCAATAAGCTTATTGAAGAGTACATGCTTCTGGCCAACAGGCGAGTGGCAAGTTTCATAGGAAGAGCCAAAGATGGGGCTCCGACTAAGAAGCCTTTTGTTTACCGAATTCACGATGTGCCTGACCCTGAGAAAATAGGGACCTTTTCAACTTTCGTAAAACAGTTTGGCCATCAGATGAATTTAAATTCACCTAAAGAGATAGCCAATTCCATGAATCGTGTTTTATCGGATGTGGTTGGGAAATCGGAAGAAAACATGGTAGAGCTCTTGGCCATTCGAACCATGAGCAAGGCAAAATACACCATCGAGAATATTGGGCACTATGGTTTAGGCTTTGAAGATTATACCCATTTCACTTCACCAATCAGACGTTGGCCGGACGTCATGGTGCATCGATTGTTGCAAAAGTATTTAGACGGAGAAACCATTCGCAATAAAGAGGAGATAGAGTCGCAGTGTAAGCATTCTTCCGCCATGGAAAAGTTGTCTACCGATGCAGAAAGAGCTTCTATAAAATACATGCAAGTCAAGTACCTTACCGGTAAAGAGGGACAGGAATTTAATGGTGTTATCTCAGGAGTAACCGAATTTGGATTGTTTGTCGAATTGGAAGAAAGTCTTTGCGAAGGCCTTGTGGCCATAAGAGATATGAAAGACGATCACTACGATTTGAGCCGAGAAACCTTCAGCCTAGTGGGAAGAAAATCCGGAAAGAAATACCAAATTGGCGATTCAGTCCGCATTAGCGTTCGACAAGTCGACTTGGTAAAAAAGAAACTGGACTTTGAACTGGTCTAGGCAGCCCGCTTCAACATTACGGAATTAAGCAGAAGTAAATTGATCGAGAAAACGAACGTCATTTTCAAAGAAAAGTCTTAGATCTTTGATTTGATATTTGAGCATGGTAATTCGTTCTACACCCATTCCAAAAGCAAAACCAGTGTATTTTTTTGCGTCTATGCCACAGTTTTCCAATACGTTTGGATCTACCATACCACAGCCTAAAATTTCAACCCAACCGGTGTATTTACAGATGTTACATCCCTTACCTTTGCAAATATTACACGAAATATCTACTTCGGCACTAGGCTCTGTGAAAGGGAAATAGGAAGGTCGGAGTCGGATTTGAGTTTCCTTACCGAAGAATTCCTGTGCAAAATGAAGCAGCGTTTGTTTTAAGTCGGCAAAAGAAACATTTTCATCAACGTACAAACCTTCAATTTGGTGGAATATACAATGTGCCCGTGCTGAAATGGCCTCATTTCTGAAGACTCTGCCGGGAGAAAGAGTTCTTATAGGCGCTTGATTTTTTTCCATAAATCGCACCTGAACCGATGAGGTATGTGTTCGCAATAAGTAATCAGGATCTCTTTGGATGAAAAAGGTGTCTTGCATATCTCTTGCAGGGTGCTCATCGGGAAGATTCAGCGCACTGAAATTATGCCAGTCATCCTCAATTTCGGGACCTTCAGAAATAGTAAATCCAAGGCGTGCAAAGATTTCAACGATTTCATTTTTCACGATGGATAAAGGATGTCTTGAGCCCATTCGCATAGGTTCAGCACTCATCGTTAAATCAAGACCGCTACCCGATTGATCTTCTTTTTCTTCCAGGGCTGTTTTTAAAGCCTCAACTTTTTCTTGCGCCTTGGTTTTTAATTCATTTAAGGTTTGGCCAAATTCTTTTTTCTCATCGTTAGGAACGTCTTTAAAGGCTGAAAATAAGCCATTAAGCACCCCTTTTTTACCCAGATACTGAATTCGAAATGCTTCCACGGCTTCGGCAGTGTTTGCTTGGAATTTTTCTACTTCCGAAATGTGCTCCTTAATTTGATTTAGCATGGTTTTTGCATTATTTCAACGTATTCAATTCCATACGCGAAAATTTGTATATTTGGCTTCAAACAATGCGCAATATTACTAAATATAAAGGACATATGAAACGCACGATATTAGGCATCTCAAGCTTGTTTTTCTTCTTACTCATGGTTTTAACCACGGTGAGTTCATGCGAAGTAGATCATTTTTACGAGGCAGAGGTTACGGTTAAGAATACTGCTGGGGAGGTTGTTAAAGACGCTACGGTAACACTTACTGTAGATGTGGATGGACCGGATAGCCTACCTGATTCAAAGACTACTGACTCCGAGGGTAAAGTTGATTTTTCTTTCGATAACGTGGCGATTGTAAAGGTAAGTGCCCAAACGGTCAACGCTTCGGGTGAGGGTATGCTTGTGCTGAAAGAAGATAAGAAGGTATTGTTAACGGTAACCGTTTACGATAAAAATTAAAAGACAACCCCGTTTTCTTCAAAGTACAATATCGCCGCTTCTTTCATCAGGATGCTTTGCTCACCGGGTTTTAATGGCGGAAGCTTCTCATTCGTTTGGTAATGAGGCCAGCCGTCTTTATCGCGCCCCTCGAATTCATAATATCCGTAATTACTCAAAAGACGACATATGGCGATGTGCAACAAGTCCATTTTCTCTTGTTTGCTGAACGCTCTATACCCTTTTCCTAATTCTTGAATGCCGATTAAAAATAAGATGGCTTGAAGGTCTAGGGTGTCGCCTTCTCCAAATTCTTTGGAGACATATTCAACCAACTTTTCCCACTTTATTTTTGATTCTGGATTTCTCATTTGAAATATTTTGCCACAAAAGTACAATGTTCTTTGGAATCTTCTTTTCTCCGTGTAAATTTATCCTATGAATTATTTCGATTATATTTTGTTGCTTCCTATCGTTTACGGTTTGTATCGTGGATTTAGCAAAGGCCTCGTATTAGAATTGGCTTCTTTGTTGGCATTGGTACTTGGGATTTACGGTGCGAAGCACTTTTCCTCTTTCACGCTTGCGTATTTAAGTGAATTCATTGAACTCGAGGCCACGTATTTGCAATTGGCTTCTTACGGCTTAACCTTTCTCGTAATCGTTATAGCCATTACCTTAGCAGCTAAGGTCCTGACGCTACTTATTAAGATGGTTGCGCTGGGTTTCATCAACCGAATGATGGGAGCGCTTTTTGGTGGTTTGAAAGCCTTATTGATCTTGGCCGTTCTACTTTTGTTTTTTGATCGTATCAACCAGCAATTCAGAATCGTTAAAGATGAGGTTTTAGATACCTCGCTTCTCTATCATTCGATTCAATCTAATGCGGAAGCAATTTATCCTAGTGTTTTGGAGGAATTTGAAAAGCAAAAAGAAGACATAGAAGCGATAGAGGAAACCCTATAAACTAAAAAAGCGACTCATTTGAGTCGCTTTTTTTAATGGTTTATGGCCTTCACACCCGGAAGTTCTTTCCCTTCTAGATATTCCAGCATGGCTCCACCACCGGTAGAAACATAACTTACTTTATCTTCCATATTGAATTTTTTAACGGCTGCAACAGAGTCTCCACCTCCTACGAGAGAAAAGCTTCCTTGCGCTGTGGCGTCTGCAATAGCCTGAGCAACAAATTTGGTGCCCTCAGCAAAAGTGTCCATTTCAAATACACCCATCGGCCCGTTCCAAAGAATGGTTTTGGAGTCCAAAATGGCATCGCGATAAAGGGATTTTGTCTTGTCGCTAATATCAAGCCCCATCCATCCTTCTTCCACCTTATCAATGTCGCTTACCGAAGTGTTGGCGTCGTTAGAGAAAGCATCTGCATTTAAAGAATCTACAGGAATGAGTAGTTCCACGCCTTTTTCTTTCGCTTCAGCAATTAGTGAAAGCGCTAGGTCTAGCTTGTCATTTTCTACCAACGAAGCACCTACATTGCCACCCATTGCTTTGGCGAAGGTGTAGGACATTCCTCCACCGATAATAATTTTGTCAACCTTATCCATCAGCTTATTGATGATGGTGATTTTGGACGAAACTTTAGCACCACCCATAATCGCAGCAATAGGTCTTTCACCTTCGTTAACCACCTTTTCAAGGTTCTTAATTTCGTTCGCCATAACGTAACCGAAACACTTGTTTTCCCCCACAAAATCTGCGATAACAGCTGTGGATGCATGTGCTCGATGAGCGGTTCCAAAGGCATCATTTACATAAATGTCAGCCAGCTTGGAGAGCTTCTCCGCAAAGGACTTGTCGCCCGCTTTTTCTTCCTTGTAAAACCTGAGGTTTTCTAACAATAAAACTTCCCCACTTTTCAACTGATTAGCTTCGGAAGCTACTTGAGATCCGATACAGTCTGTAACGAACTTCACGGAAAGACCGAGTTTTTCTGAAAGGTGCTTTGTAAGGTGTTTCAAAGAAAATTTATCCTCAGGCCCCTTGTCAGGTCGCCCTAGGTGAGACATCAAAATGACACTTCCTCCATCCTTAAGAATTTTCTTAATGGTTGGGAGTGCAGCACAAATACGGGTGTCATCGGTAATTTGTAAATCCGCGTTCAAAGGAACGTTGAAATCTACTCTG